>Ga0255055_10001818_pt1 | contig 15311 bp, 12 predicted proteins | sample JV7_2_27_MG_FD_188633 | JGI IMG/M metagenome (GOLD analysis project Ga0255055, IMG submission 188633) | Seawater microbial communities from Jervis Inlet, British Columbia, Canada - JV7_2_27 | ecosystem: Environmental > Aquatic > Marine > Inlet | place: Canada: British Columbia | collected... | reverse complement strand
TAATGAAAGTTAAGAACTTAAAAAAAGAGAAATTTAGAATCGCTGTTAAGGATATCGTTATTCGTGATGAGTCTTTCAGTCGTGATTACGGAATAACATTCCTTATAGACCTTGCAATTCAAATTATCTTTAGTTTTTTATACGGGAGTTTTACAGCATTTCAACTTAATATAGTATACACTTGGGATTTAAACGCATTTCTTCTAACCGTGAACGCTGGAATAGGAGAAGAACTGTTTTTTTCTCTCTTTTTAACTGGTTTTTTATTGAGCCTAAGTCCTAGAAAAATTATTACTTTTTTGGCTCTAACAATCAATTTAATAGGTTTTGGTTTGGTTCACTTAGTGGTTTACAAATCGAATCAAGAAGCACTTATATTTGTTCTATTTTTACGAATCCTCTATTTTTTCACTTATTTTAAAACAAGAAGAGCGTCAATTCCAATGATTTTACACTGTTTCAATAATTTTCTCTTTATTAAATCAATTTTAATACTATAATTTTTGTGATAGTGCGGAATTGGTTCATATCATAAAATTTTTAATTTTCCTTTAAATAGATAAAATAGTATAAATAGAACTGTTGATAATTAACGGAGATCAGTCATAGAATCCATGCCAGATTCTCTTAACTTTTCAATTACCCAATTCTCGATCTCATACTCTTGATATGTATCAGGACTTAGATTCCAAGCTTGAATGCTATGGATTGCTGATTTAGGAACCCATGCTTTTCTGTTATTCGCAAATTCTATAAGAATAGCATTATAATTTTCATCTTGATTCTCACCAATTAAGACTGTTGTACCTCTTAATTTCATTTTTTCTCTTCGAATAAATTCGAATAATCGTCTTGTTTTTTTATCTTGAAGATTCATCGGTTCTTCTTCTTTATCTAAATTAATAGTCAAAGTTCCATCTTTAGACAGATATTCTTTCGATTTCAAATAAGCAACACAATCGTTACAGACCGGAACCATTTCTTTCGCCCACGAATAAAAATCAATTTCGTCTACAGAATATACTCCACCACACACACAACATTCACCCAAGAAATCGGGATAACAATATTCACAATAGGGTCCTCCGTCATCAGGGATTTTCTCTCCGCAACCCATACATTTCTTCATGTCTTCTGTCTACTCCATTAATGATTTGGTTTTTTCTAATTATTTCTCTCTTATAAAAATCTATATCAACCGATAAAACTCTTATTAAACACCCTCTGCATTAGCTATTGCAATAAAAATAATTACTATTGCTATCGGCACAAAACAACAAATAAAATAAAATTCTGCATTAAATATTCTTTTTTTCTTTTTATCGCTTTCTTCACTTTCTTCATTCCATAAATCTGCCATTTAGCTTATCACCTCAATTTCATTCCATCTTATTTAGTTAGAATGATGGTATTAATTTTCCTTTAAAAAGATATACTAGAGATTTTATTTCTTGGGTTGGATTTTTGAATTTTATAACTATTTTTATACTTTGAATGAATTCAGGAATAATTTTCTGGCTCTTTATTTTTTGAACCTATTTAGTTCTTCGATTACTTCTTTTTGAAAACCCAGTTTCTCACCTAGCTCTAAGAATTTAGGTTCGTACTTATTTAGAATATCGTTACCACTCGCTAACCTAATTAACATGGCAAACACTAAAATCGGGTGTAATACATCGTCTCGTAATTTTTCAACGATACCTATACAAGACGGAAAGATTTGTACCAATAGTTTCTCTCTTAATGCTTGTTCGAGTATATAGTTTAAAACTTCAAGCTGGTAGCACTCAAAAGTTTCAAAATTATTTAAAATGGCTGGAAAAGCGCTCCCCATTACATGTTTCTTCTCTTCGGGATTTAAGTATCCCAACAAGTCTTCCTCTATGAAGTAAGCAATAGTACTGGGATATATACTTTCGAACCTTCTTATTATCTCCTTTTTAAACACTTTTTGGGCGAGAAGGTCACCGGCGTTAGAAAGTTCCGCTAATAAAGGAAAAGCAATATCACTGACGAGTAATCGAGTATCGTATCCATGTTCGTACCATGCTTGGAGATTAGAACAATTACCCCAAAAAATAGTTTCCGAATCAATTTCACCTCTTACTTTCTCAAATTCTAAATCAGTCACGACAGTATCTGATAATCCTGACAATTCGATAATTTGATCAATGGATTCAAATGCATCTACTCTTAAAGATTCGTAAATAGGGACGCTCACTGCGAGGAACTTACAACAGCTAAAAGGTTCCCCTCTTACATAGATATTAGTAAGCCCAGATTCTAGTTTTACTATCAGATAAGCGTTGATTATGAACTCTTTCATGAGAAATTACTTGAAATCTTGGTTGTCTTCTATAGTATAGTTACCAGATATTGATATTAAATTATTTTCTTCTCTTCTTCTGTCTTTCACTTACATCTTACTTGATGTGCCTATCTAAAAAACGTTCCACTCTCTTTACGAGATCATCTTTGCATTCCGGATTACTCCACTCGTCTCCAGATAGTAATCCTTCCTCTTTTGCGGTTAATTGGAGCCCATATTTCGCAAAAACACAGAACACACGCGTGTGAAATCGAGTAAAATCAGTTATTTCGAAAATTTCTTTTAACGCTTCTTGCTTTAAGAATTCTCGAGCCTGTTCTTTTGTGTGATTGGTGTTATTCATTGAAATAAGAAATATCGTTAAAAGATTTATATCCTAAGAGAGTTATAAATTTTCTAGATGGAAAATTCATTCAAGCTCTTTTAATTCCAATTTTGCTGATAAATGATTTAATCCACCATAAGTATCTTTGAGGTATTTAAGTAAATTGAGATATCCTATCTTTCTATGGAGAACTCCGTTCCTTGTTATTAAGAATAAATAATCAAGGAAATCCTCTCGTACCTTATTAAAATCCCCGATAAACGCATTTTTACATCTAAACAAAATCGAATTTTCAATAAAATCGGGCATTTCTCCGCCGATTTTTCCTTGCTCGGATAATTCTTTTACTTTTTGAGCTGATTTAATGCTTGATGTGTATTGAAAACTAGGATCAAATAAGACACTTAGATAATAACAGAACTTAAAGATGCTCTTGGTGAATTCCCTCATGGATTTATTTTCATCCTTCTTTTCCTCTACCTTATAACTTTTTTCCATATGATAAAATACCCGGCGAAGAATATCCTCATAGTCATGACCTATTTCATTGAGTTCAGGGGTTTTATCCCTAATATCTTGACCATATAACAATTTTGAGTTTTCTGGAAGCTTCATTTCATGTAAAGCCCATTCGAAATTAGCAAAAGAAACTGAGTTAAAGAGTTCTTTAGAGTTTAAGGTTTCAATGGTATGGAAGGCAATAAACACTTCTTTCTCCTCTATAAACATTTTTTTATGCCGTGAAGAGGTATTTTTATCTTCTGGAATATTCTTAAAATTTTCAACCACAGCAATAAAATCAATATCGTTGCTAATCCAGTCGTCTGGCTTATTATCATCAAAATAACTCCCTATCCCATATAAACTAATAAAATTCTCTTTATGTTCATCCAACAGGCGGGATGTCACTTCTAATTCCAAAGGATAAACCCAATAATATTTTTTTGGAGGAATCCATTTCACGTGAATGTTTTGTGGGTTCTCTTTGTCTCTAACCCAACCTCCTTTAATAAGACTTCTCGGAAACCATTTGTATAACAGACGATTTTTGTCTTTATAGATCAAAACATGAGTATCATTCTGCTGGTCATAATATACATTTTTGAGGTAATCTCCTGTTAAATCATAACCTTCTGCTACGACAAACTCCCTTTTTAGGTCATCCTTGTTAATCGCTTTCATTCATTGGAAGGTAAAAATTTTTGATTTCAGTAAGATCTATAATAAATTACTATTTATACGTTAGGAGAGGTGAAAATTTTTGAGAGTTTTATATTTTTTTTTCCCTTTAAATGCTTAATAATGATGTTTCCTCTCGTAGTCTTTATTCTCTTGATACCTCTTGCTCCAATCTTTATATCTGCTCTCATTTTCTAATCTGGTGCCTTTTACTGTTTCATATAAAAAATCGTTTGCTTCTTCTTGATGATATTCATCGCAAGCGTAGGAATGGTGGTCAAATTCTTCATCTATTTCGCTAGCATATAAAATTCCATCACAATCACACAGTTTATAGACATTATTCATAAGAGAAAAAAAAATAGCTTTTACTTGAGGATAATACTTAACCATTAACTTAGTATCTTTTATCGCATTAATGAAATAGTAAAATTCTTGGTATTTATCTTTTAAATACCAATTTAATGATATATTGAGCGTTGAAGTATCAAAATCAAAAAGATTCAACAGATCAAGAAATATAAATTCAGTTTGTTGATAGTAGTTATCTAATAAATCGAGAGACTTAATAGCCTTCATAATCTTGTGAAAGGCACGATATTTATTGTAATATAATACTTCGTGAGTTTCTAAGAGTGTAGAAATATAATCTTTAATCCATCCTTCCTTTTTTGCTACTTTAAGAATTTTAAAAAAGGGATCCTCATGTCGATGAGATACACATTGTCGAATTTTAATTGCTTGCCAGATCTCTCTTCTTTCCTTAATATTTTCAAGGAGAGATCGTTCTTGACTGTTAAATCGAGTATCTTTTAGCATCAATATGATTGTTTCAGTTTTGCTCTTACGGAATAAATCGTAAAATGCTCTATATTTGTAAATATCAGGTAGATCTTTTATAAAATTTAAATAAGTGTCAAAATTTTTTTCTAATAAATCAGAAGATATTGCTTGGGAAAGAATTTTAAACTTACCTTTCCATGAAAGTTTCTCGTTAGTTTTTAATATTTTTGGAAAGCCGTTTTCACGTTCTTGATATATATTCTCATATAGTAAATCTTCGATATGATCAACAAGTGGAAGATATTCACTTTCAAGGTGTTTTACAAGCTCATCTTCATCGAGAATTTTAAGAAATTTTTCATTAATGATATACTCAATAACTGGAGGATATCCACTTTCAAGGCGTTTTTCAAGTTCTTTCTTAAATAATTTTTGAGCGAGGAGATCTCCAACCATAACAAGCTTTTTCAACAAGGGAAAGGATATATTACTATGCAATAACCTCGTATCATAGTCGTGTTCGTACCACGCTTGCAAATTTGAACAATGTCCCCAAAATTCGGTTTCTGGATCGATATCATATTCGACTCCTTCTTGCCCTTCCTCACTCCAGCCTAATAAATCAGCAGCTTCGTCGATAGAATCGATTTCGTCGAATTTCTCGGTTTCCTCTACGGGGATGTTCAACATTAAATACTTGCATTGCTCAAAAAGGACGCCGTTCACATAAATATTGGTTTTTCCCTCTTCTAATTTAAGAATGAGGAAGTCGTTGACTTTGAATTCCTTCATAATATGGAAGTAAAATTGTCTTTTTCTAACATTATTTAACATTAATTTATGTCTGTAAAGACAGGTCATCAATGTCTTTGATAACTTTCATTTATTTTCTTCTTCTTCTTTCTTAAACCATCGGTCTAGCGGGCTAAACATACCTGAAACTTCTTGAAGTTTTGTTCTATCGTCTTTTTCCTCCTCTTCTTCCTCGTCATAGTAACCAGTAGAATAAGGAAAGCTCGTTTCTTGGGTAATGGGTGTATCTTCGGGAAAATTCTTAAATCTCTCGGAGACTTCTTTTAACTGCGCTACCGTAGGTTTATTGTTAGCGATAGCATATATGTAACTATCGCCACCAGATTCTACATTATAAATCTTCCAATCTATAATTGGACTATGCTCATTTAATCCACTGTATTTAAACATATATTGTATGTCTGCCTCATCTTTCCAATCAAATACATATATTCCCTTGATTATCACTAATTTGTTTATTCGATCCTCATATTTCTGCCATTGAGGGATATTTTGAAAATTGGTTTTCAGAATCGCCCTCAGTAGTCTCTCAAAATAATCTAATCTAGTCCCGCCAGATTCCATAACTTCCACCATATAGAGCAGAGTTAAGATTTTTTCGTGGCGTCTACTAATCGTAGGTTTCTTTATTTGCTCTTTATTTGACATTTGAACTTGTTTTTCTTCTTGTTTATATAGTTAGTTAGTTATTCTTCTTCTTCTTATATAAAACTCATTTAAATTGAAAATCAATCAAATCGTAAAACGATTTATATTCATCTTTATTAAATAACTTATTCATAACCTTCAAGAAAGGAGGAAAAAAATCTTCTTTCCAGCCTGATTCTAATAATGCTTCAACAATACTACTGAAAGCATCATATTTATCCTTATCAGGTAATTTATCTACCAGCTCCAAGAAAATAAGATAATCTTCTTTTATCCATCCCAATTTTTTCGCTAGTTTAAGTAGCAAAGAAAAAGCATCATACTTACATTCTTCATATTTATTGTAATTTAACTTACCCTCATCTGGTAAATTATCAATGCTCTCCACGAGAGCAAGAAATTGAGTTTTGAAAGGGAGGAAGTATTCTTTTAACCATCCTTTTTCCTGTGCTAAGCTTAGAAGGTCAATAAATGCATTATATTTTGCCTTATACCAATAATCTAATTTAGATATGTTGTTCAAAAAAGCAGAAAAATGTTCCTTTATCCATCCTGCTTCTTTTGCTATATGAATTAGGTTAGAAAAGTGATCATATTGATGAGGCTTAGATGATTTATCAATAAGTGCCACAATATTAGGAAATAGAGCTGTTAGTCGAGATTTATATTTAACAAACAAGAAGGTATCTTTGATTGAATCGATTAATCTTACGAAAGCATAATACTTATATTCATCAGGTAAACTATTTATGGTTTCATAGAAGACGAGGAAGTGGTTTTCAATCCATCCCGTTCTTTTTGCTATACTAAGTAGATAAGAATAAGCATCATTCCTATCATTAAAATATACAAAAAATTTATATTTAATCTTATTATCTAAATTATCTATTCCCCTCAAGAGATCAAGAAACAGAGCATTTAATTGGGGGCTGTATTTATTTATTAAATCGATACTTCTTAGGATACCAATCAAGTCGTAAAAAAGGTGATATTTCTCATAATAGGCTGGGAGTTTTTCAATAGCTGTTAAAATAAAGGGAAATGTTTGCTCAACTAATTTGCTCCTTTCTTTTTTATTAAAGTATTGTAATAGACGATTCTGCGTGATAAATGAAATATCTTTAGGAGCACCACTCTCGAAACGTTTAACAACTTCCTCTTTTAACACTTTTCTAGCTTGGAGATCTTGAATGGCAAGAGATGTAAGTAAACGAAAAGATAAAATGCTATGAAGCAATCGCGAATCGTAATCGTGTTCGAACCAGGCTTGTAAATTCGAACAAAAGCCCCAAAATTCAGTTTCAGGATCAATATTGTATTCGACTCCTTTTTGCTCTTTAGCTGTCCATCTGTATTTGACTCCTTTTTGCCCTTTAGGTGTCCAACCTAATATATCAACAATATCGTCAACGGTTTTAATTTCTTTAAGCTTCTTAGTATCGTCGATGGGAACATTTAGCATTAGATATTTGCACTCGTCAAAACACTCACCTCTGATGTAAATTCTGGTTATATCGTCTTCTAACTTCAAAGTGAGAAAGTCGTTGATTTTAAACTCTTTCATGTCACGCTACAAAACTTTATCTTATTTTTTGTTGTTAATATTATTTCTCATATATAAGATCTCTTTTATTAACTTCAAATTAAATGTAATTTTAGATACCTTTTTTGGACAATTTTTAGAGTAGAGAGTAAACAGGACTTGTTGTGCTCTAAAATTAGGTAGTAGTCCCCTTTTTTGAAGTGAAGCTCGATTTTTTTTGAGTCGCGAAGCAATGGATCGTGATAAGACTGTTCGTCTAAGGAATAAAGTGCCGGAATTAATCCTTCAAAGTCCCTTCGCTGAACGTTTACAAGGTTGAGTGTCTGAAAAATTCCTTGATCGTCCACTCCCTTAAGCTTAAAAGGGAGCATTCTCTTGAAAAAACGGGTTTCGGTATTAGAAAACGTAAATAAGTAAAAATCGATCAACGTATTTAGAATTTTCCAAATGACTTCATATAGTTGGCCCAAATACTTCACATCGGTAATAAATAGTTGATAGACTAAGTTCGAAATAACGAGTCCAAAAAATTTTGGGGGGTCTCCTTCCAGGTCTACTATTGCGTATTTATAGGAAGGAAACTCTCCCTTCAACTCAAAATGGCGCGATTTCACATCCCTATCTTTCCTTAGGCTTGAAACAAGCAAATCGATGGAATTGATTACCTCTTTCAGTTTTATAATATCCATATGAAGCCCAAAACTCATCCATATCTTTCCAAACTCCTTAGAATTATTGTTATCTTTGTTATTGGAATTTATCGCTAACGACCAACTCCTTTATAAATTTTGATAATACATTAAACAGACAAGCTATTTGGACAAAATTTTTCTTTACAATCAGCTTCTTATCGTTCTCCTTGGCGAGTTTTATCAAAATAACCTCTTGATTTAGAGCACGAACCGTTTTAACTAGATCTTCTAATGATTTTCTCACATGTGGTTCGATTCTGGACTCTTTCTTAGCGTAATAACTTAATAGTACTAAGCTGATGTTAAAGAAAGAAACGAATTTGCGAAAAAACATATTTCTCTCTCTGATGTTTGAAAATAAGTGATTGATTCGCTCGGGGGATAACTTAGTAATTTCAGCAAATTTAAAGCTCGTATGAAAATCTAAGTCGTGAAACGCGTCTAACCGAGCTTTCAAAGTTTTAAAGCTGATATTTCTGAAAAAGTAGTCTTCTACTACCTCCCTGGCATATTTTTTAGTTTTAATCTTGGAGTGGTCTATAAGTTCGATAATATCTTGATAAGAAGTTCCAATTTTGTTATCAGAACGCTCAACCGAAAGCATTTTAGCTATAAGGTAGTCGTAAAAGTTGTTCAATTGATACATCTCAAGCCAAAATTTCATGGACCACGGACTTCTTTCGGTTGCCCACCGATCGGAGAATCTGACTATCACTGAAAGCGTTGGCAGAAGCTTGTCGGGACGGAGTAAATATTTGATTTGTGCCTTACTAATTTCAGGCGGAAACTGATAGTAAATATCCTTCTTTCCCTCTCTTAAATTATTAATAATTGTTTCTGGTTTGCTCGCTTCTTTGAGAACAGAATAAGACTTTAGCTCTTCCCTAATATTTTTTGTGATTGGATCGAGAAGAGGAATTGAAACTAATCCAGTGCCAGGATGAATCGAAAAGACGCGATGTACAGAGCTGTTGTTACTACTCGTATCGAGTAGAACCCCGATCTTATTTCGAGAAAAGACCGATAATGTAAACAAGTCCATTATTCTTACGATTCCCAACGTTTTTTGAATAGTCTTGGGGATTTTTTCGCGTGATATGTTTAGAGAGGTGTATAATAAAATCGCTTGCATCAAAGTGCGAATAAAAATGAATTTATTGTGGATGAGCGATTTATTATTTTTAGCCAGAGATTTCTGAGAGGGTAATAGGTAAAGCTCCGAATAATCTACGTAGTTGAAATCAGATCTAACTGTATCAACAGCGAGTCTATAAGTTAAGTGTACCCCTCTGCTCCCAGAAAAAGTCACTAAAGGTACAGGCAAGCGTAGAAACTCAGTTAAGTTTTTAATTATTTCTTTAGTTAAAGCGATAACTAATTCCCAGACTACCGAAGGCGAGAATGAAGTTCTTAAAAAGCCCGAAACATCAATGTCAATCATGGTGGTTACAAAATCCTGAGTATTCGTAGTTCTCACCGAAGGATAAAAGCCTAGGATGTCGTTAATATCAATAATTTGTAAGAATTCGTCGTGTGTGAGATATGGTGTAATGGCATCGTGTAGATTTTCGTATTCACCAGATGGAAGCAGCACCTTTCTTCTTTTTTGGGCGATAGTTTCTTCTCGAAGCTGGTCGTAGGTAATCTCTGTGCGCATTTGATCGTTCTCTAACCCGTGTGGAAAAAAATGCTTAAAAAGAATTTCTTTCACATCAGGGCACCTAAAGAAATCTAACACTTTTTCTTTGTCGTTTAAAGTTAATAGCTTAGAGAGCTCTGGAGCTGAGACGTTTGGAAGATTTTCTTGTAATATTACTTCGAGAGAAGAATCTTTGGTCTGCGCAACTGAAAGGATCACTTCTACCTGTTCACAATACCCAAGAGCGTTCACATTAAAATGGTTTATCACGGCATAAAGCAGTTTAGAAGAGAAATTCTCTAAGTTTCGAACGCTTATTACAACCCTAAATTCGTTCTCGTCGTTTTTCACCTTAATAGTCGAGCAGTTTTTAATTTTCGAAAAGCGGTTTAAGGAGCTTTCTAAGTGTGTAGTAAGCGATGCTTTGATAACATCTTTTATTTTCACACAAATCTCTTTTTTTTGATACGACTTAACTTTACCCTCATCTGAGAATCGTTCCACCAGTGGACTTTCGATAGAAGGGGGTTTTGCTATTACGATCAATACTAATTCGTAAGGCACTTCGGGGTGCTTTTTCATTATCTGTTTGATCTTCTCTTTTAATACCTTGAAATCGTAGGCATTTACGAGCATGTCACTCATAAGATACTGTAAACTATCTTCGTAGAAGTTCACGTACTTTCTCCCCCTTGAGGTTCATTTTGCAGCAATTCAATGTCGATGTACCTATGGATCGATTTTACCATTGCGTTCGAAGCGCGATATTCCTCTGCCAACTCGGGAAGAGGCAAGTTAGAAAGTAAGAGATCGATAATTTCATAGCATATTTTATTAATATCCATGTCAAGTTTTTTAGTCTGTGCATCCATTTTGTGTTCGATCTTTGACTCGAGTTTCTCTACTATAGTAGAGATAGGGGTTATTTCTTCTATAATAGTAAACCCTCCAGGAGTTATCTTTGTTTCTTCAAATAATTCTTCTAACTTGATTGCAGGTTTAGATTTGAGTGCTATTGCAGATTGTGGTTTTTTTTGAAGCTTCTTTTCTTTCTTGTTAGTACTTTTCTTAGAAGGTTCTTTCCTACTAAAATCAATCCGGTCAAAAGAACGAATTTCAAGAAAAGAAAATGTCCTTTTAATTTTCAATTCTTCTACTTTTCCATTAAGATAATTAATTTTAAGCGAAACTATTTCAATCTCGCACTCTTTTGGGTTCTGTAGCTGATTAAGCTCGAACCTGAGGATTGTTTCTTCTTCTTTTTCTAATAAATCTTTCTTTCCAATTATGATGGTCTCTCCAACTTGGAGATCGAACGCTTTAATCTTGTAGACCACGTACACGCTCCTAATTTTTTTCAGAAACGCTTCGTTTTCTCGTCCGTTCTGAGAGCCATTCAGCGCTATAAAAATACAACTATCTTGATATTTAACCCATGTCAAATTCATAAAAATTAACCTAATTTGAATTAATTAAAGTTAAAATGTGTGTTACCAATGGTTCAAAGAAAAGTTCAGAGAAAACCCAACTGTAGGTAAAACACCTACGCTACTTACTTGGAAAAAAGCTATTTAAATTACAACAATTTTCAGTGAGGTCTTTGACAAAATTTTAAAAATTCTCTCATCGTATTATACTTGAATAATATTAAGTTGACAAAAATTCAAATACATATAAAATAAATTAGAGACTATAATTCGGGAAGCTAAGCGATTCCATTTGTGCACTTTACAAAACAAAGCTCAGTCAGAATATAACAAGTATAAGAACTATTGGAAGATGGAGTAAAGTATGAGTAAACAAGTAAAAGAATGGGAAAAAAAACTGTCTATACAATTGAAGAATGCTAAGAAAATTTATGAAGAAAAAAAATACGAAGAAGCTCTAAAAATTTTCGGTGAGATTAAAAAAATGAGAGGTTCCTTAATGTGGATTGGGATGAACTATAGAATGTTTTTTGTACCCTACGGAATGTGCCTATTCAAACTTGGAAGAACATATGAAGCCTTTGAAGCTGTTTGTCTAGCGTTTAAAAATGTTCCTCATGATGAAGAGCTATTAGAGTCCTTGGAAGATTTATTATCTTCACCTCAAATCCATAATTTTATGGAGGAAAAATCAAGTGATAAAACCTGTATTAATATCATCAGTCGTGTTAACGAGCCAAAGGAAAGAGGAAGGTTATTCTTATTGTTGTACATACTTAAAAATGGCAGTCATGATTATGCCGAGGAAGAAAAGATGAAACAACATTTAGTGGACCAATTACAAATTTTAATACCAAAAGATAAGGATGTAATAGAATTAGTCAGAAAAAGAAAACAAAATAGCTATTTAAAAATCTACAATGCAGGAGTCGCAGTGTTAGAATCAAGGTATTTTGAGGCGACTTTAGGTAATTTCTATTATACATTAACTCTGAAATATGGAACTCCAGAAGGCATATCAAGTAAAAAAGATATAAAAAAAATTGAAAAAAAAATACTTAAACTCTTAAAGAACGCGGAGAAAAAGTATAATGAAGCAAAATACGAAGAAGCTCTGACGATTTTAGACGAGGTTGAAAAAATTAGAGGATACTTAATCTGGATCGCGATGAACTATAGAAAGTTTTTTGTACCCTACGGAATGTGCTTATTCAAACTTGGAAGATTTCTTGAAGCCTTTGCAGTTATTTCTCCTGCATTTAAAAAAGTCCCTCACGATAATAAATTATTAGAATCGCTGAAAGAGTTATTATCTTCACCTCAAATATTTGAATTTGTTGAAAAAAATTCGGTTAATAACCATTATAAAAATATCATAAGGAATGCGAATGACCCATTAGAAAGAGGAAGATTATTCTTATTGCTGTGTATACTTAGTAATTCAAAATCTGGGAAAAAAAAGATGAAACAATATTTAATGAACCAATTGAAAATTTTAGCCCCCAAAGATAAAGATTTAATAATAGAATTTAAACAAAGGAAGCAAGATAATTACGAACAAATATACGATGAAGGAACCAAGTTGTTGGAATCGGGTAAATTTAGTCAGGCTTTAGATCGTTTCTATAAAGCCTTAAACCTTAATAAGACAGATCCAGATCTTCTAACTAATATCGGTTCAGCAAATTTTTATATACAAAAATATGAGGAAGCGCTGAAATACTTGAATCTTTCTTTAAAACAAGATCCAACCAATCCTATACCCCTTTTACTAAAAGGAATTCTATTTACCGAAATTATTGAGTTTGAAAAAGCAATTGAATGTTTTGAACTCATCCTCCGCAATAATCCCAGTTTCACGCAAGCTCGTAGCGTACTATATACTGCTAAAAAGCATCTGGACGTGTATAATGGTATAAAATCTGGCGTTAACGAAATACCAAATTATTTACGTGAGGATTTCAAAAGAGGGATGAGCCTTGTGTTCCAGAATAAGTTTGACGAAGCAAGCAATAAATTTTCTTTACTCCAAAAAAGATCTGATGTAGAATTTGCAGAAATTTACCTTTTCCAAGGAATAATTCAGATGGAAAATGAAAACTATCGATCCGCTATCATTCGGTTTAATAAAGCAACAACAATAAAACCTAAACTTACTTATGCTTGGACACAAATGGGAGTCGCATATGACTATCTCAATGATTACGATAAAGCAATAGAATGTTATGATAAAGCAATTGATATCGACTCTCAAATTTCGGGACCTTGGAATAATAAAGGATTGGCTTATGATGCTTTGAAGAATTATGAAAAGGCAATAAAATGTTTTGACAAAGCAATTGAGATAAATCCCGATTACACAGAAAATTGGTTTAATAAAGGTGAGTCCTTAAGAAAATTCTGCGAAAACATTGAAGATATCGACACACGCAACAAGTATCTTTCAAACGCAATTAGTTGTTATAAAAAAGCTTTAGGCTTAAATCCATATTTGGAAATCGCACAGGTAAGAATCGATCAACTTTCAGTAAAAATAGTTTCTATTGAAGATGGAAGATCAGTTTAGAGAATATAACGATTCCATTATTTTTAAGGATGCATAATTGTTAAAATACTCACAGAGATGTATACATAATAAACGACGAAGATTTTTCGAAGATATTTGAAAAAGGAAATCTTAAAGAGGTTCAAAGGATTTTAGGGAGAAGAACTTTTACTCCCAATAATCTTGTTGAGTATGAAAAAATCCTATTTGCAGAAAACTCGAATTTTATTAAGAACTTTAGAAAACTTTTAAGAAAATCTGATGTAAACTATAATCCAATAGAAATTCTTTTTATAAAATTAGATAAACTTGGTTTAATTAGTGGAAAAACTTTTTTAATTAACGAATTTGTAGAGATATTTAAAAAAGCTAAATTTACTTCACTAAATTCGGTATTTATAGCTACATTCTTCCGTCTTTTTAAGGATAACGATTTAAAATACATCATCTCTCAATTTTCTCCCAAGTTTTTAGAAAATCTAATCCAATCTTTCCGTAAGTTTGTTAGTATCCTTCATGAGTTAACTAAACAAAATTTTGAAGAAGAGGGGAATGAATCTATATTTTTTATATGTAAGCTAAGGAAAGAAGGATTTCCCTTAGTCTATGATTTTATTGAAAATGCAATTAAAGAACAACATAAACAGTTAGTAGTAAATTTATTTCTTACTGCAGATTTTGGTTATTTCGGAGGTTTAGAAGACGAAAATAAAGAAAAATTCTTACAGGGATTAACTTCTGACTCTGTGGAATCATTGTTCTCATTCTCACTTGAGTTTCTCTCCAAAGAAATAGAAAAACCCACTTTTAACGCGTACGAATATCCAGACTTATTCGAAGCCTTGAAGTTTTTAATAGTAAAAAAAAAGAGTGTTTGGGATAAGATCTACCAGCAAACAATTTCGATTAAGCAAAATGAAAATTTTCTAAAGTTACTGCTTCTTTTGTTCATAGAAGGGTGTTTTGAACATTTACCAAAGGAGGAACTCCTTCAATATTTTAAGGAGTTTAAGATTGATGAAGTTGGAACCATGTTAAAACATTTTCATGAAACTTGGGAAGAGCCTTTACACCTCGAATTCTCTCAATTAGGTGAGCTTGGAGTAAGTGTTCTTTTTTATTTGATAAGACATATAGAAAACTTTGAATATCAGACTCAGACATACTTTGCTTTCTGTTTGGAAGAACTTAAGAAAACATTTCCAGAAATAATCGAAGAAGAAGTCATAAAATATAGTAAACTTACTGATGAAATGGATTTTTCGTTTTTTTTTAATTATTTAATCCCTCTTTTAGATAACGATGTCCAAATAAAAATCGTAAGAAATATCAATATCACGGATGTAATCAAAAATATTGTGGAAAGAAATTCATATTTTAATACTGAT
>Ga0255055_10001817_pt1 | contig 15320 bp, 17 predicted proteins | sample JV7_2_27_MG_FD_188633 | JGI IMG/M metagenome (GOLD analysis project Ga0255055, IMG submission 188633) | Seawater microbial communities from Jervis Inlet, British Columbia, Canada - JV7_2_27 | ecosystem: Environmental > Aquatic > Marine > Inlet | place: Canada: British Columbia | collected... | reverse complement strand
TCCCGTCCACTACACCAAATAAAACCATCGAATCTTCTATGTTGTCCCGATGACTGTCGATGCTGTTGGTGACCCCCGTGGCTTGAGGACCCGTGAGCGTTAGACCCGTCTGGAAACCTAGCCCCGGTATCTGCAGGTGCGCCGTAGGCGCGTTTGCATCCACGGTGTAGGTTCCACGATACACGGGTTGCGCGGCATCAGATGAGGCAAAGATTTCCACATTCGCAATCACCGTGTTGTCTTGCGGTCGAACCTCAATAGAGATAGTGCGGATCTTGTCGTATTCCACCGTACCGGGGCCACCAATCTCTGAGCGCACCGATTCAGGAATGGTGAGCACGATGTCTGCAACGGCGGGTGTCGCCAAGAGCAGCAGAGCTAGGATGAGGATTCTCTTCATGGTTCAGTCTCCTATGTCAGACGTATATTCTAGTTTCATCCCGATAAAATGCACCGTTGCCATTGCTGTAGTTGTGCCAGTCGCATCAATCTCAATCTTCCAAAACAGCGTGTCGCCAGCCGCGTCACTCGCACAAGTAACATTGCCGGATGTGGTGTGATCCACTGCATTACTACCAGTCACGGCAGCGTCGATGACGTTTACCGCCGTTTCCCATGTGTTGTTGACCGTCTCTGTGGCACCACGACACTGCGCGTAGATGTCCCACTCCAAGGCTGACGTATCTGCTGCCGTTTGAATGTAGGCCAGTTCCATCGTCAGGTTGCCAGCGTCCCACGAATCGGGCATTACCACGCTGCCATGAATCACAGAGGCGTCGTTGTCGGTGCAAATAATCGTGAACGTCTTTGGACCGCTGTTAATGGTGGACTCGGCGGGGTCGGCGCACTGCGTTCCGTCTGACGACATGGAACCAGCGGGCCAATACATCGAGCGGACCTCGGTTAGAAGGGCTGATGTTGGAATCGCGCTGAAATTGGCCCCGGCCAGAGTGGGGTTGGCGACGATGCCCACTTGGATCGCGCCAGCGGTGTTGGTGATGTCGATTTCGTTTGCTGTGCCGTCGATCTCGTTCAGCACTGGATCGGTCGCACCGTCACCAATCGGAATCTGCCCGTTGGTGGCTACGCCGAGGGCCGTGATCGCGCTGGTGCCAGAACCCAAGAGGATGCCACCATCGGTGAATGTGCCCGCGCCCGTTCCGCCCTGCGCTACGGTCAGGTCGGTGGTCAGCCCCGTTAGTTCGGTAATGTCGGAGTTGGACCCGCTGGCGGCAAGGCTCAACTCTGCCGGGGTTTGCCAAGAGAAGTTGGCCCCGGTCGTGTCGTAGGTCAAGATGTCGTCATCGGTGGGGGCTTCGTCAGCATTCAAGTCAGCCTCGACGATTAGACCATCGGTGATAGACGTTGCAGTGTGGTCTAGGTCGGAGATGTCTGATTCTTCCACTGTGACAGTGTTGGTAGCGTCAATCGTCTTGTTAGTGAGTGTGTCAGTCGTCGCCTTACCTACCAACGTATCTGTGGCAGCGGGGAGACTCACAGTGACGGCCCCAAGTGCGCCGGCCACGGTTTGGAGCGTCACGGTGCCAGAGGTGGCATTGTCGAAGGTTAGAACCGCGTCGGGTGAGCCAGAGGTGAAGCAGTCCGCAGTAGTGCAATCTCCTACGGCGGTGATGTCGCCTGTTCCTGCTGGCGCCGCTTCCTCGATGACGTTGCCGCTCGCATCCACGGCCAGCCAGTAGGCGTCGGTGCCGGTGATCGAGCCTGAGCCGTAGGAGGGGAGTTGAGCCGAGACCGTGGTGGACTCAGTTAGGCGTAGACCCTCGACACCGCCAGCGGTAAAGGAGAGCTGATCTTCAGCCGCACGTCCCACTCCGGTATCCACATCATCACCACTTGGAACAAGTACAGGGTTTGTTGCAGTCGAGTTCTCTCCGGTCATCAATTGAACCCGAGAAGAGCTACTTGCGCCAGCAGTTCCACTTCCGATCTTGAAGGTAAACTTATTGCCACCTATCACTGACTGTAGAACGTCATCGCTGCTTTCCATCCATCCTGTGTCGCAATCCCCAAAGCACAGAGATGGACTTGCGTCATCGACACTAGGCAACCGCAGAGCCGCCGTTCCCCAATTCTGGGTAGCAGTAATGTCGAGTCCGTAGGTCGGTGCATCGTTCGCGTCGGCGTTGTCGATCGAGAGCATCGCCTCGATCTGGCCGGTGGCATCCCCGGCGTTGTCAGGGAAGTTGAGATGGAAGAGACGCTGAGTGCCGCTGTCGGTGGATACTGTCGACGGGTAGTCCCAATCCAGGGTGAAGGCGTCGAGAGCGGCGGCGGTATTGGCGGAGGTCCAGCTCCACGTTTGAGGATGCTCGGCCACGGCCACGGTGCCTGTACCGTCCGCGTCTCCGATGTCGTTTAGGTTGGTCGCACCCCCGGCGCCTGCCAGGTCTGTAACGGTGCCATCCGTGGCGCGGATATAGAGCGTGTCGGCGTCGGAGTAGAGATAGACACCGCCTGCGGGGTTCGATGACGGCGCCGTGGCGACATCCGAGACACGAGCGATGGAATCCCCTGCCGAGGTGCCCGCTTGGCCTTCTAGGAACAGCCACGCCTCATCTGCGCCGACGACCAGGGCGAGGCCATCTGCCAATGTTCGACCGATCCCCGTGTCCTCATCATCGGCGTGGGGGATAAGGCTGGGGTTTGTGGCGGACGCGACCTCGCGCAAGAGTCGCGGGCCCGTGGAGAGGCCCGTGCCGACAGAGTTGGTCCTGAGATCGAGTACGGGTCCGCTGCCGCCGATCGAGGCGTTGATCTGGCCCGCCGCGCTCGAGTAGAAACCCTCAGCGCCGATCGTCAGAGTCGGGTCGGCGGGAGAGTCGGATTGAGGGAGGTTGAGACCGCCAGTTGCGTTGGCGGCGCCGATGGTGAGCTCGTGGCCCGTGTCGTCCCACGTCATATCGGCATCGCCATCAAAGGCGCCGGCATTGTTGAATTGGACTTGCGTGTCCGCGCCTCCGGGTGAGGTGGCGCCCGTGGACTCAAGCGCGATATACCCGGTACCGGCCGAGTCGCACATACAGATTGATCTAGTCGCTCCTCCACCCGCGCCTTCGGCTGTGCATTCCGTGGCCGACGAGGCGTCAGTGACGATGTAGATGCGTCCGGTTTGGCAGCTCGTGGGGAGGTCGGGTTCCGTGACTCGTCGAGCCGCCGAGGCCGCAGGAGTGATGAGAGCCGAGAGAAGGATGGCGGGGACGAGTCGCTTCAAGGCAGACTTTACGCGCCCCATCATGCCGCCGTTGCCGTTACCGCCGTTGCTCGGAGGCGTGTCCTCGACAGGAATAGGCGCGGGCAGGTCTTCCATGATGACGATCGGCTCCATGGGCTCCACGAACGGCTCCTCCAGGGACATAATCTGAGTACCCACGGGCAGGCCGTCGACGAGTGACGCCCATGATGAGCCGTTCCAGAAAAAGGGCTCTTCCTGGTCGGTGTTGTAGATGAGCGGTCGCTCACCCGAGGATGGCGAGGTCGCGTTCATCTGAGAGGTGGACATCTGGACGAGGGAGATGAGATCAGTGAGATGAATCCCAATGTTGCTTGAGGCCATACGCCCGCCCTATGTGCGTGGGGCGACGGCTGGTCGCATTGCCGCCGCCCCCGTGGATGAGGTCGCTTGATCGAGTACGCTTATCGTCTATTCGCTCCTACCGTCTAGGTGGTCGCAGTCGTCACACCGCCATCGGCGTTGGTCTGACCGAAGTAGTACCAGGACGTGCCGTCAGAGATCATCTCGACGAAGTCCCCTACTACAGCTATGTTTGCCACCAGGCTCAAAGCGTCGGCGTTGGCGTCGTAGGGACCATCGTTGGTCGTATCCACTTCGAGCTCATTGATGCCGCCGATCATAATGTCGGCCCCGCCGTTGGTCGCGATGATATAAGCCGTGGTCGGGTTGGTGATGACAACAAACTTGAAGTGCAAGCCCGCAGCCGGGGCCGGTAGGGTGGAGGTGAAACCGCCGGCTAGGTCGAGGAAGAAAGTCGTCCCTGACTCGGCAGCGGTGATGACGTTGGTCGTGATGACGGTCTCGGTAGGCTTGATATAGCCCACGTTGATGGTGACGGTCTGAGACGAGTCGACAGTGACCGCGTCCACCCCGCCCGTGATGAGCGAGATGCCGTCTGACGTCCCGCCCATGCCGGATGTCAGATCCGAGCGGTCGGGGACGAGCGTCGGGTTGGTAGCCGTGGATGCCTCATTGAGCATACCCGGCCCAGCGGCGTTCTGGCCCCGGAACATCGCGTTGGCAGTCTCGATTTCGATATTGCCTCGGCTGTCCGTTCCGTGCCATTTGAGGTCGCCCTGGCTGAATACCGCAACGGCCACAAGGGCGACCACTATGGTCGTGAGTACTACAAAGTGTTTGAACATAATTGGTCTCCTTATGGGCTCTCTGACGCCACGATGTAGGCGTTGGTGAAACTGACGTTAGGTGAGGAGGCGAGGGTGAACTCGAACCGTATCCGCGGACTGATTGACGAGGCGGCGGTCGAGAAGCCGGCGATCACTGGAAAGGGATTGCGCCAGCACTCGGCTGCTGCTACATCGCTCCCGATCTGCGTCATCACAGCCTGGGTCTCGGAGTTGAGACCGTCGGGAAAGATGGCATACCAAGTCGTGCCGCCGTCGAGTGACATCTCGACATCGGTATCGAGCGTCCCGGCTGTCCAGTCGATATCCATGACCAGACAAAAGGTTGCCCAGCCTTGGAGGTTGACGGCCTCGGAATCGAAGGTCGCGGTCTTTGCCACGCCCGACAGGGTCGTGCCAGCCGAGTCCTTGAGCAACCGGATAAAGCCATCCGATTGAGCAAAGGCGGGGACCGTGACGAGGGTGACGAGAGCCGCAATGGTGAGCAGTCGTTTGAACATTTGTTTCTCCTTACGAGGCTCGAGGCAGAGCATCCTCGGGTAGTGGATCGTCTGTGTCTCCAGGGACCATCGACGGTGGCGTGGGTGGGTGTTCTCTTTCCCACACGGCCTTAGCGGCCTTGTGCTTGGCGCCTTGGGAGTGCCCATAGACGCCTGTTCCGGGGAGGAGCTCGCCGCACACGCGGTCGTAGTACATCCGCTTGCCGTCGATCACTCCACGGTCCTCGAAGTCGGGATTGTCCGCGATCTTCACCCTGTCTCCGTGGGCCGTGTCGGTAAGATGACCGGCGAGGAGATCGGTTTTGGGGATCACCCGCCAGCTCTTCTTGTCCACCGCCAGGATCAGACGACCGTAGTCGTCGTGGTTGGCAAAAAACTCTAGGACTTCCGTCTCCGAGAGCCCGGAGCGTTTGGCTGCGTCGGCCACGTCCAAGTGTCCTCTCGCAACCCCGCGTTGCATCCCCGCGCCTTGGAGCATTGGCATGGGGACGAATCCGAGGGGTTGGAAATCGAAGCTGATACCGGGTCGCGTCTCCACAATCTCCACCCCTCGAACTATACGGGTGGTGACGTCCCGGGGGATCATGACGTAATTGGCCTCGCGGTAAACGCAGACGATCAACGTGCCTTCGATGCTCATAAAAGAACCTCGCTAGTGGTTAGTTAGGCAGCGGCTCCTGTCCAGATGGAGTGAGTACGCTCGAGCTTGCGGATCCATCCCATCTCGGATAGCCACTCTTCCTTGACGGCGTCGGCCCCGGAACTGCCGGGTTTCTTCCAGTCCACGATGGGTTTCAAGATCACGTCCTGGAGGTAGCCGTAGCCGAAGTTGCGGATGTCGACGACGAAGCACATGGAGGCGAGCTCGCCGCCTGAGAGGAGTGGGTGGGAGTGAATGACGTAGTCCCCGTGTTGCGTGAACAGCACGTTGAGCCGCGTCCCGAATGAGTCGGCCTTGGGGACGGTGCGGATCTTGTCCTCGGGGATCATCGACAGGGCTCCCGCGGCACCACGGCCGCAGAAGAGCATCTTCTTCTTCGAGCCGTAGCGGAAATCCTTGTCCGACTGCGCCACGATCTCGGCATACGTCGGATTCACACCGCCGAACGCCTTGAGGTTCGAGGTGGCGAATTCCCACAGGCCACCCGTCGAATGCCGTGAGCCGTTACCTGATGTGTCCTGATTGCGCTCACCGACGAATCCCGACATCTCGATGTCGATCTTGTGGTTCCGCGCTGCCTGGAACCGTCGATCCTTCAAGGACACGCCGGCATAGGTGGCCGACTGCTCCTCGGTACGGGTGACGGAATAGGGGTTGCGGTAGATCTGAGTGTGGTTGTACGGGTTCGTGGGCTCGGTGAAGAGACCCAGCTCGGCGTTTGCGCCTTCCATGGCGACTGCTCCGACGATCGTGAAGTAGTCGTTATCGAGCAGTGCCGCCGCGGCCGTGCCGCCCCATGAGCGTTCGATCGTCAGGGTGTTGGTGGTGACATTGACGGCACTCACATAGCAGACTTCTTGGATTCTCTGGAAGGCGATGAGCGAGTTGACCTGGACGGGGTCGGCGTCGTCGACGACGATAGACACGTCGCCGGCCGCATACCCGGCCCCGTTGTTGACCTGCCCCGTGTGGGGGCGTTCCTGCTGCTCGAACCACTCGAACTTGAAGGATGGCACCTTCTCCTTGTTCGCGGCCCGGGCCAACAGGGTGAGCATGGAGATCTCGGCTTCCTCGTAGAAGAGGCGATCCGCCAAGACTCCCTTGACCAGAAAATCTGACGGGACTGCTTGGGTGCCACCTACGGAGCCGTAGTCTCCCTGTTTGGTTGTAGGCATTATTTACCCTCTTGGAGATAGTCCTTGTCGAGAAAGGGAATCGTGTCCTTGAAGGGGCGTGCGGACTCCGATAGGCTGTCCGCTATCTTCTCCTCCCAGCTCTTCCCTCTCTTGGTTTCGTCCAGCAGCTCTGTGCGATTGGAACCTTCGGCCGGTATAGACGTCGATCCACCGCCCTCACCCAACTCGTGAGCCGAGACGGCGGTGTCGATGACGGCTGATAGTGCCAATCCCGCGTCGTAAACTGTCTCGGCGGTAGCCAACCGGGACGGCTCTGAGGATAGGTATTCCCAGAGTCGACCGGACCCCGTCTGCAGGTATTGGCTGACGAGATCCCTGGCTGTCCCACCTAAACGTGCCAGCTGGGCCATACCAGCGGAGATGCGTTGAGCCTCTTGGTTCTGCTCTTCTGCTTGGACGGACTCGGCTTTCGTGTCCTCCAGGTCCTTCCTCAAGGAGCCAACTTCGGTGCCGACGACCTGACGTGTGCGTTCCTCGATCATCCTACCCAAAGCGGGTACGAGTCTCGAGGCTTGCTCACGGTCTAGGCCGAACTCGCTCTCGAAGTATGGGACCATGGATGCGTAGTCGACGCTCGTGTCCGTGTCGGCACCGCGTCCATCGTCCGCCGCTTCTCCTCTCAGCTGTAACCTGGCGTTCTCGATTTCGCTATCTCGTCGCTTGTCAAGTTCTCGCTGCAGCCGGTCGCGGTCGGCTCGAAGGCGTCCTAACTCGTCCACCTCTCCGGTACCTTGTGCCTCGGCGACCAGCGCATCCCATTGTTCAAGATTTGATTTGTCATCCGCCGTGGATGGCGGAGTCGGTTCGGTTGGCTCAGTTGGAGCCGGCTCCACGGCTGGCGGAGTGGGCTCGGGTGTTTGGGTCTCTTGCCGCTCTTGGCTCGCAAGCTGTTCGGCTACGCTGTCCTCGTCTGCCAAGAGAATCAACTCACTCGATGTCATATCGGTGATCGCTTTATCCGGCAGACCCAATCCCTGGTCCGAGATCATGGAGTCGAGCTCTGATACCTCTCCTGGTTTTGGCATATCTGTGGCTCCTATTCCGTTCTCGGCTCGTCGGTATCGGATCTCGGCTCGTCGACCGTGGGCGCTTCCGCTCCCTCGACGCGAGAGATCCAATTTCGCCGAGTATATATCAAGGACTGGAGTTGCGTGATCGTGATCGGATCATCGGGAGCGGTTCGGGTGAGCGTTCGTGTGTGGGATTCGACCTCGTCGCGCCAGATATCAAGCAGGGCTTGGCCCGTGTCTGAGACCTTGAGCGCCCAGAGTAATCCTTGCTTCTCCGCCCGGTCGATGTACTGGCTCTCATAGCGTTCAATGACCTCGTCGATTGATACTTCTAGGTCGTCGATCATCGCGGCAACCTCCCGTGGATCATTGTGGCAACCTCATAAACGTGCCCGGAGAGTTTTGTCCCGCCTCGGCCGAGAGGTCCTCGGCCAAGCTCGTCTGCCCGCCTTCACGCGATTGGGTACCCGCGGCCTGCTGCTGGGCCTGTTGGCGGAGTTGTTGGATCATCTGAGCGCTTTGCTCGACGAGCTGTTGTGGTCGGTCTACCCCAAGACCTTGTAGGAGGAGAATCTTGAACCGCTGCATGACGGGGCTCTCGGGGGGTTCGATGTTGGAGAGGATCGAGAGGGCGTTGACGGCCTCTTGGAGTCGGAATCCACGGGTCTCGGGGTCCGTGGAGGCAACGTCGATGAGGATGTCGAAGTTGGCCGGGTTCGATGAGCGAAGGTCCGCGGGGGAGATCTTCACCGGGGCCGAGGGGGCCAGCTCATCACCGATGATACGGGCCATCTTTTCTGTCGACATATATGACTCGGCGTAGCGAATCAGCAGTTGCCCGAGGCGCTTCATGGGGCCTTCGTTGAAGAGGGTAAAGAACTGGAGGGCCCGGAAGCCGGCAGCTTGGCCCAAGGATGCAACCTCGGTGGCCGTGCGGGCGCCCTTGGAGGGTCGGCCGACGAACTCGTTGGGCGAGCCCATGGCCTGCTCACCCCAACGCCTGATGTCCTCGGATAGCCGAGGGAGCGCGAAGTCTTGGCGGGGTGTGTCGACAGGTGCGACGTCGCTGTGGTCGTCGACCCAGATGATGCCGTCGGGGCGTCGCCTGAGCTCCGCGGGGTTGACACTCGATAGACGCTCCACGGTCCACATCTGGTGGGCGGCGGACAGCGCGTGGTCGAGCTGGGCGGCGTAAAGGGCGTTGGTGTAGCGCCACAGGGAGTTTAGGATCTCGTATGTCGACAGCCCCATCAGCTCGTTGGGTAGTGGGTTGGGGGAGTAGACGCAGAACGGTTTGATGCCGACACGGTTTGCTTCGTCACGGATGGGCGGGAGATCGGGGCGCTCGAGGATCGCGGCTACTTCCTTGCCGTCCGTCCATTGGGTGACGAGGTGAACATTGCGCTGCCAGGGGTCGGGTTCGCTGCCGGTCTCGGGGCCGAATTCCTGCCGCTTTTGCTCGGCTAGGGGCAGCGCCCAACCGGCCCAATCGGGGAGGGTAAACTCAGGGTTGCCGCTCTTGGAGAGCTCCACGAGCTGACTGACAACCCCTGGATCGTAGAGCTTGTTACCGTCCGGGCCTTGGGCGTCGCGCAGGGTGGAGATCGCAACCCGCTGACGCTCCACAATCCACGGACTGTCATACCAATTCGGTGCCGAGGGGTGCGGGTATACAGTGTCAAGCTCTTTTAAGTCTAGGGTGGGATCATCGTGGACCGTGGTTTCCTCCTTGGTGGGGCGGCGCTCGAATTTCTGGAGGCGGTTGGAGATCGAATCCGGGAGAGAGCTCAAGGCACGCGACACGAGACCGTCGTCGAGAGTCGGCATCTCGCGTATGACTTCGATGTCTTTGACCTCTCGACGCCATCCGACCTTCCACACGGCGGTACCCATTATCATTGAATACTCGAAGAAGAGCATCGAGCGCTCGATCATCGACAGCTGGTCCCAGAAGGCGAAGATCAGGGCGCGGAGCTTCTCGGCCAAGGCGCGGTCGTTCTCGTCAGTGGTGCGCTCCCAGACCTCGATGCGTGGCTTGTTGCCGATGAAGCGAGAGGAGTAGGACTTGATGTGCGAGAAGATCATCGGCATGGCGATCCTGGTTCGCACCTGATTGGAGTCGGGGGTTTTGAGCTTGATGTACGAGCGGTAGGAACGGTAGCGCTCCATCAACTTATCCCGCATCGGGCCGACGAGCTTGTCCTCGGAGAAGTGGAGGTGGTCGATGACGGCACCCGAGGCTTCGTTCTTGGGCAGGCGTTTGTAGATTTCGTCGGAGGACGGCACGTCTAGTTGCCTCCTGGAATGTATACGTCACCATATTTTTGCATAGCCGACGCGGGGACTTCAATCCCCCCTGAGTTGCCGTAGCGTGGCGCGGAGACGGCGGGTTGGAAGATGGGCCGGTCGACTAAGAGATATCGCTCGGCGTCGTCGAGGTCGTCGTCCTTTTTGCGCGGCTTGCCAGTGGACTCGCCATCCCGGGTCTGTCCCCAGATGTAGTTGCCTTTGGCTTCGATCAGATCCACGCATTCGGTCGAGATCAACATCCCCGGGTTGGTTCCCTCGGTAAGCAGGGTGCCGCGGATGTACTCGTTGACGACAGAGATTCCGAGATCCACATCGCTATTGGCGGGTCGTACAGGTAGGCCGCGCCGGCGGAAGGCTTTGAGGGCGTTGTCCTTTTTCTTCCCCTTCTCCGTCTTCTGGGTACGAGAGGCGTCGTGGGAGATGAACGCGCCGGCCAGGGGGTAGGTGTTGTGGGCGCGGATAGAGTCGGCGTGCTCACCGTAGGAGGGTTGGACGTCTAGGTAGTCGCGGTAGAGGATGACCTGACCCTTACGATCCACGGCGCCCCAGACACCCGCGGTGGGGTGGCCGACGCCGATGTCGATGCCGAGGTAGTGGGTGCGATCAGCAAGGACGAACTCCGAGGGCTGGATCAGGTGCCCGCCCTCGGTGTGGTGCTTGGCTAAGAAGTCCGGGTACACCATGCCAGCGAGCGACTCGAATAGGCCAAGGTAGTTTTGCTTCCACAGGACCTCCGTGATCTCGTGGCGCTTGGACCCGAGCCACACGGGGTCGATGAACGGGTTGGCTGACGTGGGAGCGTTGAAGGACTGCCACCCCTTGGAGCGTGTGTCCTTGGTCTGACCCCTCTGGTAGTATTTCTCATACCAATTCTTCCCGTTGGGCGTTGAAGTAAAGAGCGTGCGGCCGTGGTAGTCGAGGGTGTTGGGCTCGAGCTTGTCGCTCCAGATCGTCTCGGGCACAAACGCGGCCTCATCGAGCACGATCAGGTTCAACGGCGTCCCCATCAGAGAGATCGGGGATTCCGCGGTTTTGCCCTCGATAATCGACCCCCCAAGGGCGGGTTTGAGCTTGATGTACCTGAGATCCCGGGTCCAGCTGGCTTTCTCGATCGAGTCGGGGCCGAAGCAGCGTTGCTCGACGATCCACTTCCACACCCAGCGATAGACGTTGTCCGTTAGATGATACGTGGGGGCGACGATCCAGATATGGCGTTTGCGAAACGCGGACTCCGTCACGACCTCGGCGCCGGCCGTGATGGATTTGGAAAAGCGTTTGCCCGTGCAGACGACTTGGTAGCGCCAATCGTTGCTCGGGTCGGGAAAGTGGATGCGTTCTTGGAAGGGGTTTTTATAGACACCGTCGAGATACGACACGGTACCGTCAGAGCGCCGTGGGATGCCTACCCGGGCGGCTGTCTCCTCTGTGACCTCGACCCGTAGACGCGACAGGATCCGTCGCTTGACGGAGTAGACCTCCTCGGGTGTGAGGTCTTCAATGAGGGACAGATACACAAGTCTAATTGGGGGGCGTTAAGCCTGGTTTTTGGTAGCCACGTTTCTGGCCCTTCGTACTCGCCTCCTCGAGTCGGCGCTCGTCCTCGGCCAGTTGTTCGGCGAGGGATTTCGCTTTCTCGTCTGCCGTGCCGCCGATGCGGGCGATCTCCTCGCGGATGGCCGTCAGGTACATACGGAATTCTCCAAGGAGCTTCGTGGCTGGCGCGGCCTTGGGGATGAGCTGGTCATCGCGGATCAAGGCCAGGGCGCGGTGGATGGATTCGGCGTGGTCGTTCAGCGCGTGGATGCGCAGCTCGCGCACGGAGAAGCCGCGCTTGGGAGCCGTCTCGCGGACCTCGTCGATAAGGCGCTGCTGGTCGCGTTTGAAGTGGTCGGAGTTGAGGTAGTTGGAGAGCGACTTGGACTTGTATGGATGCGCGTCGGGGAAGGCCAGATAGAGCTCGTCAGCCGCCAACTTGAGAGTGGTGAGGGTCGACTCACGGTAGAAGAGCAACGAATGGAGGAAGCGCTTTTGCTGCTCGGTCCACGCACCACAGGGGCCGTCGCGGTGGCGGTGAATCTCGGGGTCGTCGTGGGCGGGGTTGCGTGGCACCGTGGATTACTCGCGTGACGGGTTAGCGTCCCTTGTGGGCGCCGGCCATGGCCTGGAGACCGACCTCGACCTCAAGGATGTCCCCGGGCTCGACCAGCGGTGACGAGCAGGTGGCCGTGAGGTCTGAGACCTTGGGCTCGATACCCTTGACGACCTTCCCGCCACGAACCAGCTGGGCGGAGAGGATCACCATCTCGGGCCGGAACGTGAAGCCGTCCGCGGCGGGGACTCGATAGACGTGTGACATGGCATCTCCTTTCAGATTCCACCTTCGAGAATGCCCCACGAGCCGCGATTTGTCAAACGGGGGTTGACATGGGGCCGAATACGTGCATAATGGGAGGCATGATGGAAGTCGGCCCCGAAGTTGAAAGAATCGCTGAGGCGTTGGGCCTCAAGCCGCCAAAGCAATTCGCCTCTGAGGGCCCCTCCTACGAGTACCGACAAACGGGCCGGACAACGAGGATGTTGCTTGAGGCCGTGGCCCTCGTGAGCCTGGAGCAAAGGCCGGTCTGGATCGCTGCTCACAACAGCCACTACACGCGAGAGCTGGTGAATCGAGCCCGGGAAATGGCCCGTGAGGTCGGCGTGGATCCCGATCTGATCCGACGCTATGCTCCACCTAGATTGGGAATCACCGATCCTATCTTCAGAGACCACTATGCGATGGAGGTTTTCTATGAATGACATAACCAAGGAATGCCCGATCTGTGGGGCCGACTACGACCCCGCCGCGCCCGAGGTCCAAGAGGCCGCCACGGCGACGACTGCGGCGATGATCGAGCAGGCGACCAAGTGGCGCGAGGAGCAGTTGGACAAGGTCAGGCGAGCGTTCGATCTGCTCGAGGATGCGTTCGGGATCAAAGTCATGGAGGAGCCCGACGAGGATGAGGACGTGGGACACGAGGGGCGGGAGCTGTGAAACGCAAACGCCTGATCGAGCCCTTGACGGTCGAGGAGGCCGAGCAGCTGTTCAAGTGCATTCCACGCGACTCGGCGACGGCGCGAAGGAACCGGGCGCTCGTGGCGCTGATGTACGGCGCGGGGCTCAGGTTGCAGGAGTCGATTGCCGTGTGCATGGACGATCTGCGGTTCGATGAGGGGAAGATAACCGTGCGGCGCGGCAAGGGTCACAAACAGCGCACCGTGGGACTACCCGACGAGGTGATCTTTCACATGAAGCCGTGGATACGAATGCGGCCGACCATCGTCCCCGATTCCGTGCCGGTGTTCTGCCCCGTGTTGTACGGCGCAGGGGCCGGGGAGGAGCTTGGTCCCAGGTACGTGCGGAAGGTCGTAGTGCGGTATGCCAAACGCGCCGGCATCACGAAGCGCGTCCATCCACACTCGCTGCGCCACAGCCATGCGTGTCGTCTCGCGGATCGTGGAGTGCCCCTGCACCTGATCCAACGCCAGCTGGGGCACGCGAACATTGCGACGACGAGTTTGTACTTGGACGCGCTGTCGGCTAACGACGTCGTGGATCATGTGCGGGAGGCGTGGGCGTGACCCAGAGCCCCGTACTAGAACCCACGTCTGTCGGCGCTCGGTGTCTCGACTGCCATCGGCTCTCTGTCCTTCGGGTCGGGAGAGACGATTCGATCCTGTGGTGCCTTCGCTGTGACAAGGCGTTTAGCCGGGTCTGCGCCAAGCAGATGGTTCGGCTCATAGAGATCGTCAAGGAGGAGCCGGAGTGCCAGTCGTAGTCCGCAAAGGTTCGGGTCCGCGTCCGTGGCTCATTGTCGAGCGCGACACGGGCAAGGTCGTCGGCAGGTCGAATTCCAAATCCGCGGCCCAAGCCTCGGCCAACGCCCGCAACGCCGCACGCCACGGATGGAAGCCGACGGGTAAACGGAGATCCTCCAAGTGATCCTCACCTCCTCCACGGACGACCTCACCCACTTCTACGACCCACCGGCTGGCAAACCCGTCTGCCAGATCGCCGACCCCGCCACGGTGGACCCGACGACCGTCGACCTCATCCCCAACGATGCACACTGGGTCAACTGCCCGCGGTGCACCGCGTGGGCCAAGACGACGGGTCAGTACCCCACACCCTCCACGATCCATGAACCTCGCCGAGCTTAGACACGCCATCGAGGCCGAGCTCCAGCGTGGTACCGACGAGAAGGAAATCCAGCTGGCCGTCAAGGCTGTGCTGCACGATCTGTCGAGCTTGGATTCGGCCGAGTGGCACCAGCGGATAGCCGAGCTAGCCGCGTCACACTACTTGACCAAAAATCCAAAATCAGACTGACAATAATTGTCTCATTGATGGGCCGTGGTCCACGGGCCGTGGGCCCCCCGTGGAAAGGTCTGGGATCTCGGGGCGAGGGGCGTAATAATTGAGGTAGGGGGCCGCGGGGTCCCCTCCGGTGGGGTACCCTGGGGGGTACGTGGTCGGCGCTCACATTTATGTGACAAAAAGTGTATAAGGTCCGAGTCTGACGAGACACGGACCTCATAGCCGCCAGCTCGAGCCGTGAGCTCCTGCGTCGAGGGCTGCCGACCGTCAGATCGCCCCCGGGGTCGGCTCCCGGGTCGAGCTCGGTCGGCGATCGGAGCGGGCAAAGCATGATTAGTCAATCCGTCCACCCTTCACCGCCCATTCACAAATATAACTAATCAACCGTCGCGCTACTCCATCACGCGCCACGCGCCACGCGCCATGCGCCCGCGTTGCACGATCGGTGCCATGTATTTTGGATTGACCCCTTGACAGGGGACCGAGTATATGTATAATAGGTGCCAGACACGGGGAATGCACCCCGCGACACAGAGAGAGGAGCGACGACGCATGACGAAGTCTCACACAGAAACAAAACCAGGCGACCGCCTTGTCACTCGGTTCGGGAGCCGATGCGTTGCGATCTGCGCAGTCCTCGATGAATCCGGGTTCGAGTGGATCACCGTCAGAAGGATAAGTGACGGGGTGATCCGAGAATGGTCGCTTGGCGCTGATCTGTCACCGTGGGTAGAAGAGAACCATGGACCGTGGCTCGAGGGGCCAGTGCTATGACCAAGCCAACTACAATGATTCTCCACCGCGGGCCCGATGCGTGGCTCGTGACGACCGACGACGCCGAGGTCCGTGAGCTATTCGGCACCTCGACCCTGCTCACAGGCTACACGCGGC
>Ga0255055_10001815_pt1 | contig 15326 bp, 8 predicted proteins | sample JV7_2_27_MG_FD_188633 | JGI IMG/M metagenome (GOLD analysis project Ga0255055, IMG submission 188633) | Seawater microbial communities from Jervis Inlet, British Columbia, Canada - JV7_2_27 | ecosystem: Environmental > Aquatic > Marine > Inlet | place: Canada: British Columbia | collected... | reverse complement strand
GCGGCCACGACCATCATCTCTTCGGGCTTGTAAGCAGGGTCAGACATAGCCGTCTTCCTTGAGCCTGGCAAGGTAGTGCGCGAAATCGTCGCTCGCCATCAGGTAGTGCTCCATCCACTCACGGAACCGGTCGTACTCCCGGCTGACCTCTCCCCATTTCTGATAGAAGAAATTGCTCCTGTCGTAATAGCCCTCGGCGTACGAGGGGAAAGCGCCCAACCGGGCCTCGCACACCACGTCGACGGCCCAGCGGGGGATCACGGTGCCGCCGGAGCTCTCGTCGACACTGTCGACAATCTCCTCCACCGTGACGATGCTGCGCTGCGCGGCGAGGACCGCCTCCTTCTGCACTCCCAGAATGCCGGTCATCCAGATGTTTCCCTGGCGATCCGCTCGCTGGGCGTGGATGATGGCCACGTCCGGGCGGTGTGCCGGAATCACTGTGAGGTCCTCACCGGTGAACGGGCACTCGATGAACCTGATCTTCGGATTGACCTCGGGATATTGGGTTCCGCGATATCCCTTGAAGATGGCGCACGGCATCCCGGCCGCGCCGGCGGCGAACGCATTCGCCATCGCGGCGTGAACGTGCTCCTCGAAGTCCATCTCGTGCGGCACGCCGTTCTCGTATGCGTCGCGAAGGCGAAAGAGGGAGCCGACGCCCGGGTTGCCACCCCACGAGAAGACCAGCTTGTCGGCACACCCCATGCCTATCATCTGATCGAAGATGATGTCCGGGGTCATGCGGATCAGGGTGAGATGGCGGATCCCCTGGCGGATGATTTCAGCCCCGGCCGCATGGGGGATGAGGTGGGTGAACCCCTCCGCCGCCACCGAGCAACCCGGTTTGACGTACCTTTTGACGGCCTCGGTGAGTTCCAGGAACTCGGTCATTCTTGTTTCCTCGTGATCATACGCCCTGCCACGAACTCCTGACACCATTTAATGTTCGATATACGAACAGGTGTTCGCTTTGCGGCGAGTCCAAAGTACAATCCGGAGATCGGAGTGTCAACGGGCGTATATTTGACCAACTCAGCTGTCGGGGGGAACTCATGAGCGATCGAATTTCGAGGCTTTCGGTGGGCGCCGGTTTTTTGATGATTGCGCTGGCGACCGGTTTGGTAGCGGCACAGGACGGGGAGGGCAAGGCCACTCAGGCGACGCCACGTCCCCTGACCATCGACGACTACTTCGAAATCCACGATGTCGGCGATCCCCAGGTCAGCCCGGACGGGAAGTGGGTGGCGTACACCGTCACGAAGCAGGATCTGGAGAAGGACGAGTCGAAGACCCGGATCTGGATGGTGCCCGCAGCGGGCGGCAAACCTGTTCCGATGACTGCGAAAGACAAATCGGCGTCACGGCCACGGTGGAGTCCCGACGGAAGATACCTGGCGTTCCTGGCTGCACCCGAGGACGGCAAGGACCAGGTCTGGACGCTGTTCCGTGAGGGCGGTGAGGCGGTGCAGTTGACCGACACCGCTCAGGACGTGAGCGATTTCGTGTGGTCGGCGGACGGCAAGCGCATAGTGCTCGTCTTGCAGGACCCGACGCCCGAAGAGCTGGCGGTCAAGAAGGGGGAGAAGAAAAAGAAAACCCAGCCCCCGTGGGTCATCACCCGCCGCCAGTTCAAACAGGATTACGTAGGTTACCTCGACAGTCGGCGCACTCATCTCTACGTGCTCGATGTCGAAACGAAGAAGATGGCCCAGATCACGTCGGGAGATTTCGACGACTCGGGGCCGAGATGGTCGCCAGACGGCACACGCATCGCCTTCACCTCCAACCGAACGGAGGACCCCGACGCCAACTACAACACCGACATCTGGGTCGTCGCGGCGGACAACACTGACAAAGGTCAAACGCTGGTGCAGATCACCACCAACCCGGGCCCCGACAGCTCGCCGGCATGGTCTCCCGACGGCACGCGCATCGCTCATGTTTCGGCGACGGACACCGAGGCCATGCTCTACGCCACCAACCACCTGGCGGTCTCTTCGGCGCAGGGCGGTGATTTCGAGGTGCTGACCCGGGAGCTCGACCGCATGGTGTTCACGCCGAGGTTTTCGGTCGACGGTCGCTGGATCCTCTTTGCGCTGGAGGACAGCGGCGAGCTGAGCCTCGCCCGGGTCGCGCCGGGAGGCGGAGCCGTCGAGCGTGTCATCGGTGGGCCGCGGTCCGTGGCCGCCTATTCTGAGGGGGCGCAAGGACCCATCGCCGCTCTGATCTCCGAACCCCACCTTCCGCCCGAGATCTTTATCTTCGACGAAGGGACACTGCGGAGGCTCACCCACACCAACGACGCGCTGCTCGAGAACCTGCGACTCGGTCAGGTGGAGAATGTCCATTTCGAGAGCTCGGACGGCACCGAGATCGAGGGCTTCATCGTCAAGCCACCGGATTTCGACCCGGAGCTCCGTTACCCGACGATTCTCCACATCCACGGCGGCCCGCAGTCGCAGTACGACTTCTCTTTTCACTTCGAGGCGCAGCTCTTCGCGGCAAACGGCTACGTGGTGACGCTGCCGAACCCGAGAGGCTCCACCGGTTATGGTCAGGATTTCTGCCTCGCCATTTGGCAGGACTGGGGAGGGATCGATCTGGAGGACGTATTGGCTTCGGTGGATGACGCGATCGAGCGGGGCTACGCCGACCCCGACCGGCTGGGTGTTGGCGGGTGGTCCTACGGCGGCATGATGACCAACCACGTCATCACCAAGACCGACCGCTTCAAGGGGGCTTACACCGGTGCCAGCGCGACCTTGTACGTCGTCAACTATGGGCACGACCACTACCAGCGCTGGTGGGAGGCCGAGCTCGGGCTACCGTGGCGGAATCGCGAGCTGTGGGAGAAGCTCTCGCCCTTCAATCGGGTTGAAGCGGTGGTCACACCGACCCTGATCGTCGGCGGCGAGCAGGACTGGAACGTGCCGATCATCAACTCCGAGCAGCTCTACATGGCGCTGAAACACCTCGGCAAGACCGCCGAGCTGGTGGTGTATCCCGGTGAGGGTCACGTCTTCGAGACACCGTCCTACAACAAGGACCTCTACGAACGGGTCCTCGCGTGGTTCGGGAAATACGTCAAGGGGGGACGCGTGCAAGGGAGTGACACAGAATGAGGTTGAAGACGCTCTGCGTGGTTTTCTGTGTGCTGATCGCAGGACCGGCGGCGATGGCGGCTGACCAACCGAAGGAGGAGGCAGACCGGATTCCGGGCTTCACAGCCTCGACCAGCGATCACCAGCGCGCGCTCGAGGAGCGGCTGGTCGACCTCCTCGACCCGGCGAGCACCGCCCGGCACTTCCGTCTCCTGACCGAGGAGCCTCATCCGGCGGGCACCGCCGAGAACCTGAAGCTCGCCCATTACGTGCGGGATCAGTTCGTTGCCTCCGGCCTCGAGGAGGTGCGGCTCATCCGTTACGACGTGCTCCTGCCGTGGCCGCGAAAGATCGCGGTGTCGATGGTTGAACCGATCGAGTGGACCGCCTCGCTTGCGGAGGACGGTTACAAGGTCGATAAGGACTCGTACGCTGTCGGCGCTGATCTCACGTATCTCGGCATGTCGGCCTCCTGCGACATCACCGCGGACGTCATCTACGCCCACAGCGGCAACCCCGAGGACTACGACTGGCTGGAGGCGCAGGGCATCGACCCGCGCGGCAAGATTGCGATCGTCCGCTATTCGATGCCGTACAGCTATCGTGGCTTCAAGGCCTGGGAGGCCGAGCGTCGCGGCGTCGCGGCGTTGATCATCTACTCAGATCCCAAGGACGACGGCTACCGCAGGGGTGAGGTCTTTCCACACGGACCCTGGGGCCCGGAGAGCCACATCCAGCGTGGCGCCATCACCTACGATTTCATCGTTCCCGGCGACCCTTTGACCCCCGGCTGGCCATCGATCGAGGGGGCGAAGAGAATCACGCCGGAGGAGGCGCGCTCGGTGCCGCGGATCCCCGCCGTGCCGATGTCGTGGCGGGACGCGAAACCGATCCTCGAAAACCTCCAGGGCCCGGTCGCGCCGCTCGACTGGCAGGGCGCGCTGCCGATGACATACCGTGTCGGACCCGGCCCGGCCAAGCTTCACGTCGAGATCGACATGGACGGCAAGACGCGGTCGATCTGGGTGGTCGAGGGTCGGATTCTCGGCTCGGAGCACCCCGATGAGCTGGTCATCCTGGGAAACCACCGCGATGCGTGGGTCTACGGAGCCGTCGATCCGTCGAGCGGAACCGCCAGCCAGCTCGAGGCGGCGCGGGTGCTCGGTGCCCTCGCGAAAAAGGGCGAGCGGCCGCGGCGCACCCTGGTTTTCGCCAACTGGGACGCCGAGGAATGGCATCTCACCGGATCTACCGAGTGGGGCGAGCAGTTCGCCGCCGAGCTCGGCAAGGGCGCCGTCGCCTATCTCAACGTCGACAGCTCGACCTCCGGCCCGAACTTCTCGATCGGAGCCGTCGCCAGCCTCAACCCGTCAATCCTCGAGGTCGCGCGTGACGTCATCGATCCAAACAGCCGCCGCAGCCTGTTGGAGGCATGGTCGAAAACCTCGTCGTCGACTGAAGGCGATGCCGCCGCCTCGCTGGTCGAGAACGAGCTCGGCAGTGGCTCCGACTACACGGTCTTCCTCAACTTCCTCGGTGTGCCGGTGGCCAGCATGGGTTTCGGTGGTCCGTACGGCGTCTATCACTCCCAGTACGACGACCTCTACTGGATGGAGCACTTCGGCGACCCCGGCTACCGATACATGACGGCAATGGTCGAGGTGTGGGGGCGCCTCGGTCTGCGGCTCGCCAACGCCGACGTGATTCCCTACGACTTCCGCCCGTATGCATCGACCGTGGGGAGTTTCGTCGATGGCCTGCGTGAGGTTCCCCGACTGGAGGAGGAACTGGACCTGACGGAAGTCGCGGCTGCGGTCGATGAGTGGAGTCAAGGGGCTGAGGACCTCGGGCAGAAAATCGAAAAGGCACTGACTCGGGAGGGCGAAATCCAGGCCGGGACCTTCGCCGACCTCAACGCCGCCCTGCTCACGGTCGAACGCGAATTCCTGCTGGACGATGGGATCCCCGACCGGCCGTGGTTCAAACACTCTCTGTATGCACCGCGTTACACCTATGCGGCGATGTCGCTGCCCGGCGTGCGCGAGGCGGCGGAGGCGGGAAACTGGGAGCTGGCCCGAAGCCAGCTCGAGGCCCTGATCGGTCGCCTGCGGGCGGTGGCCACGGCGACGCGAAAGGCGGCCGCCCTGGTGCCGGCGCCGTGAAGCCGCCCGCTGATGATTCCGTGACCTCGGAGGGGCTGGTTCGCGGTCTCGGTCGTTGGGACGCCACCCTCCTCGCCGTCGGTTCGGTGATCGGTACCGGGATCTTCATCACAACCGCCGACATCGCCCGGGTCCTGCCTCACGAGGGCATGATCCTCCTGGTGTGGACGCTCGGAGGTTTCCTGACCCTGGCCGGGGCCCTCACGTACGCCGAGCTGGGGGCGCTCTATCCCCGCGCCGGCGGCATGTATCACTATCTGAAAGAGGCCTACGGAACGTTCTGGGGTTTCCTCTACGGCTGGGCGTGCTTCCTGGTCATCATGTCGGGCGGGATCGCCGCCCTGGCGGTCGCGTTCGGCGAGTACCTCGGCAGCTTCGTGCCTCTTTTCTCGACCCGCAACATTCTCTTTTCACTGCCGATCGGCGGCTGGACCTGGTCGGTGTCCGGCGGTCAGCTCGCCGGAGCGCTGGCGATTCTGCTCCTGACATCCGTCAACTACGTCGGCCTGCGCGAGGGCGCCACAGTGCAGAACTTTCTGGCCGTCTTCAGGATCGGCTCGATTCTCGTCTTCGTGGCGCTGGCGTTTTTCGTCGACGCACCCGCGTCGGTCTCGGTCGTCGAGTCACTACCCGAAATCAACCTCCTCGCGGCGGTCGGTATCGGCATGATCGCCGCCCTCTGGACCTACGACGGCTGGTACGGCCCGACCTTTTCGGCAGGCGAGATGCTGAACCCGCAGCGCACCCTGCCGTTCGGCCTGGTCTGGGGCACTGTGATCGTGATGGTGCTCTACGCTCTCATCAACGTCGTGTATTTCATGGCACTGCCGCTCGACCAGATCGCCGCGACGCCGCGGATCGGCGAGACCGCCGCCGCCGCACTCTTCGGCGACGGCGGCGGCAGGCTGATGTCGTTCGCCATCCTGGTGTCCACCTTCGGCTGCCTGTCGGCGACCATCCTCTACAGCTCGCGGATCTATCTGCCGATGGCCCGCGACGGCGTGTTCTTTCGTGGCCTGGCCACCGTCCACCCCCGCTTTCACACGCCCGGGCGGAGTCTCTGGGCTCAGAGCCTGTGGGCAGTGCTGCTGACGCTGTCGGGGACCTACGAGCAGCTATACACCTATGTGATCTTCGCCGGTCTGCTTTTCCACGCCGGAACCGCGGGCGCCGTCATAGTTCTTCGCCGCAAGCGGCCGGATGTCGACCGGCCGTACAGGGTCTTCGGTTACCCCTGGGTGCCGCTTCTCTTCATCCTGGCTTCGATTCTGCTGATCGGAAACACCGTCGTCGAGAAACCGATCGAGTCGCTGATCGGTCTGGTGTTCATCGCCGCCGGCGTGCCGGCCTATATTTGGTGGCGGCGGCATCCGATATCGGATTCGGAGGCGGCGCCGTGACAAAAACCCCGTCCAAGGGCACTCAGGCCGTGAATCCGGTGAGATATGCGGGCCTGCTGTAGGTTTTTCAAAGGAGGATACGTCATGCGGTGGCAAACAGTACTCATTGCACCCCTGCTGGCTATTGGAATCTCGTTCGCCGGCGAACCGCCGCGAGCCCGGGATCTGGGCATCCCCTTCGAGGGCAGCCCGGGCCCACTGAATGCGATCACCGATGTCCGCGGCATCGCTGTCGGGCACGAGACCCTGATCGAGGACCTGCCCGACGGTCGCGCGGTGCGGACCGGCGTCACCGCCATTCTCCCGCGGGGAAAAGAAACCCTCATGCGGCCGGTCTTCGGAGCCTGGTTCGCCCTCAACGGAAACGGTGAGATGACCGGCACCACCTGGCTCGAAGAGTCCGGCCAGCTCGAAGGCCCGATCATGCTCACCAACACCCACAGCGTCGGCACGGTCCACCAGGCGACGATCGCCTGGCGCATCCGCCAGGGCGAGGCGGACGCTACCGGTTATTGGTGGGCCTTGCCGGTGGTGGCCGAGACCTGGGACGGTCACCTCAACGACATCAACGGCTTTCACGTCAAACCCGAACACGTCGCCGCGGCGCTCGACGGCGCGGCCGCCGGCCCGGTGGCTGAAGGCAACGTCGGCGGTGGCACCGGCATGGTGTGTCACGAGTTCAAGGGTGGCATCGGCACTGCGTCGCGGGTGGTCGATGTTCTCGGCTCGTCCTACACCGTGGGTGTGTTGGTGCAGGCCAACTACGGGCTGCGCGAGCAGCTGCGGATCGCCGGAGTGCCGGTCGGCAGGCACCTCCGCGAGCACCGGATCTACTCGGAGCCCAACCCCGACGCCGCCGGCACCGGTTCGATCATCGTCGTCGTCGCCACCGACGCGCCGTTGCTGCCGCACCAGCTCAAACGTATCGCTCGGCGCGCGGCTCTCGGTCTCGGGCGCAACGGATCGATTGCCAGCAACGGCTCGGGCGACATCTTCGTCGCCTTCTCGACAGCCGACGAGTCGTTAGGTCGTACAGACCGTCTGCTGAACCATCGGTCGGTACCCAACGACGAGATCAATCCCCTGTTCGGTGCCACCGTGCAGGCGGTCGAGGAGGCGATCATCAACGCGTTGGTGGCCGCTCGCGACATGACGGGTGACCAGGGACACTACGTTAAAGCGCTGCCGCACGATGCGCTGCTGGAGGTCATGAAACGTTACGGCCGATAATCCGGTTTTATGCTTTGTGGTGCGGGCGTCTCGCCCGCACGGATCGCGCTCCCTGAGATGTGCGGCCGAGACGGCCGCACAACAAAGGCGCCGACAGTAATACTATGGCGAAGGAGAGGGAAAAATGGGGAATGAACCCCGAGTTCCGGTCACCGGCGGATGCCTCTGTGGGGCCGTTCGTTATGAATCCTCCAAACCACCGAACCTAGTCGGATTCTGTCATTGCCGGATGTGTCAGAGGGCCTCCGGAGGTCTTTTTCTCGTTTTTGCCGACTTTCCGGGGGAAGCATTCAGGTTCACGAGCGGCGAGCCGCGGTACTACCGGTCCTCCGAAATCGCCACTCGAGGGTTCTGTCCGGAGTGTGGAACGCCGATCGCCTTTCAGTACGACGGCGACTCAGACCCGGCGATTATGGTCGGCACCCTCGACCACCCGGAGGACTGGCCTCCGAACTGGGAGCACAGCGGGATCGAAAGCAAGGTCCCGTGGTTCGAGATCAGCGATGATCTTCCGCAGACGACGACGGAGGAGAGCGAGTTCCTGAAAGCCGCCCGCGAGCGGAAGGCGACCGAAGTCTCGACGTCATCCCGAGCGAACGAGCGGAGCGAGTGAGTCGAGGATCTGGGTGGGTTGCCGGAATCGTTTGAACGTTGGGCTCATCCGGAATTGCGTGGGGTCGAGGAAGGGCTGGGGGCGAGCCCCGAAGGGGCGATAGATGAATAGCCTGGGGCATGAGCCCCAGGAACCCGGAAACCAATTAAATTCGAGCCGCGGAGCGGCGACAGATAAATGGCCACGACGGCTGCGGCTCACGACGCAGCCCCTGTCTGCCGCCCCTCCGGGGCTAGGTTCGTTATGACGCATCGATACCCGGGGCTCACGCCCCGGGCTAAATATCTTCCGCCGCTCCGCGGCTCACATCCCGTGAGATTTCATCAGCCCACCTCATCGAATTCCGGATGAGCCAAACGTCATGACATTCCAACGTTCAACGTTGGTGCGTTTCGGTTAGCGTGCCTGGAGTCTCTTGATGGCTGCTGCTGCGCTTTTTCTTTGCTGAGCAAACTCGTCTTCGGATGAGAGATCCATGAACTTCCGATATGCCTCCAGGGCTTGGGGAAACTGTTTCATGCGTTCCAGGTGAACGGCCAGGTTGAGGTAACCCGGCGCCATTTCCGGTGCAATCCGCACAGCATCGCGGAAGGCGGCAAGCGCCTCCTCGTTTTTCCCCTCCATGGCGAGCGCCATGCCGAGGCCGTTCATGGCCCAGACGTAGCCCGGGTCGATTTCGAGCACTCGCCGATAGTGTTCGACTGCCTTGGACCAGCTCTTGGTCGCGCGATGGACGTCGGCCAGGCGGTAGTGGGCGGAGATGCTGCTCTCCTCCTGCTCGAGCGCGGTTCGAAGCTGTTGCTCCGCCTTTGCGAACTCTCCCCAGCGGTAATAGATGAGGCCCAAATTGGCCCGCAGATCAGCCGAATCGAAGCCGCGTTCGATTGCCTGCCGGTAGATCTGGTCGGCACGGTCGTACTGGTTGAGCCGCACGTATAACCAACCGATATGGTCGTAGAGGATGGGGATGTTGTCGTCTTCGGCGAGCGCCCTCTTGAAGATCTCGAGCGCGCCGGAGTCATCCCCCTGGTTGAACAGGGCGAGGCCGGACTCGATCTTCGTCCAGAGCCCCATTTTGTCCTTGGGGTCGACTAAGGACGACCCATCCTGCGCCGGGGAGTGACCACTCGACACATATCCCAGGCTGCGCAGCATCGCTTCCGTCTGGCGATCGATCGCCTGCCTGGCGTGACCGCCTGACTCGGACATCGATTCCATCAACGAAGCCAGGCTGCACTCGAGCCGATCGCCCATCGTTGGATTCGAATCGATGCGGTTCTCTCGTTCCCCGGGGTCCTTGGTGAGATCGTAGAGCTCCGGGCGAGGGGCCAGGATGAAGCGGTGCCCGCCCGCTTCCAGGCCCCGGAGCTCACTCCAACCGAGGTTCAGGCTCGGGTAGAGCGATTCGCTGTAGGCCAGGATCTCCTCGTCGGGGCTCCCGCCTTCGACCAGGGGACGGAGGCTCGTTCCCTGGCCGATGGTCTGGGAGATGCCGAGGTAATCCAGGATCGTGGGCGCCAGATCGATGGTTCGGGTGAGGTGATCGACCGTCTTCCCGGGGGGGACGAGCCCGGGAAAGTGGAGCAGCATCGGCACATGGATGGTGGAGTTGTAGATCAGCAGGGAATGAGTCTGCTCTCCATGCTCACCCAGCGCTTCGCCGTGGTCACCGACCACCGCGACCAGGGTCGAGCCGAGGAGCTTCCGGCTCTCGAGATCCTCGACGATCTTGCCCACCACCGCGTCGGTGTAGGCGATCTCGCCCGCGTATGGGTCGTCGGCGTAACGCTTCCGGAACGGCTCCGGTGGCACGTACGGTGCGTGGGGGTCGTAGAGGTGGATCCAGGCGAAGAACGGCCTTCCCTTGGCGCGGCCCTTGAGCCAACTCGAAAAGGCATCGCGCACTGCGTCGGCGCTGCGCTCCGCGGCCAGGTTCTCCAGTCGATTGATATCGCCCCAATCGCCCTCGTCGTAGACGTCGAATCCTTGCGCGATGCCGAAGTCGCGATCGAGAACGAAGGCGCCGATGAACGCGGCGGTCTCATAGCCATGTCCGTCGAGGACTTCGGCCAGCGTCAATTGCTCCTCCGGAAGACGGTAGCTTCCGTTGTCGCGAACGCCGTGCACCGGGGGGTAGTTGCCGGTCATAATCGAAGCGTGCGCGGGCAGTGTCAGTGGAACCGATGTCCGCGCCCGCGTGAAGTTGACACCGCCCCGGGCCAGGCGGTCGAGCTGCGGCGTCCGGACCTTCTTCGTGCCGTTGCAGCTCAGGTGGTCGGCCCGGACCGTGTCGAGGGTGATCAACAGCAGGTTCGGGTTCGTGTCGGCGGCCGTAGGCTCGGCCGCGGAGACGAACCGAACGGCACAAAGGCAGATACCAGTGAGGGCCGCCGCAGTTGTGAGGGTTCGACTCATCATGACGCTTCGATTCGTATGGTACCTGGAATTCGAGGAATTGAAGGCGTGACTCGACGAGCTGAAAAAACCGGGCGGCGATGGCTCGCCGCCCGGTGGAAATGGCCGTGATGGCCGTTATGCACTGCTGGTTGCTAGAACTCGATTCCGAGGCGCAGCATCAGGCGGCGGGGTTTGATCCAGGTGTTGGGGATGAACTCATCACCCTCGGCCAGCACCAGGGTCTCGAACCAGTCCGTGGCTGTGTTGTTGAGGACGTTGAGGAGCCTGAGATCGGCCTGGATTGCGACATTGTTCCCAAGACCGAAGCGCTTGCCGAAGCCGAGGTCCCACAGGTATTGGTAACCGTGGCGCCCGGGGTCGGCGGCGGGCGCTACGACCGCGTTCGGATTGCCGTACGTCGGCAGCTGGTACAGGCGGGCGTGTGGTCGGCCGCTCTGCAAATTGATCATCGTGTTGAGCCGCATCTCCCACGGCAGCTGGAAGTTCGCCTGCACTCTCAGCGCATGCGGCCGGTCGCCCTGCAGCCGCTGGCCGTTGGCGTTGAGGAAAGAGTTGGGATCGGAACCCCTCCGGCTGCCGTAGAGCGGGTTGGACTGCCACTGGGACATGTAATCAATGGTGAGGCCGGTCGACTTCGAGTAGGTGTAGTTGGCCATCATGCTCCAAAAATCGCTGAAGCGGCGCTCGAAGGTCAGGATGAGGGCCCAGTACTCCTGCCAGTATTCGGGGATATAACCATCGACGGTGTAGCCGGGCTTGTTGCCCTTGCGCACGGTGGGAGACTCGATCGCATCCAACAGGATGTACTCGTTGCCGGTGAACGGATCGGTCCACGGCAGCTCCTCGTAGACGCCGTCGTCCATGATCTCCCAGCCGACGAGGTCCTTGGTGTCCTTGTAGAGGCCGGTGACGCCGAAGGAGTAGCTGTTGCCGATGGCCTGTTCGAAGCCGATCGAGTACTGCAGGGTCCGTGGCGCTTTCAGGTCGGGGTCGACGTTGACCGCTCCGCCGGGGATCCAGTCCCACCACGGCTCGTCGGACCAGGGTCCGTCCCACGAGGGCCCCCAGTAGGCGAACTGCCCCGGAGTATCGATCGCCGGCGCGTTCCAGTTGCCGCCGACGTTGCCGTCGTAGTAGACCCCGAAGGAGCCGCGGACGACGGTCTTGTTGTTGCCGCCGACGTCCCAGGCGAAGCCGATGCGCGGCGAGATGTTGTTCCAGGTGAAGACCGGGTCGACGCCGGGGATCACCTCGCCTGACGGCGTGGCGTCAGCGTTCAAGCGGGGGAAGGACGGGATGATGCCCTTGTGATAGTCGTAGCGGAGGCCGAGGTTGAGGGTGACGCTATCGCTGATTCTCCACGAGTCGTCGACGAAGGCCGAAATCGATTCCTGCTCGTTGCCGTACCAGTAGGGCAGGCCCTCGACCCTGTAGTAATACGGGTACTCGGAGCCGTCGTCGTAAAAGTACGACTCGTAGTGGGTGTAGTAGGTCCCGGTCTCAGAAACCTTGACCAGGGTCAGGGCGTCGCCCCGGCTCGCCTGGATGCCGAATTTGAAGTCGTGGTCGCCGGCCAGCCAGTCGTCGGCGAAGTGGGTGACGGCGGCGTTCACCTGGTCGAGGGTGGTGTCGTAAGTCCAGGGCCAGATGAGGCCACCGAAATACAGTGCCGGGCCACCGCCGGGCGGCGCGTAATCGATGTACCCGGGCTCGGTGCTGCCGGTCTCGGATTCGAAATAGTCGTAGACGTCGAAGCCGGTGTACCGCGCCTCCATGAACGTGGTGTCAGAGAAAATGGACTGGAAATTGACCCCCCAGCTCTTGTCGTTGCCCTTCTCACCTGCATTCGCCGACAGCTCGATGTACGGGTTCGCCCCAGGCGGCCCGCCCCAATCGACGTAGCCGCCCTTGATATCCAGGAGGTTGCTGTCGTTGAGCCGCCACGACAGCTTGAGGGAGTAAAGGTCGGTATAACCCGTCGGGTTGAGGTCGGGGTCGGGGTCGGACCCGGGGTAGACGAAGTTTTCCCGAAAGGATTCGATGCTGCCGTAGAACCACAGCCGGTCCTTTACGATCGGTCCGCCCAGGGTGGCGCTGATGTCCCTGAACTCGAGCTGGTGGTAATCGGGATACTCCGAGTCGAAGTCAATCTGGGAGTCGACCAGCGACTCGGGGATCCAGTAACCGTTGATGCCGCCCGAGAATGTGTTGGATCCCGACTTGGTGACCACGTTGAAGGTCGCGCCCATCATGTTGCCGTACTCGGCCGGGGCGCCGATGGACATCACCTGGATCTCCTGGATGTCGTCGGGGTTGGTGTAGATCCAGGCGGTGCCGGTCTCCGGCGCGGTGGTCTCGATGCCGTCGATGTACCAGTTGTTCGACTGCACGTTGGACCCGCCGGCGATCATCCGGTCCGAGTCCTCGGCCGCCGCAGAGACGTCTGGTGCGACCCGAATAATGTCATAGAAGTTGCGGGTTGTGGGGAGGTCCTTGATGAACTCACTGCTGAAGCTCGCGCTGAGGCTGGAGCTGGAGGTGTCGACCAGCGGCGACTCGCCGGTGACCACCATCTCGTCCGAGAACTCGGCCATGAGCGTGAAGTCGGAGGTGGCGGTGGCGCCGATTCTGACGGTGACCCCCTCCATGGTCTGGGGCCGGTGGCCTTCCCTGGACGCCGTGACGCTGTAGACGCCGGGCGGCAGGGCGGCGAAGCGAAACTCTCCCGTGGCGTCGGTGACCGTGGAGCGCGAGCCGCCCATCATGACCTCGCTGCTGGCGGTGATGATGGCGCCCGGAATCGGGTAGCCGTCCGCGCCGACGATCTGACCCAGGATCCGGCCGGTCCGGGTCTGGGCCGAAGCCGATAGGCTGAAGAGCAGAAGCACCCCTACGGTCAAAAGAACGGTGACTCTGTGTCTGTTCATTCCCTTCCCTCCTTCTCCTGGATTCGTTCAGGGGACTGATCGCCGTTGGAGGCGGCCAGTTCCCATTTTTCGAATGCCGATGTTCCGGGCGTACCTGTGGCGCTCGAGGAAAAATCGGCAACCAACTTTAGGGATTGTCGTGAGGCGTGATGATGCGTTTGACTGAACCCGCGGCCCCAAGATCGAGCCACACGGCGGGGAGCGAATCGGACTGGCGGTATCAACACCGCGAATCTCTCCTTTCGGTTCAGCCGTTCCAGTTGCGGATATCATAATACAGTTCGTTGTCAAATCGAGAAAAGAGAAAGAGTATCAACCTCTTTATTGCGGCGGCGTACACTGGGGCCCATGGACCGCTCTTCCGAAAAGACCGAGCTGGTGGCCCTGAGGCGCGAGCTCCATGCTCACGCCGAGCTTGCCGGCGAAGAGATCGAGACAAGCCGGATCATTCGTGATTTCATCGAATCTCATGAACCGCATGAGCTCGTGACGGAGCTTGGAGGATTTGGACTGGCTGCGGTCTTTCAGGGTCGTGAGGAAGGTCCTTCGGTCATGTTTCGTGCAGAAATCGATGCGGTGCCTGTGCGGGAAGACAACGATGTCGACTATCGCTCGTGCCGGCCTGGAGTCTCCCACAGCTGCGGGCACGACGGACACATGGCGATCGTCGCCGGGCTTGCCGCGAAGTTGCACCGTGATCCACCCCGCAGGGGTCGGGTTGTCCTCCTCTTCCAACCGGCCGAGGAGACAGGCGCAGGTGCATTGGGTGTCCTTGAGGACCAGCGGTTCGATTCGATTGCTCCGGACTGGATCTTTGCACTCCACAATCTTCCCCGAGAGAAGTTTGGAGAGATTCAAATAAAGAGTGGCCCTTTCGCCTCTGGCTCGGTGGGAGTAATTCTCCGTTTTCTGGGCAAGACCTCGCACGCCGCATACCCGGAACAGGGGGAGAGCCCGGCGCTCGCCGCGGCACAACTGATTCAGGAGTTGACCGTTCTTCCCGACTCCCTCGGTCTGCACGACGGCATTGCTCGGCTCACCGTCATACACGCCCGAGTCGGAGAGGCCGCGTTTGGGACCACCCCCGGCGAGGCGGAGGTGATGGCCACCCTCCGGTCGGATCGGGAGGATGTCCTGAATCGCCTGCGAGAGGGGGTCGTCGACCAGGCTCAACGAATTGCACGAGCGCACGGCCTCGAGCACGCTCACTCCTGGACCGACGATTTTCCGGTGACGACAAACCACCCCGAAGCCGTCGCATTGGTGGAGGCCGCCGCCAAGGCCGGTGGGGTCGCTCTCGCCTGGCGGGACGAAGCCTACCCGTGGTCCGAAGATTTCGGGTGGTTCACCCGGCGATTCAAGGGAGCTCTATTCGGTCTCGGAGCGGGGCACGAGGCTCCTGCGCTTCACAGCCCGGAGTACGATTTTCCAGATGACTTGATTCCTGTCGGGATTGTCCTGTTCGAGGGTCT
>Ga0255055_10001814_pt1 | contig 15340 bp, 10 predicted proteins | sample JV7_2_27_MG_FD_188633 | JGI IMG/M metagenome (GOLD analysis project Ga0255055, IMG submission 188633) | Seawater microbial communities from Jervis Inlet, British Columbia, Canada - JV7_2_27 | ecosystem: Environmental > Aquatic > Marine > Inlet | place: Canada: British Columbia | collected... | reverse complement strand
GATATCTATTGGTAGCTTTGAGCGTAGAATAGCCTTAACAAGCACGTGACGGTACTTATGATTGATTGTAGTTCGCTTAGCAGAGAATATTATAGACATAACCTTGGTCTTCTGTGGATTATTTGGGGGTCTTGCTATAGAGTGGTGCATAAATGTGTAGCCTTTCTTAAAAGGTAGTCCAAGACGGCGGATAGGGAAACCCTGAACTAGGTAGTAACTACCAATATGCCTTTTGGCGTATCGCTTGAATGATGGACATCCAGGCCAAAAAGGCGCAGGCTCCCATGTTAATCCTATCACCTTACTCTTTGGAAGATGAAGCTCCGGCATAGCCGTGTTTACAATGATCGCATGAGTATAATCATCCTGCTCTGTAAACCGGATCTTTTTTCCATACTCTGGATGCTCTATCGCCCTTTCCCATACTTCCATTATATGTTTTAGCGGTGGATTGGATTCATAGTTTGTGAATATTCTTACAATTATCATTGTTATAAGGAGCGAAAACACTTCATAACAACTAAGCGAATGCATCAGAATCACCTTCCCCGAAATCATCGTCATCACCCATAGCCCGAAAAGTATTCAGGAGCTCATTCTGAACCCTATCTCGCATAGCCTGCTCTTGTATATCCTCCATGGCATAAATGTCCCTATTCCCTTCTGTGACTACATCAATTCGCCCCAATCTCAGTTCTGTGAGGGCATCTCTATCAAGCTCCATCCGTTCTTTCTCATACTGGTGTTCATCATATTCATACAGCGCTCTCGTCTGCCCCAGACCCCAAGCTCCTAGACGATGCTGTTGCATAATATTATCAACCTCGAGTTCATCTACGGACAGATCACCTTTTCGTTTTGTAATTTTTGCCTTCTCCTTCTCCTTCGCAGCTAAGACAGACTTAATTATCTGCTCGTTAGAGAGACTTATTCCACCTGTGCCTCTTGACCCATGTTTCAGAGATTCCATTATCCCTAAGATGGCGCCCAATAACTGCCCAATCGTACGCTGCCGACTCTCGCTGGCACCTGCCAAAAGATCCTCCTCGACATAGACCCCCATTTCCTCCCGAGTGGAAGCCTTCTTTTCTTCCTGCCCTGAGTCGGATCGAACAATCTTCGCTGCTGGCTCGAGTGCCGCATCGATGTAAATTGTACAAGCACATAGGAAATAATAAGTCATTAATGGTTTTAGAATAGGTCCATTGAGAGCTGTGGTCTTCATCTCATCTCTGAGCCCAATATCAGCGAAGAAAGGAGTATTCTCCATTAAAAGGATGAGAGGTTCCCCTGCCTCCGGAATGGCACGCAATATGCCACTGATTTCACGATTCCCTTCAAATTTTCGAAGCCCTGCTAGCTCAGCGGCAACAAACTTTTGGATGTCATGTTGATGTCTCAAGGCTAGTCCCCAATGTGCCGGGATATGGACCTCTTGGTCATCGTCATTGTCTTCATTAAGAATAATCGTAGGGTAAACCCGTAGCATATTTAATACACCCGTCTTGATAAACCGAGCATAAGCAATCGCGGTCTCATCCTCCTGTACCATAAATAACTCCTCTCCTCTCAATGGCCAGTCCTGAATAGTCTCGAGTACAGCTCGCTGTCCTCTACCGACTCCTGACGTCTTCAGAAATGCCCCGATATTTGTCGTCATTGATCTTATTTGCTCCCCAAGAAACGCGGCAAATTCCCTCTGTTCCTTGGAGTCCCTCGCCTGTGTCATGTCATAGGTGTCCATTCGGGCCTCAAGAAGCCGTGTCAGGTCTGGGCTACAAAGACCACCCTTTGCTGACTCGCCGAGACTGCGAAGAATATCTTCGAAACGACGCCTATCCGTGCTTATATCTGGGGTCAAATCCATCGGTACAATGTTTCGCCCATTAACTACCTGTAACAGTCTATTCATACTGAGGGTGGTGTAATCACGGCCTTCCCGTCGAAGAGTCTCGATCTTCCTTGCCAAACTGTCTTCTGGTTGATACTCACTTGTATTGTCGCCACATACAGCTGCTAATGCTGGATCTAGTCGCACACCAGTATCGAATGAACAGAAGCGTATGAAGGCACGGTAGATAGTGTTCTCTGAGAAAGCGGCGTCTACATCCGGATACCGCAGTCTTGTGTCCCGTGGATCATAAAGAAATGCGGCTTTTGATAGTTTCGCTATCGCATTATAGCTGGCATTCAACTCCGCAACAATGGTATTATATTTGTCAATTCCTCTCTCTCTCTCCACAAAGTAGTGAAGGGTGTTTTTTGTGCCCATATTACAACAAGCATTCTCTAGGAGGGGCATACCTGAGACATTTGTCAAGAGAGGTGGTTCTTTATTGATCACCGTCTGAATGAGCTCTTGGATATGTAAAGAGTGGAAGAACATTTTGGACACCAAACTTGCCATCTGTGCGAATTGTTGCGGATCTCCCTTCTCTATATTGCTTCTTAAACTAGACAGAAAGGCCGTAGAAGTCAGCGCGACACCAGTCACCTTGATTGGATGAAGGGGTGGGAGGAAGGTCACCCATCGCCTCACATCAACAGTAGAAGTGATGGTGACGTCTGGTGGCGCTTCTTTAAGGTAGGCTATCTTCTGGGCTATCCGGTGCACCACATCTGTGTTGTTAACTATTTTTGCCTCCATGAATTTCCGAAGCTTAGCTACATACTTATCGGCAATTTCATTAAATTTATCACGTCGGGCCCTTGGCAGTCTCTGCCATGGTCGAGTGTTAGACCGTAACTTCATAGCCACGCAAACGATGTATTTTAACCCAGAGGTGTCAGCATTACCGCTCATGGGAAAACCACTGAATGACCTAACACAACCGGGGAATGTAGTTCGTGTCCGAATTGAAGGCATCATCGTCTGAATCGCGACCAGATAGTAACCTAGAGTTAATAACAGAAGTAGTTCATCATGTGTGTCATTATAGGACAGACGCGGGCGTCTCTTGGCCTGCTTCATAAGAGCAGCCATCTGTTCTTTACTCGGGAGGGACTCCACTAATTCTCGTGTGACATTCTTGATGATAAACGCTATCAGGGAATCTACTGAAATGTTGAGACGCCCATCGAGGGTAGTGATGATATTTTTAATCATTTTCGTATCGGCACTTTCTCCTTGTGCCGATTCCTTTTCCTCTTTAAATACAACATCTACGAGGATATCCCCGATATCGGCTCCAATAACACCCCGACTGACAACCTTATATCCAGCCTCATCGAACCCTTCATCCGTATCTAGTTCCACAGTTCTGATGACGTAGCCACTATATCGGTCAACAACCCGGCCACCATCATCACTCAATTCCCCCTGAGATGCTACAATCTGTTCCAGCGTGGTCTGATATGTACCAGCTTGATAGGCTTGTGCCAGACTTAATGAGAAAGTGGGAAGGAGTGGGACCCCCGTCTCAATGCAATATAGCCAATATGGGGACTCATCGCTATTGAAAGTGGCTGTCCTTGTGGCTCGGTTGGCAAAGTCAATAATATTTGATTGTTTCTTGACAAAGTCACTTTGGCCAAGAATAGCGTCGCGGAGAGAGGCATATGGAGATATGACCACATCTCTGGCTCCGAGGGTAGCCCCTATACTCGCTTGGGTTATGTCCGTCCCCCAGAGTCTATCCCAATGAAGAATCTCAAGCGCTGTAATGTTCTCAAGATTCCTTTTATAGCGATCATCCAGGAATTTCCGGAACTCCTCCGAGTTTAATTCAAGATCCTTATCGAACCGCGATATGATCTCTGCTAATAAGTCTTTTCTAACTTTGGCACCCCCTTGTACCATGTCTACACAGCTTTTCTTAATTGATATACACTTATTCTGAAGATTACAGAACATAACCTCGTCTATGGTCTTTCCAGCTAAAGCTGGGTCAAGAACCCATGTGTTTCTACGGCGGACATAATACTGAATCTGATTGCGATCGTTGATGATATAAGCATAGTTCCCTTCGTCAACTCGTCGCTCCTTGTCCACAATCGCAGCAGCCTCGAGTTCTGCCTCCTCTACAGGCATCTTCAATTCATTGGCTAGATGCATTGTTAGGAACATTTTGAAGTCTTGCGGATCCATGGTTTCCTGCTCCCGAGTGAAAGATTCGGCTATCTCATAACGAGTAGGATCATATTTTTTATCGAAGAAGACCCCTCTCTGTGCTGCCCAATCCCCATTATCCTCGGCCATTTCATGTTCATCTAAATACTGTTTTGACATGACAAAATCCTGGCAAGGCCCATCCGACTTCGATTCAACTGTATTGGCAGCTTCCATACCACGGTCCACAAGTTCATCGATCTTCACCGATTGAAGCAGGTCTGTCTCTCTCATTGAGAGGAGGGAGGTATAGAGGCGACTTCCATCGACTGAGAGGATTGTCTTTATAAATCCTGCTGTCTTTAGCGGCTTGTCTCCAATACCATATTTTTCAAGCACCTTCGTGGCATCCGGTCCTTGGCCAGTCAGCTTGAACATATAGGACTGACGTGAATCTGCTGAGGTTGACCTTCTCATTCTCTCCACCGCCTCGAGATACTGCCTGAAAAGAATGCTGTTACCCGCGAATTTCTTTTTCAGCTCTAAAATACGACTTTCCATAAACCTCACTATCATCTCATACTGCTTGAAGGTGATATCATCCGGGTAGACAAGAAAAGGCTCTAGATAGCCTATTATATCCATGTAGGAGGTATCATCCTTTATATAGCGCTTGACAAGATCGAATAGAACGCGCGTCTTTGGGATGAGCGCCCCAAGGTAGTCCTTATACGCACCTGGATCTCTGTCATCAAATGACTCTTTACCCTCAAATAAAAGAGCTGTTATTCCGGAGAGATATTTGTCAGGATCTGGATCCACGCCACCAATCTGTCCGGACTCAACCTCTTCGATAGTAACTGGTGTACCTTCATTCATGAAACTCCAATAATTAAAGGGAATAAGACCAAGTTGTGCCTTAGAGAGGATGTTAGTTGCCGGGAGGTTCACATGAGAGTAGAGTAAGACCGGCTCTGGGAATCGTAAGAATCCTTTCAGGGCAGCCGGGTCACCCGATGTGATTGGAACACGCGTGACATCGGATGTAGATTGTGTTTGATCTCTTGAAACGAGGCGAGAGATGCCTTTCTCGTAACGCTCAGAGACAAAGCGCGTGCTCTCTACTTTCGAGCCTTCCGCGACGGAGGAGAAAAAGTCCCTTTGATTGTCTACGAAAGCAAGAGTATCTGTTTTAACAGGCTTTACTGTAATCACATCTTGTTTATCGGTCGGCTCCGCAAAGGGAGTGAAGAAAGGGTTCAGACGGCGAAGTAGAAAGGCATACTTATTCTGGCCATCAGGAATGACATTTTCTCGGTACTGTTGGACAAGATCATAGATATCTGTCTGGGCCTGCGCTAGTGTTGTCGGCACCACATCGGCATACTCAGTGTCCTCGGCAATATTGACATCATATAATTTGCGACGATTGCCGACTATAGGGACAAGCCAGTAGAGGCTTCGGTCAAGCTCGTATAGTCTATTCGCGAGTGGTTTGAAAGCCGCCCCCTTCGTTGCGGGTTTCGTTATTTCTCCTTGAGAGGTCATTAATGAAAATGCCTCCCTCAACTGCTTGAATCGTTCAATCATTAACTTAATTCCGTTGACGACCCTGAGGCTACGCTCAGCTGTAGGTATTGTTGAGAGGAGTTCATCTAAGAGATCATTTACCTGAGTCTCTAGCCCATATCTCTTTTGTGACTCTGGGACCTGGACGTACTGTGTGATCTCCCCCATCTCTTCACCGAATACGATCTGATCTGCATCAAGAAGGGCATCTTTTCTCCCCTGTAGAACGTCCGGGGCAACGTATGTACCTAGCTCCAATTCCAAATCTTCCTCATCTTCTTCAAGGGTTGGAGAGAGCTCGATGAGTGGGATATCTTCCTCTATTGAGATACCAACCTCTTTCTTGGCCATTGGGGCGACAAAGGGTCGGAAGCTCTCGATTGGCAAGTCCTCGGGAATCCCCTTATACCCGAAATCAATGTAGATTGATTTCCCCTCCGGAAATGTGTGTATCTCTATCATATCATCCTCTAAACTTGAGATGCGTCCATTGATGACAGCAGGTACGGGTCCACCGAACTGGATGGTGATCCAAATACCTGGCAATAATCCATGTTGTCGCGCGTACCCCTTTGATTCTGGACTGCTTAATACCTCAACGTTCTCGACGGACTCGTCATTAAACCTACCATCTTTAATCCCCATCTCTATCACATTGAATGTGGTGTCATTGAGGAGGCGCGCTTTCGTGTCGTCAAGGTATTCTATGAAGAATGTGGCACCATTTATCTCAGAATTTGTTGGGGCCGTAATTAGAATAATATCACCTAGTTCGAGAAATATAGGCTCTCCTTCTTGGGTCATTACCTTATACATAGAGTAGAAATTATCTCGAATGACGAGAAAATTGACAGCAATCAGGTTAAAGAGAATAGATGTTAAACAACTTATACAAAACATGCAGCATAACACAACTTATGATCTCTCAAGTTGGGCAGATATTGCCCGGGTCTGTTCGGATCCAAGCTATGCCCAAAGCAGGTTCTTGAGGGTTAAAAATCAGGACGGCTTATTCGTCATTCGCTATGAGAAGGACAAGCTTCTGACTCAAAGAGTTAATGAGGGAATGGGTCTCTTCCGCTCTGTCATTAGCGATGGCGAAAAGATCATCTGTTTCAGTCCTCCAAAGGCTGTGGAATTTCCGGAGGAACTTGCAGATATCCCACTCTATGATCCAGATGAGGGTGGGAACAATCAGCAAGATTGTCCTTTCACGGCGGTGCGTGTTGAGGAGTTCGTAGAAGGAACGATGGTAAACGTCTTTTGGAACCATCATACTCAGGATTGGGAACTAGCTACGCGTAGCTGTGTGGGTGCTAGGAACAAGTTCTACGAGGATCAGGACAAGACATTTAGATATATGTTCCTAGAGGCCATGAATAACACAACCCTCGAGTTCACCGACCTACAGAAGGACTTCTGCTACTCCTTCGTTCTCCAGCACCCAGATAATAGGCTTGTCATCCCTTTCGTGTCTCCCCACTTGGTCTTAGTTGCTGTCTATAAACCCATAGGCGCAGGAAAGGTCCTCTCCATCGAGAGGGGGGAATGGAAAAAAAACGATACGGATGACGACGATTTGATTGACCGCCGCCGCAGCGTGGGTTATCCGCGCGTGTTCATGCCAATAGATGGACCCATTACTAGAAATGAAAGGCGCTCCTTCTCAGATATGAAAGCTCACTTCGATATAGGACGAGAAGGATACCAAGTCATGGGAGTCGTCATTCGCTTCGGAGACGGCAAGAGGGCAAGGATTCGCAATAAGAACTACGAATACGTCCGGCGACTTAGGGGTAACAGCACGAAGATGCAGTACCATTACTATTGTCTGCGCCAGGCGGGTCAGGTGAGTGAGTTCCTGAAGTACTATCCCGAGTGGGGACATGATTTCGGAGAGATGCGCGATGATCTTCATTCTTGGACGAGAAATCTTCGTGAGAATTATATGGCATGCTTCGCACGGAAAGTTGGTCGTCTCAACGCATACCCATTCGCCTTCAGGCCACACATGAGGGCCCTACACCAAATATATCGTGACACACTTCGCGCAGAAAAAAAACATGTCACAATTGCCATTGTAAAGGACTATGTGAATGGTCTCCCACCCGCACGTCTTATGTTTGCGATTAACTATGAAGTTAATCAGAGACATACAGATCGTAAGGTTGTCAATGCTAATGCTGCGCTTACAGCTACGCAAAGTCTTCCTTCAGGCTATTGAGAACACTTGTCGCCTTGGTGATGGCACCCACTATTATTCTACTTATCATTGCTTTATCACCCGCAAAAGTATCGGCAAAGCCGATACGTATCACGCTGTCACTATCATGTGGATGAGCCTTCCTGAACCCTACATATGAGAGAATCTCATCCTGTCTGTAAGCCCCATTATGCAGCTCCGACTCTAACATTTTTCCTACTGTATACCCGACCCCATCCAAACGCACATCATAGGAATTTGGAATAGTACTGGCACTTTTTTTGACACTTAGACTTGTGTCTTCGGCAAGTTTCTGGATATATACCATTTGCTCTAGCAGAATATCTAGGGCAGTCACGACAAGTTGTTGATTTGTGAAAACGCCAATTGACTCGACGACGAATTCGAAGCTGTTAGGGATGAAATATCTTTTTGCCTCATGAGCGAACCAATTTTCCTGGAGAAGCTCTATATCTTTCGTCCCTTCTTCCTTTCCTTCTTTCTTTCCCCCGGTCCCAGGCACTAAATGTTCCTCCTCTCCCTTCCGTTTCTTCTCCCATTCTTCTTGTTGCTTTGCCTTATCCGGCGTAAAGCCATAAGAACATGTAGATGCTGCTGCATATACTCCATCATAACCCGCTGTGACTAGGGACATTCTGGCCTTCATTTGGAGCTCCTCTCCAGGAAGTTCATCCGATATTTTGGGTCTCAAGCGGACAAGCAGAATGTGGTCGCCAGTCATAGGGTCGGGTGGGAACACCTTATTGACGGCGGTGGTACTCCACTCATCATTTGTGACGGTATTTGTGATCTTGAAGTCCCCTGTCGTCACATTCATCGTCTCCTGTGTGGTGTTCTTCATATCTAATGTCACTTCGAGGTCATGGAACGGGATGCCGTGATCATTGATGTGAATGGGGACGGACGCGATCCTCTGTTTTAGGATCTCATTATTGAATCGTGATGTATTTGTCTTTATGTCTACCTGATTTTCAGAATGAGGAAAGGCTTTAAAACCCAGGGTCGGGATATCGGACAAGATTGTTCTCCTCAACCCGTTAGCATAACTGACATTAAGGTTGATCAACTGGAACTTTAGTTTCCCACCTTCTTCTGAGCGACTCGATACAAAGGCTGTTTGAACAGGTGTCTGATGTGATTCGGCCATGGTCTGTATATATTATCAAGGAGAGTTTATTTAATCAATTTTCGTGATAAGTTATATCTGCCCTTTCAATAGCTTTGCAGATATTATATGAGTTCGATTCTCTATTATAGCAAGCACTGTAGCCATTGCCGGGACTTGCTGGTGAGCCTATCCCGCACAACAACCAAAAAAGATGTCCATTTCGTTTGCATCGATGTCCGGGAGAAGGGACCGGATGGAGCAACACATATAGTATTAGCTAATGGACAGCGATTATTACTGCCCCCGAATATATCGACGGTCCCATCATTACTACTTCTTCACCATGGAAATCAAGTGGTCTCGGGTCTGGCCAACATTATAGCCAAGATGGCCCCAAATGAGGCTAAAGTCAACTCTCAAGCGACAGGTAACAATGGCGAACCTTTAGCCTTCTCGAGTTATGAGATGGGAACCAACTTATCAGACAACTATTCTTACCTCGATATGTCTGCTGATGAGCTATCCGCTAAGGGGAATGGGGGCACGCGAATGATGCACAGTTACATGGGTATTGGTAATAGTCAAACTATAGCTACGCCTCCCGATGATTACGAACCTAATAAAGTCGGTACAGTTGATCTTGGGATGATTGCAAACAAACGAGCAGAAGACGTACGACTGAAAGGATGAGTTTATAATTTAAAAGATAAAGACCTTCTTATAGAATATGAGTGTTCTCAAGGTATTTAACAGCCACCTCGTAGAGTTTATAACCGACGTGAGTTTGGTGTTGCCAAACGACCTCAACATTGGTGCTACTCTTCTTGCTATCAAAACTCTTCAGAAGGTGAACCCGAAAAAAACAATAATAGCATGGCGGGACATCATCTTAACCCCCTACGCAGGAACCATAAAGGAAGGTGACTTCGACTTCTTTATGACCAAGGATTATGGAGAAGATGTCACTGCCGCAGGATACGAAGAGGGTGGCGAGGTGTTGGGGATTATAGAGGCGATCCGGACACAGGGTAAGAACATGAGCGAGTCGAATAAGGAGAAGGCAATGAAATATGTTCAGAATCTCACCAAACTTTGCCGCATGTACTTTAACAATACGGCGTAGTCTAGGCTTAAGAATATCCTTTAACTAAATACATATAGAATGTCAGAGACCGCAAGCACAGGACTACCGGAAGGCTTTGTGAAAGTCATGCAGGATTTTCTGGGTGACATGCTCAACACATTTCCAGAGTATAAGGAATCACTCGATGAGAGACTACAAGCTCTTCTTGATGGTGAAACCGAAGGCGAGCGGATTGACAACCTCTTCATCCACTGTAAAGAAGTGTATCCAGAGAGATTTTTCGATCTTCTCTATCATAATGAGGACATCTTCAAGGACAAGGCAATCAACACGAACTTCCTCCCGGGAATAGACTTTGCCGACGCCTGGATACAAGACTTGAGCGACAGTACAAGAACAGTGATATGGAAGTATCTACAGTTGGTCATGTTCTCTGTTGTAGCACAGGAGAACGACAGTAGCAATTTCGGAGATACGGCCCGACTCTTCGAGGCTATCGACGAGGACGAGCTGAAGAAGAAGCTAGAGGAAACCATGTCCCAAATGGCAGGAATTTTCGATGGCAGTGGTGTCGAAGCGGCGTTTAGTGGTAAAGAGGGGGAAGACTTCCCGAATCCAGAAGATATCCATTCACATCTGAGCGAAATGATGGAAGGCAAACTTGGGAAACTCGCTGCAGAGATCACAGAGCAGACACTCAAGGAAATGGACCCCGAGCTGGCCGACATGACAGATGTTGGAGATGTGTTTCAAAAGCTTTTCAAGAATCCGGGCAAACTGATGACCATGGTTAAAAAAGTTGGGGAGGCCTTAGATGCGAAGTTAAAGTCTGGAGAGATTAAGGAGAGCGAATTGATGGAGGAAGCAGCGGATTTCATGGCTAAAATGAAAGATATGCCAGGGATGAAGAACATGCAGCAGATGTTTGGGAAGATGGGTATGCCCACCGGTGGTGCCAATGTAAATATGGGCGCCATGCAGGGGAAAATGCGTCAAAATATCCGAGTCGCGAAGCAGAAAGAACGAATGCGAGCGAAGCTAGCACGTCGTCGCGAGGCAAAAGATGAGCAAACACGAATCCTTGAGGCACAGTTAGCAGCCGCAAGGGCAGCAAATGCCAGCGCTCGAGAAAATGTTGTCGTAGGGACAGGTGAAGGGGGATCTAAAAAACGCCGCCGTCGCAGGCGGCGCAAGGGTAAGAATAAAAATAAATAGACATATATATATCATGTCCGACACCTTCTGGTTAAACAACCCAGGGATCCTAGTAGATAAGAAACATCTTCTAGAAATATGGCCGACCAGTAATCTCGGGTTTTCTTGTAAGTTAAATGCGATTACCCGGTTGGTTATCTTGCTAACCATTTTGGGTTTCTTATTTACAAGGTCCATGAAGATCCTTGTATCCGCCGCGGTCACCTTAGTAATCCTCGCCATTGTCTACAAGACACAAGTAAAGCGGAAGGCTAAGGCGGCTGCTGCTAAAAAAGCTATTCAGGAAGGCTTTACGAATCCCGCCCTATATAAAGCGACAAAGCATGCATTTACACCTCCTACGCAGAAAAATCCATTTATGAATGTCTTGTTGCCCCAGATTAAATATGATCCTAAGAGGAAACCAGCAGCACCGGCATTTAACCCTGCTGTGGAAGAGGAGATTAACGACAAGACTGGTAATGTGGGGCCAAATCCGAGATTTTTCATGGATTTAGGAGATAGTATTAGCTTCCAACAGTCACAACGGAATTTTTATTCAACCGCAAATACGAAGGTACCTAACGATCAGACAGCCTTTGCCCAATACCTCTATGGAAATATGCCTTCATGTAAAGAGGGTGATGGTCTCCAGTGTCTGAAGGACAATCCAAGGTGGATCAACTATTAAATAAAAAATCTTCAGTATAGTTATACGATGACAAGCGTTCATAACTATACTTTCAATCAACTAAACAGGTTGGGTGACGATTCTTGTGGGATTACCCAGAGAGATGTAGAGAACAATGCCCAAGGATCTTACATGACTACAAATTATTTCCTCAAATGGTGTGGAATGAAACAGCCAATCTCATTCGCTACCGAGCAACCTGGTATTTTCTACATGGGTGGGTATGGAAACTACTCGGGAGCTGGCGGTTGCAATATCCAGGCCGGTTCTAACCTCCAAATTGGATCCATTCAGACTCACCCAAAGTGTCGCATTAACCTTCAACAGCGCCCATTCCTCACTGTTCCTTACCTCGGGAGGGGACCGCCTCGACCTGTTCTTGAGTCGAAGATTCAGCAAGGAAAATATGTTGCCGCAACGAAGAGCTGTAAGACAATTACAGATAGGTCTTTCATTCCTTACGAATTTACTCCGATGATTCCGACACTTCAGGCAACTATCCAGAATCCAGCAAATCTGGTCGAAGGAGTTGCCGCCGAGGGCTGGATCCGAGGTGGTCTTCCTAGTCGCGAGCTTACTCGTGACCAGGATTACCTAGAGAGACACGGGCAGCAGCAGAACTAAAATAAAATATAGGTACAAGACATATGACTTCGACTAGAGAAATAAATACTCCAGCTGACTACTGTCTACAACAGAGAGGCATTAATCAGCAGTATTCGCACGCATCCTATAAGTATGGATGGATCCCTGAGCGCTCGGCATTTCCATGTCTGGGCATCAATATGCCAATGATGACAAATGGCTACAACAATGGGGTGCTATCTGGGAATCCATGCGCCATAGAGAGCGCCCTCTTTGGTATTGGATCCAATAATCTTGCAAATCCAAAGGCTGCTGTGACGCCGCAACTCCACCAGATGCCACAAGTAAAATTCTTCAACACTCTCAAGGCTTACTTGCCTGAACCTTTAGTGATCGAGAAATCCCAGAGACCAATCGGTCCTTACTCGTGAATCTCCATTATTATATTTGTATCATACATATAGTAATGGCTTACCGTAACTACAGTGACTATATGAACCGGCGGATAAAGCACCTTGATTGTTGTTGTTGTACTGGATGCCGAGGACCAACCGGTTTAGAAGGAGACCGTGGACACAGAGGGATCGCGGACGGAACAGGACCTACAGGACCTACCGGTGCTCATGGAACAGGGCCCACAGGTCCCACAGGTTCATCTGGACTAGCTGGTCCAACAGGCTGCATATACACGGGACCAACTGGACCGATTGGCGCAACCGGTAAGACAGGTGCGACAGGGAACACCGGTTGCGCTTTTACCGGACCAACAGGTCTGACTGGGCCTGCCGGGCAAGCTGGTCCGACAGGCTGCGCATACACGGGACCAACTGGGCCAACTGGACCAACAGGTAGGGCAGGTGCGACAGGGAACACCGGTTGCGCTTTTACCGGACCAACTGGTCCGAAGGGCCTTCCGGGTTTCACTGGACCAACTGGACCAACAGGTCTGACAGGGGCAATAGGACATACTGGTCCCACTGGAACCCAGGTCGTCCATTATAAGTTTAGTGCGCGCCTGCCCAGGACTATGATCGATGCGGGGACCCCTGTTGGAGGTCCTGTTGGAGGGTTCGGTATTGCGGCCAACCAGAGCTGTACTGGGGGATACTGGCTGTATCCTGGTGGAGCGGCTGAGTGGCTAAACCCAACAACCGGGACTGTGGCTGAGGCCCTACAGGTCTCGCGGGATGTCATACCCCCCAGCACGGCGATGGCGTGGGCTGGCTCCACTGGGACAGCTGTCGGAGTATCTTTCGTATCTAGTGCTTTCTTGCCGGCTGGTGCTGGTCTGCCAAATGGTCAATCCAGTACACCAATCAACTCGACAGTACTCGCCTACTTGCCTGTCGATCCCCCCCCAGACCTACACTCGTCTGTCTTTGTGATAAGGGTCTACTCCCATTGTGGTGCTGTTGATAGGTTTGGCTGTCCTGCTGCCGTTGGCCCCACTCCCAACCAAGGCGTGTATATCCAACAGATAGATCGCAATCCAGTGCTGGTTAATGAATCGGACCAAATACCAAATTGCTTCTGTCTGAAGATCAAGGACCAAGGTTGGGGCTGCGTTGATTGGAATTTCGGCGGGCCGACGCCTCAAGAGTTGCCAAACGCTATGTCGGTGTCCATTCAGTATTACGATAACTTGGCTTCTACTGGTCTCGTTGCTCCGGCTGGGGCATGGGCAACACCCGGCGCTAGCGTGGGGGGAGTAGTTGTGACAGTCGATATACCTGTGGAGGTCCCGGCACCCTGAGCCAACCATATATGTGTGTTTAGCGATATACAATTTTGTCTCGCCTGTACATATACAATGTCCTACTTCCCCTATAGAAAGCCATGTTCAGGCTCTTGTAATGTTATAAACTGTTGTTGCCCAACTGGTGCCACGGGACCAATCGGCCAGGTAGGACCTACAGGTCATCACGCGTCCCTCCAAAACACTGGTCCTACAGGTTCAATGGGTCCGACTGTTACGGGACCTACTGGGTACATGGGCCAGACTGGACTTACTGGTCCGACAGGATCCTGCTTGACAACCGGTCCCACGGGTCTCACTGGTACAGTAGGACCAACTGGCCTTACAGGTCCTACGGGTCTCCTTAGTCCTACTGGACCAACTGGCTTTACAGGTCGGACTGGACTTACTGGTCCGACGGGATCCTGCTTGACAACCGGCCCCACGGGTCTCACTGGTCCTACTGGACCAACTGGCCTTACTGGTCCTATCGGTCTCACTGGCCCTACTGGACCAACTGGCCCTACAGGTCCTACGGGTCTCACTGGACCTACAGGTCCCACTGGTATCACGGGTCCCACAGGTATACGACTCATTCGTGAAAGATGGGTCCATTATAATTTCAGTACCATTCTTCCCCTTACTGGAACACCGCCAAATATGGTATGGACTCCATCCACCGCCGGCACCCAAAATAGCGAAGCCTGGTTGTGGCCAAATGGCGCGGTTGAGTCCCGTCAAGCAGCGCCTGCCCCATTTCGGGTGGCTAGGGCCATGTTGGTAACAGATCCTTCAGCTCCGACACTGCGTCTCCCGCCACAGGCCACAGTTGGTATCGCGGGCAAGGCATCGACGATTGGTGTCTCCACAATAGCTTTAGCGTTTCCTGGTGCCCCCCCGAGTTTCTGGTCGCAACTTGCGGTGCCCCCTATATACAATGCTATTATTCGGGTATATTCTCACGATGGGCGCATCACACCAGCAGGATACCCATCATCATCGGTGGTTGGCAGTGTCACATTAGATAGGACTGCACCCAACTGTTTCTGTACTGTGCTCAGTGAGGCTGTTGTTTGGGGGTGCGGTCCGCGGGGAGCGGCCC
>Ga0255055_10001813_pt1 | contig 15345 bp, 12 predicted proteins | sample JV7_2_27_MG_FD_188633 | JGI IMG/M metagenome (GOLD analysis project Ga0255055, IMG submission 188633) | Seawater microbial communities from Jervis Inlet, British Columbia, Canada - JV7_2_27 | ecosystem: Environmental > Aquatic > Marine > Inlet | place: Canada: British Columbia | collected... | reverse complement strand
CGAACGATCGCCAAGAAGCGCGAGCCCTTTTCGCGCAGCTCCGCGCGAGACTCCTCCGCCGGAGCTCGATAGTGTTCACTGGAGGTCAAGCCGGGCTAGTCCTCTAGTACCTGGCGGTAGATTCGTCGGTAGCGCTCGACGATCGAGGCTTCGTCGAACCGATCGACCGCCCACTGTCGGCCTGCATCGCCGAACCGCCGCCGCTGGTCGTCATCGCGCAGCAGTTGGAGTGCCGCCTTCGCCATGGCGTCCACGTCACCCACCGGCAACAGGAAACCATTTTCGCCGTCCAGCACCACCTCGGGAAGCCCTCCCACCAAGGTGGCGATAACCGGCACACGACACGACAGAGCCTCGAGAGCTGCCAGGCCAAATGACTCGGTCTCGGAAGGCAATAAGAATAGGTCGGCGCCGACCAGCACTTCTTCCACCAGAGGGACATTGCCGATGAAGGTAATCGCCTCGAAGATGCCGGCCTCGCGCGCCTGTTGCTCCACTTTGGGGCGGTCGGGCCCGTCACCGACGAGGAGCAAACGGGCGGGGACCTCTTGCTGGACCCGCCGGAAGATCTCCACCACGTCCAGCACTCGCTTTACTGGCCGAAAGTTGGAGATGTGAACCAGCAACCTCTCGCCTTCGCTACACCATCGCTGGGCACCGTTTTGTGCTGTGACTGCGTCATAGCGCTGCGGGTCGATGAAGTTGGGCACCACCTCGATGTGGGTCTTGATCCCCAGTTGCTTCTGCGTGGCTTCGCGGAGGGCATTCGAGACAGCCGTGACCGCATCGCTTCTGACAATGCCGAAGCGAGTGGTCTCGAGATAGTTGGGGTCGTTGCCCACTAGGGTGATATCTGTGCCGTGGAGCGTCGTGACCACCTTCAGCGGCTGCGGTGAAAGGATCTCGCGTGCCATGACCGCAGAGACGGCGTTGGGTACAGCGTAGTGCACGTGGACGAGATCCAGACGCTGATGGCGGGCAACCTCGACGATTTGCGTCGCCAGGGCGAGAGAGTAGGGCGGGTACTCGAAAAGCGGGTAGTGCGGCACCACCACCTCGTGGAAGAAGAGATTGGCGTTGATAAAGGTCAGGCGTGAGGGCAGTGCATAGCTGATCACATGCACTTCGTCACCACCGGCCGCCAGGGCCATAGCCAGTTCGGTGGCGACGATTCCGGAGCCGCCAAACGTCGGGTAGCAACTGATTCCGATTCTCATCGCAGTCCTTTTGGCAACAACATCCATGGATCAACGATGGCCAGGGGAAGCACGCTCCAGAAGGGTTCGCCATAGGCGGCACTGATCTGCAGCCCATAATGGTGCGCGCGCCCCTCGACCGCTTGGCGAAACTCCGGCGAGGCCACCTTGGTGGCTGGCTCGTCTCGTTCCTCACCGGGTTGATGGAGCTGACTGCGATAGGCCGCCAGCGCCCGTTGCTTTACCTCCCAGGTCGGGCTCACATCGACGACGAATCGCGGCTCGAATGGATCGTGTTGCATGTAGGAGAAGACCGCAGCTGGACGGTGTGGGTCGCCGCTGCCACGCCGTGCGAGGCCGGCGTAGTAACAGGCATCCGCCACCAAGCGATGAGCGCGACGATGGTCTGGGTGGCGATCTGCCGGCGTCGGCCCGAGCACCAGCTCCGGCCGCCAACGACGCAGAAGGGCGATCAGCTGGTCCTCTTCTTCTATCCCGTGCCGCAAGGCGCCGTCACCACAGTCCATGAGCTCCATCTCCACCGCCCCTAGGATTCCAGCCGCCTCCTGCGCTTCTCCACGCCGTTCCTCGACGCTACCGCGTGTCCCTGCCTCGCCAAAGGTCAGATGAAGAATGCCGACCTTGAGCCCTCGTTGGGCCAGCAGCGCAACGGTTCCGCCACAACCCAACTCCACGTCGTCCGGATGCGATCCGATCGCCAGTACGTCAAGTTTCTTCATCGGATCCTCTCTCGCTCTCTTTACGGGGAGACGATCTGTAGGTTTGTCGGATCGAGACGCATCTGTTCGAACATCGCCGCTGGAAAGCGCTGACCAAACTTGCCTGGATAATATGCCGAGCTGATCACCCGCTCCTGGGGTTGCCCCAGTGGCAGGCAAAGGCTGCGCAGAGCCTCGATACGGCCCCGTCTGGTCTCATCGCGGCGTCCCGCCGCCGCAGTGACCTTGCCGGCAAACACCTGCAGGGCGCGCTGCATTTGATCCCGGGTTTTTCGCCATGGTGGCTCGAGGTTGGGATCGATGCTCTCAGCCACGGAGCGCAATTCTTGTAACAACCCCTCGATCTTCTCCTCGGCATTGTCTAGAAACGCCGTGTCCTCGGATCGCGCCAACCGAGCATCCAAATCCAGGTCAGGGTCGGTGAGCTCGTCCAATCGCAAGCCGCTGGCAGCAAGCTTGATCATTTGGCGCTCCTCCACCACGAGAATCTGGGGACGCAGAGCTACCCACGGCGCCACGATACCCAATTCCGGATAGAGCGGTGCTGCTTGAGGAAGATACGACAGCTCGCCGGGACCCAGAATCTGAAGATGGGTGCCAAAAACAGCATCCTGGATCGCCGATCGGGCTCGTACTCCTGGACTCACCCGCTCGGGCTCCTCGTCGACGATCTGTAGCAGCCAGTCGATCTCCTCTTCGAGCTCTTGGTCACCACGCAGCCGCACGTGGTTGTCTCCCTGCCACTCGATCCGGCGGCGTTGTCCATGGTGAAGAAGGAAAAGCGGGCTCGCTCCCGGTTGTGGCCTGACCTGCAAGGGATACCCCAGATCGACGATCTCACGGTCTCTTTCTGCGAACGCCGCGGTCAGCTGTCGACGGTGATCGACCACCCGGCGCAGCCACGGGCGCTGCGCCTGCTTGAGAGCTGGCAACAGGGAATCCACCAGCAATGGACAGCGCTCACCGAGGAGATTCACCATCAGCCTCGCAAACGCGTCGCCAAAGAGCGCCTCGGGCTGATACCAGTCGGAGAGATGGTCCAACCATTCCTCGGTTCGCTCGCCTGCTAGCTCCTCGCGCAACCGGTCCAAGACCGGCTCGATCCGGGCTCCCAGCCGGCGCAATCCAACTGGCACGAGCGGTTGATCATCGTCCCCCAGGTCGACTCGTATCGGCCCGCCGGGGCCGAAGAATGCGGCCCGTGATGACTCCAAGAAATCGTGATCTTCGGTCGCCATCCAAAACAGCGCCACCGCCGGCTCGCCCTGCTCCCGCAATCGCTGCGCCCAGAGCTCGGCCGCTACAGCCTTGGAGAGCGAATAGAGAGGCCCACCGAACAAACCCGGCTGCTGACCGGTAATCACTACCTTCGTCCCCGGGTCCGCCAGCTGAGCGCTCAATCGCTCTGCGTCCGGATGTCCGTATCCATGGTTGGCCACAGCCAGGGCCATCGCCAGCGCCTTGCGCTCCTCCGTACCGGCTGCGGCCTGCCCGCTGGGCTCTTCACCGGGTACGATAAATCGCACCGGCGCCAAGAGATCCCTATCGCGGTGGCGAAGGAATGCCTCCACCAACGGTGGAAACCGTCCATCGTCCAAGAGATTCACCTGACCAATATCAGGTGGGTTTCTTGCCGACGAGGATGAGTCGCTCGCTGTCATGCCCAAACCTCCCTCCCTTGAAATCGCCAAAGATCTCGTCGAGTTGCAGGCCGGCTCTGTGCAAGTCCCTCTCCACTTCTTCGCGACGATAGGCGCGGACACTCTCGAGAAATGTCTCCACTTCACGCCCCGGCGCATAGACTCGAATTCGTTTGTTGACCCGCTGGGTGCGGGGATCGAACCAACGCTCGATGTCCACGTCATAGCCATCCTGATGCCTGCTCTCCCGCGGCACGAGGTGGGCCAGGACGTGATCCCGGTTGAACAGATCGATCAGATATCGGCCCCCACCGGTCAAGATCCGCTCCACCTCGCCCAGAACCTGGAAGTTCTCCTCTTCGCTCTCGAAGTATCCGAACGAGGTGAAGAAATTGAGCACCCAATCGAACGTCGCGTCGGAGAACGGGAGACAGCACATATCCGCCGCGACGCTGGGCAAGCGTGGGGGTTCGAGGAGTAGGGTCAATGACAGATCGACTCCCAGGGCCCGGTAGCCTCGCTGGCGCAGGGTTTCGGTGTGTCGACCGGCGCCGCAGGCCAGGTCCAGCACCGCCCGGGGGCTGTTGTCCGCAAAGAGCTCGCTGACGAAGTCGACATGGCTCTGCGCCTCGCCCCGGTCGCGGTGCGAATAGAGATCCAGATACTCAGCGCCGAACCATTCCTTGTACCAGGCCACGAATGCAATGATACCGGCTCCGCAGCCATTAGAATTGGGTGGTCATGCTGAATCTCGGCCCCGTTAGGGTCCAGCCGCCTCTTTTTCTCGCTCCGATGGCCGGTGTCACCGATCGGGACTTCCGTCTCATCGTCCGGCGCATCGGTGGGGTTGGGGTCGTGGCGATGGAGTTCATCTCTTCCCGAGCGATCGTCGGAGGGCATCGGCGAACCAGGGAGCTGATGCACTTCGCCGCCGAGGAGCGCCCGCTGGCGATCCAGATTTATGGCTCGGACGTGGCAACCATGGCGGCGGCAGCTGAGGTGGTCGAAGAGCTTGGTGCCGACATCTGTGACATCAACATGGGCTGTCCGGCTAACAAGGTCCTCAAGGGCTGTGCCGGCGCCGCCCTGATGGCCGATCTGCCTCTCGCCGAGAAGATGATTGCGACCGTCAAGGCTCGCTTGTCCATTCCACTGACGGTCAAATTTCGTCTGGGTCTGAACGTCAAGGACCAGAGCTATCTCGATCTGGGCAGAATCTGTGAAGAAAATGGTGTGGCTGCGGTGGCGATGCATGCCCGCACCGCCAAACAGATGTTTCGCGGCGCAGCCGACTGGTCGGCCATCGCCCGACTCAAGCAGGAGCTCACCATTCCCGTCATCGGTAACGGCGATATCAACCAGGCCGACGACGCGCTACGAATGTTGGCGGAGACCGGCTGCGACGGGGTGATGATCGGCCGCACTGCCACCAAGAACCCCTGGATCTTCCGCCAGATCGAGGCGCGAATGTCCGGTGGCCGTATTACCGAGCCCACTCTCGAGGACCGCCGCGATCTCATCCTCGGCCATTTCCGGATGGTCGTGCAGCGCGACAACGAGCGTTATGCACTCCACAAGTTGCGCAAGTTCACCGGTTGGTATACCCATGGTCTGCCGCACGGGCGAATGTTGCGCCAGAAGATCAATCAACTTCCCGACGTCGAGAGCTTTCTCGCCGCCGTCGAGGACTTCTTCGAGCACTTGCTCGACGAACGCGCCGCCTGACGCGGGCACCAGGACTGTTCACTGTGAAATCGCTCTGCTACCTCAACGGAATGATCCTGCCGCCGAACGAGGCCAGGATCGACCCTTACGATCGTGGTTTTCTCTTCGGCGACTCTCTCTATGAAGTCGTGAAGGTCCTCCAAGGCACCCTGATTCATCTCGACGCACACCTGGATCGGCTTCGCCGAGGGCTGCACAGAGCGGAGATTCCCCTCCCCGAGGACCTGGGTTCTGTCTGTCGTCGACTCCTCGAGGCGATCGATCTGGGCTCTGGCTACCTCTATCTCCAGATCACGCGGGGTGTCGCGCCGAGGGATCACATTCCTGAGGTAACGATCGAGCCCACCGTTGTGATCCTACCCTTCGAACAGGACTTCGACCCCCCTGCGAGTCGCTTGTTGCGGGCGGTGACGGTGCCCGATTGGCGTTGGGAATTCCGCGATATCAAGACCACCAGCCTCATGGCCACGGTGCTCGGCAAGCTTCGAGCTCGCCAGGGCTCGGTAGATGAGGTGATTTTTGTCGGACCTGACGGAGAGCTGCGTGAAGGCGGCAGCACCAATGTCTTCGCCTACCGGGCAGGAGGTTGGGAGACCCATCCCACCGACGGTGGCATTCTGGAGGGCGTCACCCGCAGCGCGGTGTTGACACTGGCCCAAGAAATGGGTGTAAAGGTCGAGGAGCGCGCTCCCCGCATCGAGGAGCTCGATCAGTGGCAAGAGGCCTTTCTCTGTGGCACCACCACTGGCGTGCAACCCCTGGTCGAGCTCGACGGCCGACGGGTGGCAGGCGGGACAGTGGGGAAAGAGACCGCGCGTCTGGCCCGCGCCTTCGACCGTTTCGAACGTCGAGCTCTGGGAGTATGAATCAAACTCTCGAACGCGAGTTCAATCTGCCGCCCGATCAAGTTCTGGCAGCCGTCAGAGAGGCGGCCGATCTGTGGGACGCTTTCTGGCAAGCGGAGGATTGCGGCGGTCAGCTTGCCTTGCCCGTGGTCCAGGGCTTGCGGCGTGGTGTCTTGAGCATCCGGGTCAGGGCTGAGTCGAGACCGTCGGGTACCTCCCTTGAGCTCGCGGTCGAATCCTCTCGTTATCACCTGAATCGAGCCGCCGTCGTGGTGCTGGTGTTGGGAGCGCTCGGCGGGGTGACGGTCGCGCTTTGGCCCCTCTTCCCAGCTCTTTTGCCGTTGGCTCCTGCCGGGGCGGTGCTGGCGTTGGTGGCCTGGTTGCTCGTCGTCTCACGCCTGCGTTCCAGGGGAGCCGAGGATTTTCTCGATCTTGTTGTCGCAGTCTTGGAGGAGGGCCCAGTCGGCGACAGCGGGAATGTTCAGACCCCTCCCCAACGTTGAAGGGTCTTGCAGGGGTTCTTTCTCAAAATGGGGGCGCATTTGGCTTCGACGGGGAACAGTGCGGCCCGGAGACTGCGTGCCGTTCTCCCCTTCGTATAGGGGAACAACATAACTGCCAACGATAACTTGGCACTGGCTGCTTAAAGTGGTCACGTCCTAGCGAGAGCGCTGATTCGTCGCGCTCGTCAAGGGCGACGCAAATGCGGATCTAAGGGCTCGTTTGACCTCGCGGCGATCCCGGATTCTCAGTGAGGCTGGCCGGACACGTTGGTTGCCTTTGTCCTTAGCGTGACCGGCGAGAAAACAAACCAAGGGCTACGCACGTAGACGTTTCCAGGACGCGTTCCTCGGACGTGGGTTCGAGTCCCACCGCCTCCACCATCGAAAAATCCGAACCACCCTCCCAACCGCCGGCGGGGGTGGTTTTTCTAGTCTCTGCTATCTTCTCCCTTCCGATGGCAAAGCCACCCAGCTTGGACAGAGAGCGATGGGTTCGTATTGAGAGCATTCTCGATCGGGTCTTGGGACTCGACGACGAAACAGCGGTTGCAGCGGCCCTCGTCGATCTGTGCGGCAGCGATACCGAGCTGCAACGGGAGGTGGAGGAGCTGCTGCGGGTCTGCTGGCTCGACAACGACTTCCTCGGCAACCCCATCTCCGATGGCGCCTCAGACCTGTTATCCGAGCTCGAAGCCAGCTTGGTGGAGGAACCCGAGGCCTTTGCCGGACGCAGGATCGGCCCCTATCGGCTGCTCGAGGTTCTCGGCCAAGGTGGCATGGGTGTGGTCTATCTGGCCGAGCGAGCCGACGAGCAGTTCGAGCAACGGGTCGCCATCAAGCTGATGCCCCGGGGCCATGAAACCGCCGAGATGGAGCGCCGTCTGCTCCTCGAGAGGCAGATCCTGGCCAATCTGCAGCATCCCAACATCGCCCACCTGCTGGATGGGCAGGTCACCGACGAGGGTTTTCCCTACCTGGTGATGGAGCACATCGAGGGGCGACCGATCGATGTCTTCTGTCGCGAGGAGGGGCTGGATCTGAAAGAGCGTCTGCGGCTCTTTCTGGATGTCTGCGCCGCTGTCCAGTATGCCCACCAGAACATGGTCGTCCATCGGGATCTCAAGCCCAGCAACATCCTGGTGACCGGATCAGGTCAGGTGAAGTTGTTGGACTTCGGGATCGCCAAGCTGACGGATACGTCCCTGGATGCCCCGGCCGGCGAGCGCACGCTCTATCAACCGTTGACACCTACCTATGCCTCACCCGAACAGGTCTCCAACCTGCCGGTGACCACAGCCAGCGATGTCTACTCGCTGGGGGTAGTGCTTTACCAGATTCTGACCGGCAAGATTCCCTATCGGCTCGAAGGTTTGAGTCCGAGTGAGGTCGAGGCTGTCATCGTAAATCGGCAGTCGGCCGCGCCGAGCCAGGCCGTGGAGTCGAGCGCTGCCAGCGGTATCGGCCTCGAGAAGCTCCGCCAGCAGCTCGCGGGAGACCTGGACACCATCGTCCTCAAGTGCCTCCGCAAGACACCCGTGCGGCGCTACGGGTCGGCATCGGAGCTGTCCGAGGACATCGAGAGATACCTGGGTGGGCAGCCCATCCGGGCGCGACCGAGCACCTGGTCCTACAGGACCCAGAGATTTGTCCGACGTCATCGGCTGGGAGTGACCGCTGCCGCCGTCATCGCCCTGCTGTTGATCGCAGGTGTGGTAGGTATCGCCTGGCAGGGTCGAATCGCGTCTCTGGAGAGAGACAAGGCCAGGCTGGAAGCTCGCAAGGCAGAGCGAGTCGCGGAATTCCTCGGCGGTCTGTTCGCAGCTGCCGATCCCACTACCGAGGGAGCGGGTCAGCTAACCGTTCGCGAGCTGCTGGAGGTGGGTGAAGAGAGAGTTCACCGGGAATTGGCCGACGAGCCGGAGATCCGCCTCGAGATGACGAAGTTGATGGCAAGGTCCTTCAACTCCCTCGGTCAGACCGAGCGGGCGAGCGAGTTGGTCGATGCAGTGATTGTCGAACGCCGCGAGCACTTTCCCGAGGACGAGTTGGGCTTGGCTCGAGCCCTGGCCCTGCGGGGTGAAATCTACGTCGCCACGGGCGAGTACGACCAGGCAGAGCCACTGCTCCGTAGGGCTCAGGAGCTATACATCGAGAATGGTGCTGGCGAATCCTCGGATTCCGGAATGGCAGCGCGGCACATGGGAAACCTCCGGTCGGCTACAGGGCGGACCAAACTGGCTGAGCAAAGCTTCCGCGAAGCGCTGCGGATCTGGCGTCTGACCGGTGAGGAAGAACGGGCGGCGGGTGAGATCAGCAATCTTGCCAGCGTGCTGTACAGCCAAGGACGAATCGAAGAGGCCCTGGAGCTCAAACAAGAGGCGCTCGGGCTTCTGACCGACTACTACGGCAGGGAGCATCCCGTCGTCGCCTCGACTCGCAACGACGTCGCCTACAACCTGCACAGGGCCGGGGACTACGAGACGGCAGAGCAGCTCTACCGGGAAGCGCTGGAGATCAACGAGAAGCTCCTCGGCGCCGACAGTGTGTGGGTAGCGGACTTCCTCACCAACCTGGGTCGATTGCTGATGGATCAGGGCCGCTACCGGGAGGCCGAGCCCTATGTGCGCCGGGCGGTCACCATTCGACAGGCCCACAACGAGGACACCAAGTTCGAGAGAATCGCCGCCGAGATCAACCTGGCCACGCTCCAACGTGAGCTCGGTGAGCTCGACGAGTCCGTGGCCGGTTACCGGTCCGCCTTGCGGCGTTTCGAGTCATTGGTCGGACCTACCCACAACGCGACAGCCAGAGTGCAGAGTCTTCTGGGCCTGGCCGTGCACCGGCAGGGCGAGCAGGAGGAGGCCGAAGAGCTGCTCCGCAGAGCTCTCGAGACCCAGAGAAGCAACGGCATCCAGGGGATAACGCTGGCAGAGACCGTCCTGGGTCTGGGCATCGTGCTCTGCGATCAGGGCCGACCTGCCGAGGCCGAGCCCCTGCTGCGCGAAGGGCTCGAGATCCGATGTGGGTCCCAACCGGCGGATCATTGGCAGGTCGGGGAGGCGCGGGTCGAGTTGGCCGCGGCATTGTTCCTGCTCGGGCAACGGCAGGAGGCAGAGAAAAACCTCCGGTCCGGGACGCAGATTCTGGCCACCTCTTTGGCCCCGGAGGATTGGCGTCTCCGTCGGGCCGAGGCGGCGAAGGCGGAGTTCCAGCCGGAACCCGTTATTCGTTAGATTCGATACGTGTGTCGTCAGGGTAAACCGCCTGCGATAGACTTCCGTCCTCGAACTTCGACTCACTGCAGCCTCGATGAGCGAGTCAGATCAGACAGCCAACCAAGGTGAGATCACCAACCTGCTGATCGCCCATCGCCAGGGCGACAAGCAGGCGTTCGAACAGATCGTGCCGCTGGTCTATAACGACCTGCGCCGCATCGCTCGCCGACAGCTCGCCCGTCACCGTTCTCATGGCACTTTGAATACCACCGCCCTGGTCCACGAGGCCTACCTCAAGATGGTGGATCAAACCAGGGTCGAGATCAACGATCGCGGGCACTTCTTTGCGATCGCGGCTCGGGCGATGCGGCAGATCATCATCGACCATGCCCGCAGGCGATCGGCGGCCAAGAGGGGCGGTGGGCAGACCCCGATCTCCCTCGACAAGGTGCAGATCGCCGTCCACGAACAGGCAGAGATGCTGATCACCATCGACGATGCACTGGAGAAGCTCACCTCCCTCAACGAACGGCTGACTCGAGTCTTCGAGTGCCGATTCTTCGCCGGTCTCACCGAGAAAGAGACCGCCGAAGCGTTGGATCTGTCGCTGCGCACGGTCCAGCGCGATTGGATGAAAGGCAAAGCCTGGCTGCGGCGAGAATTGGCCGTGCAGTAGCAACCCACCTGCAATTCACTCGATTCTCGAAATCTGTCTCACCAGAGCCTGGCGGGCATTCCTCTTCCTTTGCGTAGAACGTGACAGAGGAATCGGTTGCTACTTGATCCGCAGGAGGTAAGGAATGAGGACAAAGAGACTACTGGTGCTCGGAATCGTCGCGACTCTGTTGACAGCCCCGCTGAGAGCCGGTCCGGCCGCCGCCGAAGATGCCAAGGGAGAGTTTCATTTCACCGTCGAAGGCGACTGGCCCGTTGCCGAGTTGAGCGGCGACAGTGCCTGGGTCTATGACATGGCCGGGTTCTTCCACATCGGGCTGGATGGCAAGGACGGCGAGCGTTGGGTGATTCTGGACATCAACAAGAACGGCAAGGAGCGGCCGACGGTGGGTACCCACAGGCTCGGCATGGGCATTTCGAGTTATCGCGCCACCTTGGAGATCTACAACGACGACGACTCCACGGTCCTGTTCAACGGCGGAGAATTCGAAATCACTTCTGCCAACGACAACGGCATGGAAGGTCGCTTCGAGCTCACCTCGAGTGGGGTGATCGGTCCCAAGTTGACGGTGAGAGGTACCTTCAAGGCTAACGAGAGAAAGATGAATTAGCTCTGATCTCGGTATGATTGCCGCCTGAATGACTACCAACTGGCCTGAGGCCCTCGGCATTGCTGCGGGGCTGATCGTAGCTCTGGAGGTCCTCTACCTCGTGTTCCGCAAGCGGGTGCCCGGCTTCCGTTTGCGCCTGCTCTACCACGTCTGGGTGATCAACCTGGTGGGCCTCCTGGTTCTGGGCCAGCTGGGTGAGGAGTATCAGCGCTTTCCGCAGGTTGCTGCAGCGTCTGCAGTGTTGCTCAGCACCTTAGTGCTCTTCGCTTTGCTCGATGCGCTGATTCTGCAGCGTCCGTGGAATTCCGAAGCGGGGCCGATCGTGCCCAAGCTGGCCCGAGATGTCCTGCGGCTGGTGCTGCTCCTGGCCGTTGGACTCTATGCGGCCACGGTGATCCTCAACCAACCCATCGGCGCACTACTGGTTTCCTCGACGGTGCTCTCAGCCGTCATCGGTCTCGCCCTACAGGACACCTTGAAGAATATCTTCTCGGGCATGGCGCTTGATCTGGAGAAGCCCTTCAAGCCGGGCGATTGGCTGATGATCGACAGCCAGACCCGGGCGCGGGTCATCGACATGTCGTGGCGCAGCACCCATCTGCGCACCCAAGAGGGTCTGGACATCTACGAGCCCAATGCCAACCTCTCGGTATCAAGGGTGGTGAACTATGGCTCAGGAGAACAACCGATCGCGGTCGAGATTCGCGTCGGGTTACCCTATGGCGTGCCGCCAGCGGAGATCAAGGAAGCGCTGACCGAGGCGGCCAACTCCGCGCCCGGTACCGTTGATCGACCGCCGGTCAGGGTCATGCTCGAGAGCTTCGATGACCATGCCATCACCTATTTCATGCGGGTATGGACACGGCGGGTGGCGAACCTGACGCGGTTCCGGGACGGCGTCAACTCCAGAATCTGGTACCAACTTAAGCGTCGCAACATCGAGATCCCGTTCCCCATCCGCACGATTCACATGCACGAAGCACCCGACATGGAGATGCATCGCCGGAGCAAGGCCGAGCGCAAAGCCACCGAGCTCTTCTCGCAGGTCGATATCTTTCAGGGCCTGGGGCAAGAAATCGTCGGACTGTTGGCCGCGGCGGCGCAGCGCCGGCTGTTCGACGGCGGCGAAATCTTGGTCAACGAAGGGGATGACGGGGACTCACTCTTTGTGATCGAAAGGGGCTCGGTGCGAGTCACGAAAGCGGATCGCGAACAGGATGGCAAGAGCGTCGATTTGGCCGTGCTGGAGGAGGGTGCCTTCTTTGGCGAGATGTCGCTGCTAACCGGCGAGCCGCGCAGCGCCACGGTGCTGGCCGGAGAGCACTGCGGCGTGCTGATGCTCGGCAAGAAGGCCTTGGCGTCGACTCTGGAGGCCGATCCCCACATTGCCGAGGAGCTCAGCCGTGCCCTGGCATTCCGTCGCCAGGACACCAGCGAAACCCTCGAGGACCGCCGGGGCAGAGCGGCAGCTGAAGCCCGGATCGAAGACGAACAGACCTTCTTGAGGCGTATCCGAACGTTCTTTTCTCTTTCGTAGTTCGATCTCAACCGGCTCCGGGTATCTGGAAGATGCCCACGGGCTGGGTCTTGCCCTTGACCGTGACCTCGCCCAGCTCCCGAGCGGCGTAGTCCGACGACAGCCGGCTCTCGGTGAACTCGCTGATCAGGATCTCGGCGCTGTATTCCTTGCACAGCGACTCGATACGGGCGCCCAGATTGACGTTGTCGCCGATCACCGTGTAGCTCTGGATCTTCTCCGAGCCCAGGTTGCCTGCCACCATCTCGCCGCTGTTGATACCGATACCGCTGGCCAGCTCGGGTCGGCCCTGTTGTCGCCAGACCGCGTTCAGCTCCGCGAGCCGACCTTGCATCGCCAGGGCACAGCGCACGGCATTGTCGGCATGGTCGGGGTCTTCCAGCGGCGCACCGAACAGGGCCATGATCATGTCGCCAACAAACTTGTCGACGGTGCCACGGTGGACAAAGACCACCTCCACCATGGCGGCAAAGTACTCGTTGAGCTGCTCGATCACCTCTTCCGGAGCACGACCCTCAGAGAAGGTCGTGAAGCCTCGGAGATCGGAGAAGAGAACGCTCATCTCGCGGCGACTACCTCCGAGATCGGCCGCCGATGGATTCTCCAGCAGCTCGCTGTAGACGTCGGGCGAGACATAGCGCGAGAAGATCCGTTTGACCTTGCGCTTCTCGGCCGACTCGATCCAGTACTGGTAGACGAAGCCAAGGGCCAGGGCCGAGGCCCAGGACAGCACAACTGGAACTACTGGCAGCTGCAGCTGGCTCCCAAACGACAGATGCACCTTGGCGAGCCAGGCCAGGGGCAACACGACCAGACCGATTGAAGCGATGGGCAGCGAAGTGAACAGGGTCAGCCAAACCCCGGCGAAGGCCATCGCGATGACCGCCAGAATCACCAGCCAGCCTGAGCTTTGCCGCAGGAACCTGCCGTGCAACAGATCGTCGAGCACGTGAGCGTGGATCTCGAAGCCGTACATCTTGCCAAGGCCGGCGCCCGATTCATCAGCACCCCCGCTATAGGGGGTGGTAAAGAGGTCGTGCAGTCCGGCTGCCGAGATCCCGACGATGACGATCTTGTCTTTGAAGACCTCGGTAGCCAAGCCCGGTTCCTGACCCTCGCGGATTTGCAGTTCTGAGACGAAGACCTGACCGTAGCTGTACTTCTCGTAGGTTCCCGGCCCACCGTTGAACCAGATGGGCAGACGCCAGTCGGAGTCGAGAGGGACCGACTGGTTCGCCAGATCGACGCGGCGCTCGGCCACGGCAATGTCCTCGAGCGGCCGATTCTTGGCCGCCAAGGCCGCTGACAGAGCCAGCGAGGGTACGAGGCGCCCTTCGTGACCGGCCAGTAGCAGATAGCGACGCCACGGTCCATCGGCATCGAGAGTCGCGGTGACGTGACCCAGGGCTTCGGCCGGGTCTGCGATGTCGGAAATGGGGAACTGGGCGTCGGCAAAGCTGTCAAAGTCACCCTGCATCGGTATCGAGTGCGCGCCAAGAAGGCCAGCGTCCGTGGCGCCCGTATCCTGGTTGCCGAGGTAGAGGGAGTGAAGGACATTACCCGAGCCGGCGGTGGCGTGCCCAAACTCCGTATCGCCTTGCGGAAACTGCGCGTCCCGCTCTGTGAAGAGCAGATCGAAGACCACCAGACTGGCGCCAGCCCGTTCCAGATATTGCAGCAGTACCGCGTGCACGTCCCGGGGCCAGGGCCAGCGACCCACGAGGGGCTCGAGGGTCTTGAGACTGGCGTCGTCGATGGCGATGAGTACGATGCCGGGGGAGGCGACCTCCTGATCACCCAACAGGCGAAATCGCAGGTCGAGGGTTTTGAGCTCGAGTGTCCGCAACAGCCCGAGTTGGGCCAGAGTCAGGCCGATCAGTGTGCTGACCAGGGTCAGCAGGCCCAGGGCGGCGGTCTTGGATGGGCGCTTCACTCTTGGTGCAGGCCGCCCTCGCGTTGAAAGGCCGCCAGCTCGTCCGCAGTGATCTCGACGACCACGATCTCGGTCACCTTGGCTCCTTCCTCGACCTCTCCGGTCTCTTCTCCGACAGCTCGTCCCGCACCGGCGCCGGTGACCTCGGCCGATTCCTCCTCGGAGCCCATCTCGAAGGGGTTGGAGGTGAGCTGGGCGAGAGAGAAGCGATCACCCCCCTCTTCATCAGCTTCGTCGGAGGACTCAGCGACCGTGTCCTGGTCTTCACCCGTCTCATCGGACTCATCCGAGCCGGCCATACCCCTGGCCCCCGCGACGGCAGGGCTCCCAGTGCCCTCATCGGATGCCTCGTAGGGAACCTGCTCGACAAAGCGCTCCTCGACCCACACGCCGTCGCCGAGTTTCTCTTTTTTGATTTGCTTGTTGGCCCTCTTGATCCGCTCGTCGGTGTCCGGGTGGGAGCGGAAGAGGCCAGCCTTGGAGGTCGAGCCGGCGTTGATCCGATTGAGCGTGCCCAGGAAGTTGGTAAGGCCCAGGGCCCGGTAGCCGACCTGGGAGGTCACATCGAGGGCGACCTGATCCGCTTCCAACTCCTCGGCCTGGCCGAATCCCGCCAGCACCGCCTTGGCAGCCTGGTCGGCAACCGCGTTGAAGAAGGTCGAGCCCACGGCGTACTCCGCCTGATTCTGGGCCAGCTCCATGCCCATCGACTTCTGTAGACCTTT
>Ga0255055_10001811_pt1 | contig 15350 bp, 13 predicted proteins | sample JV7_2_27_MG_FD_188633 | JGI IMG/M metagenome (GOLD analysis project Ga0255055, IMG submission 188633) | Seawater microbial communities from Jervis Inlet, British Columbia, Canada - JV7_2_27 | ecosystem: Environmental > Aquatic > Marine > Inlet | place: Canada: British Columbia | collected... | reverse complement strand
CAAAATATTATAATAGTTTTTCAAAAGAAAAATTATGAAGATACTTCACGTTAATATTGTTAATTATGGTGGTGGACTTGAACAGTATTTGGAACAGCTCTTCAAAGAGCTTGACATCAGAGGGCATAAAAATTTCTTTTTATATGGGCAAAAATGTGCCGATGAAAAATTGCCAAATTACTCTGATAAATATTATATTGATAAAGTAACTCATTTTAAATGCAATAATCTTTCTTCAAAACTAGCAAAGGTCAATAAGATTTTAGAGAACATCGATCCTGATGTTATTCTTATTCACCAGGTTCTTAATCCTCATTTAATAGATCTGTTAACTTTTAAAACGACCTCTGTCAGATTTGTTCATGGATTTAAACTAATTTGTCCACAAGGATCTAAAACCCTAAATACTAAAAAGGAAATTTGCAAAAGTTCATTAAGCTATAGATGCCAGCTAAAAGCTTACACCGATAGATGTATGCCTCGCAATCCTATAATTAGTTTGCCGATAATTTCTAAATCAAAGGAGAATGTTAGACTTCATAAAAAACGGAGTCATATGGTGGTGGCTAGTGAATATATGAAGTCGGTTTTGCTGTACAATGGATTTGATAAAGAGAAAATAACAGTTATTCCATATTTTACACATATTCCAAAGTTTAAAAATAGTTACCATAGCAATAATCCGCCAAATATTTTAGCTTTAGGACGATTAGTAAAAACGAAGGGAATGCATTATCTTTTAAAAGCCTTTTGTAATGTCAACAAAAAAGCTCATTTAACAATCGTAGGTGATGGACCGGAATTCGGAAATTTAAAAGAATTGGCTAAAAAGTTAAATTTGACACATAGAGTATCTTTTTGTGGATGGATTTCACACGAAAAATTGGATTTAATTTTTCGGAAAAGCGATATTGTTGTTGTTCCGTCTATATGGCCCGAGCCTTTTGGTATCGTTGGGATAGAGGCTATGTCCTATCAAAAGCCTGTTCTAGCATTTAACGTAGGAGGAATCTCTGAATGGTGTAAAGATAAAAAAACCGGCTATTTAATAGAAACTAAAAACTATAAGGAATTGGCAGATAAAATAAATATGCTTCTTTACAGGCGAGATGTCGCTAATGAAATGGGAAAAGAGGGAAGGATTTCGGTGGAAAGGCGTTTCACACCTGAAATCCATATCAAAAGACTAATTCCATTGTTGAATCAAATTATAAATTGATTGCCTAAAATTATGTTATCAAAAGCTTCTCCTCAATGGTCAATCTTTGAAAAAGTTAGGATTCAATTAACAGAATTTTCTGATTATATACAAGATCCTGTGCTTGATATTGGCTGTGGAACAAAACCATTTCGAAACTTTTTCCAAGGTAAAGCAAAAAATTATTTCGGGTTAGATATATTTTCAGAAATTAAAAGGCCAAATGAACTAGAACGACAAAACCAGATCGATGTTTTTGGTGATTGCATAAATTTACCCGTAAAAAGTTCACATATTGGTACTGTATTTTCGTCTTTTGTAATTGAACATGTTTTTGAATTCAACCAGCTATTTTCAGAGATTTACAGAGTGTTAAAAAATGACTCTTATTTTATATTAATATCTCCGTTAATGAGTGTAATTCACGAAAAACCTTATGATTATTTCAGATTCACAAAATATTCTTTAGAGCATATAGCTGGCCGATATGGATTTAAAAATGTTCACATAAAAGCAATTGGGGGCGAGGTTTTATTTTGGGGTCATCGAGTTTCTGTACACATACATAAATTGAATAAATCTGGTAAAGCGAATAGGTTTATAGAGGCCCTTGCTTATATGCTTCAAAATGCAACTCTTGGTTTAGACAACAAAATTCAAACCGGAAATTTCGTATGTAATTACCTATCTGTTTTTCGAAAATAGAATTTCAGATTTTATTATTTAAATTTACCAGGCAATCTACGATCTATATATAAATGAAGATAGCAATAATTTGTCCTAATTATCCACCTGCTGTATTTGAAGGAGGAATCTCTCATTATAGTCGACTTATTGCCACACATCTTTTGAAAAACGGGCATAAAGTATTTGCTATAACTTCAACAGAATTTACTTTACCATTGTCAGAGCAGAAAAGGCAGGATGAAATAAAGCAAATACATATCCAAGGTCCCTGGAATTGCAACACTGTCAATTATATTGAGAAACTAGTTAAACAGAAGAAAATTGATAATGTTGTACTTCAATACTCACCTGCATCTTTTAAGAAAAGCTTTCGGATTAAATGGGCGCTTAGCAATTTTTCGGTCCAGAAGATCGTAACTTTTCATACATTATGGGGAAAGGGCTTTGACCGGATTTTAGGGGCATTAAATTTAGTTGGTTGTAAGAAAATTATTGCAACAAATTCTGAAATTATGTCAATTTTAACAAGACGACTGCCTTTTTTATTAAAAAAAACCTATATGATACCAATCGGAAGCAACATAAGTGCTAACAATCAAAAACCAATAACCAATCAGGATGGCGTTCCAATAATATCCTATTTCGGTATGTTATATCCAGGGAAAGGCTTAAATTTAATCCTTGATGTGCTAGAAGTTCTAAAAGAGCGTAAGCAGAAATTTGTATTTAAGTTTATCGGTGGGGGAATGCTTAATCATGAATTTTACGAAACCAACCTGCAGAAAAAAATAAAAGAACGATCTTTAGATGATCAAGTTGAATATTTAGGGCGTATTCCAGAAAATGAGGTTTCAAAATGGTTAAATAAAAGTAGGTTTATATTTTTACCGTATGAAAGAGGATTATCCGATCGGAGAGGTTCTTTTATGGCTGCAATTGCCCAAGGGAAAGCGATATTATCATCACCTCCGGTGGTGGTTATGCCTCTATTAAAGAACGGTGTAAATGTACTATGGCCAATTAAAGCTTCTGTTGAAGAATACATTAAGTTAACGGAAAAAATGCTTAACGATGATGAATTGATCCGTCGATTGGAAAAAGGTGCAAAAGAATTATCGTCTAATTTCAGTTGGGATAAAATAGCCGCAGAATACGAATTTGCTCTTCTCAATTAGTACCTATATACTAGCTTCCTTTTAACCCACCCGATGCATAGATTTAGTAATACTAAAATATAAATTAAACTCCCAAGAAACTCAGCTTATAGCTTGACGAAACAAATATAGTAAAAACTTTAATATGAGGATACTTGTCTTAACGCCCACGTTTTTACCGGCACTTGGAGGTGCAGAATTAGTTGTCTTCCAAATATACAGACGACTTGCGTGCAATCACTCAGTGTTAATATTGACACCTTACCTTTCCAAAAAAATTTTGGAAAATAATAGCTCAACAGATTACGACCATTTAATTAATTTCGATGTTGAGCGTTATAAAGATAAATATTCTTTTATGAAATTAAGGGGCCATCGAGTTACTTTAGGACTGATTCCTCCCTTTTCATTATCTGCAGTTTCAGCAACAATGCAGGCAGTAAGATCTTTTAAGCCTGATGTATTAAATGTACATTATGTGATGCCAACAGGTTTGGCAGGTTTTTATGCACAAAAAATTCTAAAAATTCCAACGGTCATAACTTATAATGGACGTGATGTTTCGGGACCCGGTGTGCCAAAATTATGGAAATATTGGCATAGGTTAATCGGTCTCAACTGTTCTGAAATGACATTTGTTTCAAAATATTGCCATAATGTTATTTATGGTTCAGAAAATAAAGACGGTAATGTTATATATAATGGAGTTGAAGATCCAAAGAATGTAACAAACGATCAAATAGTTGCTTTGAAATCAAAACTGCAAATAAATAAAGATGAAATCGTTTTATTCGGATTGCAAAGATTAGATTCTCTCAAGAGAGTGGATATCTTGATTAAAAGCATGCAAATAATTTTGCGTCAGAAATCTAAAGTGCGTTTAATAATCGGTGGTAAAGGCGAGGATATGCCACGATTAATGAAATTAGCAGAAAAATTGAAAATTTCAAAATATATTGTGTTTGCTGGGTTTATACCAGATAAAGAGATTCCTGCTTATTATGCGATATCAGATTTGTTTGTTTTTCATTCAACTTATGAAACTTTTGGTATGGTCCTGGCGGAAGCAATGAATTATGGAAAAGCCATTGTTTCTGTTTCGAATACAGCAATATCAGAAGTAGTAGATAATGGCAAAACCGGACTTTTGGTTCCGACATTAGATTATAAAGCTTTTGCAAACGCGGTTTTGAAGTTATTAAATAACGAAGAACGTCGGAATGAGATCGGAAGGATAGGCTATGAAAAGGTACAAGAATTTTTTAAATGGAACGCGATTGCTTCACAATATGAAACTGTGCTCAAATCGGCAATAACTAGTGAACCTATACTGAAATGATTAAATTGCGAAATAATTGTACTAAGATCATTAATGAACACACAAAAACGAGAGTAGCGTACATTTTCAATCACTCATATTTTTTAGGGGGAGGCGAGATTAGTTTTTATGAACTTATCCGAAGCCTCGACAAGAAATTATATGAACCTGTTATTTTTGTACCAGAAAAAGGAGAGATAAGGCGAAAACTTCTTTCTCACAATTACAAAGTTGATATCATTCTTCTGCCTCCTCTAAAGAAAATTTTTATGAGTCTACCTTTCCGAGCCATATGTAAACTTACAAGACTTATAAATTCCAAAAATATCGATTTAATTCATGTAAATGGTTCAAGGGCATGCCTGTATGGTTGTTTAGCAGGATGGATTTTAAATATTCCAGTGGCATGGCATGTTCGAGAGACTATAAAGGATTATATTTTATATGAATATTTTCTTATCATGTTATCGAAAGTAATTATCTGCGTTTCAAAAAGTGTAAAAAAAAAACGATTTGGAAAATTTAATAAGAAGATTCAAAACAAAATACACGTTGTTTATAATGGAGTAAATACAGCCAAGTTTAATTTTCTAAAAAGAACAAGACATCGTGTGAGAAGAGATTTGGGTATAGATAAACAGCTTCTGATCGGAATTATTGGCAACATCGCCCCGTTAAAAGGTCAAGATTTTTTTATAAAAGCATTTGCAGAAGCCAAAGGAAGAAATCCTAATTTAAGAGCAAAAGTTTTAATAATAGGACGTTCTTTAGATATTAATTATGATAAAAAAATTCATCAACTAGTATATGATTTTGGTTTAGAGGATGAAGTGATATTTAAAACTTATTCAGAGAATATTTTGGAAATTTTCTCCGCACTAGATATTTTCGCATTACCTTCGAAAAGAGAAGGATTCAGTAGATCTTTGATAGAGGCTATGAGTATGAGTCTTCCCGTTCTTGCAACTAAAATAAGCGAAATAGAAGAAGCCGTTCTCAATGGGGAAAATGCAATCCTCGCAAATTTTAATGATACAGAAAATTTAGCTTTGGCTATTATTCAATTGTATGAAGATAAAAAATTAAGAGAAAAAATGGGCGTAAATAACCGGAAACGTGTAGCAGCGGAATTCGATTTAGTATCACATACTAAAAGTATTGTGAATATTTATGATAAGTTCTTGCATTAATTAATGGAGGTGCAAGTATAAAGAAAACCTCCCATTTCCTTGGAGAATTATGTTTACTTTTTATCCATATCCGCCTGCGGTCGGAAGGTTAATTTATTTATTAATTGATCCGCATTTTGCCTTTTGAATTATGATGGAGATGTAAAGATGAAAAAACCTAAACTTGCTTTAGTATTGCCCTGTTATAATGAAGAAGAGGTAATTAATATTACCTCCAAAAAAATTATTGAAGTTCTAAATGATCTCATACGAAAAAGGAAAGTGGATGAAATGAGCTTTGTTTGTTTTGTGGATGATGGGAGTTCAGATAATACTTGGGTAGATATTAAAACCATGCATCAAAGATATCAAGAAATCAAGGGCATAAAACTATCACGGAATTTTGGCCACCAAAAGGCTTTATTGGCCGGATTATTAAGTGTTAAAGGAAATTCAGATTGCATAATCACAATGGATGCAGATTTACAGGATGATGTAAACAAAATTGAAGAAATGGTAAATAAATATAATGAAGGATATGATGTTGTTTATGGCGTAAGAAACAAAAGAAAGGTCGATGGATTTTTTAAAAGAATTACTGCAAAATTGTATTACAAATTTTTACAACTTTTAAGGGTAAAAACAATTAATAACCACTCTGATTTTCGCTTGGTGAGCAAAAAAGTAGCAAACGAATTATCGAAATTCAGAGAGAAAAACTTGTATTTAAGAGGAATCATTCCTTTAATCGGCTACAAGTCCTCTGTAGTTCATTACGAAAGAAAAAAGAGAACTGCAGGGGAAACCAAATACTCAATAACAAAAATGGTAAGCTTTGCATGGGATGGTATAACCTCATTTAGTGTTTTTCCGATGAGGTTGATTTTAATATTCGGGCTAATAGTGCTTACAATTTCGTTTGTTCTATTTTTATGGGCTTTTATATTGGCGCTTATGGATAAATCAATTCCAGGATGGGCTTCAACGGTTATACCTATTTATGTATTAGGCGGGTTGCAAATGGCTGGTATCGGTCTTTTGGGAGAATATATTGGGAAAACATATAGCGAAATGAAATCAAGACCTAGGTTTTTAATTGAGGAAGAAATTCTCTGATGAAACTATCAAAAAAGGATATATATCAAAATGAGGAGGAATTCCATAATTTATGGGCAAAAACCATTGACGCTAATAAAATTAATGTAGATGATTTCTTTAAAGCGTGCACCGCACCTGAAAATAGGGTAATTCTCCAAAAACTAGGAAACATCAGCAATAAAAATATTTTAGAGGTGGGATGTGGTTCAGGAGAAGCTTCTGTATATTTCGCTAAATTAGGTGCAAAAGTTATTGCGACTGATCTATCTGATGAGATGCTTTTAATTGCAAAGAAACTTGCGGAAAACAATGGGGTTTCAATAAAAACAAAAAAATGCTCTGCTTCGAAAATAGATTTTTCCACCGAGACTTTTGATATTGTATATGCTGCTAATTTACTGCATCATGTTGACATCAAGAAAACTTTAAAGGAATGCCATCGCGTATTAAAGAAAGGCGGGGTATTTATTTCATGGGATCCTTTAGGTCATAACCCTATTATAAATATTTATAGGCGAATGGCATCAATGGTAAGAACGTCAGATGAACATCCATTAAAGGTGTCTGAATTAGCTTTATTTAAGAAACACTTTTCAAGCACACAGTATGAGGCAACATGGTTATTTACTCAATTAATATTTCTAAAATTCTTCTTTATCGACCGAATTGATCCAAACGTTGAAAGGTATTGGAAAAAAATAATTCAGGATCATAAAAAATTAGAAAAATTATATTATAGGCTAGAAAAAATTGATAAGATAGTACTTTCAACAATTCCTTCTCTTAAGAGATATTGTTGGAATATCATTATCTTTGCAGCCAAATAATTTTATTTTTTGGATGATATTAAAACTATTTAGCGATCTGGTTATTGCTGATTAGACTTAAATATTAAGATAATATTGATTAAAAAATTGATATTTAATAAAATTGTTTAAAATTGTTTAAAATTGTTTAAAATTGTAAAAAATTACAAATTTAAATCTATAAAGACTACTACTATTATCGATTAGCAAGGATGCTTCGATTTTAATTCCAGCAAACAAATAATCTGATTTGATTAGAAATGATTTTATATTTAAAAAACCGGTTTAGTACGAAAATTCAACAGCTTAAAGAGATTACTGAAGGCACTAAAATAATTTATGTCTGTATAATTGCGCTTTTTTTATTTCGTTTTGTTCATCAAAATTTGAAATTTTTATTAGAAAGTAAATTCATAGACTTGGGATATCATTATTTTTACTCAACGATGGTGCGTTTAGGGTTAGATCTTTTTGACCCAGATATGATAGAGAAAGCAAAATTATTGAATCCTATGAGAATTGCTGGAGGCCAAGCGGTTTATTCCCCGAGTTATTTCGTATTTTTCCAACCTTTAACATATATACCCTTCTCTCTTCTTTCCACTTTGTGGCTAATTCTTTCAGTGACGCTTGTTTTTATATCTATTGCTACCTTCTTACGCTACTCAAATTGGAATCGTTCTTTGCTAATGGTAACCTTTATCTGTATTTTAGTTTTCACATACCAACCGCTTTATGAGGATCTTGGTTTAGGTCAGAATAATAGTTTGCTATTAATTCTATCAGTCGGTTTATGGCTAGGGTTTAAAAAAAATATTCCTTGGTTATCAGGCTTATCCATAGCCTTAATGTCCTTTATTAAAATACAATTTGGGGTTCTCTTTTTATTTACATTTTTGCTTGGAGAAAGAAGGGCCTTTTTGTACGCATTTGTTTTTTTGCTAATTCTATTTTTTGCTGGTATGCCTCAACTAGGGTTCGAACACTATCAAAAATATTTTTTTGCTCTTAAAAATCATACCTCTAAAGTAGCAATAGATCTTAATAACCTTTCTTTAAACGCACAATGGCAAAGGCTATTAGGAAACGATAAAAATCAGGCAACGATTACATACTTCATAACATCTCTAATTATATTCATAAGTGTCTTACTATGGTCTTATAGATATAAGGATAAAATTCCAAATGAAAATTTAATCATTGTTGCAATTGTAATGATACCTATACTTTCACCTAATACTGAACCACATCATTTAGTTGTAATACTGTTGCCGCTAGTTTTTGCATCAGTAAATGTGGAGCATATGAAAGTAGGATCTAAAATTTTATTCGCCATCTCCGTTGTTTTGATTGTAAGTCGGTATTCGTGGAATAGATATGCATTGTCATCTAGCCTAATATTCACTATTTTTTTATCTCTTAAAATTGTCGGGGTATTGATGTTATTAATCGTTTTGATGAAATTAGGTTCAGAAATAAAAAAAAATAGTAAGATTATTTAGTAAGGCCCTAAAGCAATTAAAATAAAAAATTCTGTAAAATCAGGGCTTCTAAACAATTTGGCTTTTGAATGATCCAAAAAAAAGCTATCTGCATTTAATTCATAAGATAATAAATAACAATAAATTCTTAAAATGCTCAAAGATTTATATCGCCTACCTATAGTATCGCGCAAGTCTTAAAAAAATTATTTCCCGTTTTATAACCTGTCTCTTGTGCAAAAATTTTTAAATAGCTTTTTGATTATAGGAAATACGTAAATAAACTGGAACGGGCTACTCTAAAAAAAATAAACCTTAAAAAATTGAAAAATTATTTATGAAGATCGGAATCGATGCTAGAGAGATTCAAGAAGAAATTACAACCGGTATTGGTAGATCTTTAGCCAATTTCATAAAATATTTTGCTGAACATGAAAAAAAACATACTTTAATTTTATTCTCTGAAAAATTCTTTCCAATAGACTTCAATCGCAATATACGTCAGGTTAATATAAATATGTGTCCCACTTTTATTTGGGATCAGATAAAATTACCCCAGGCTTTAAGGGCGCATCATATAGACCTTTTTTATTCGCCTTATTATAAGCTACCGTTGGCTGCGAGAATACCAATCGTTAACCAAATTTTAGACTTAATGTACCTCGGATTCCCCACTTATAGGAAATCATTAGGTATTCTAGGAAGAATTTACTATGCCACGCTTGGAAAAGCCTTTGCCAAAAAGTCGATTAGTATAATTACAGATTCTGAGCATGCGAAAGGGGATATCATAAGGTTTTGGGAAATCGATCAAGCTAAAATTAAGGTCATCCCTCTTGGTCTTGCTAACCGCTACAACTCTGTGAATAATACTGCTGTTTTGGAAGTTGCAAGAAATAAATTCAATTTAGCTGATAAATTCATCCTTTATCTAGGAAACTTTAAGCCGCATAAGAATGTTAAATCTCTTGTCAATGCATTCGACAAAATAAAAGACCGATTCCCAGATCACCAACTTGTACTCGCAGGGTCTCTTGATGAACATGGCATGAGATTAAAGAATTTTGTTAAAAATATTGGAATTGCCGATCGAGTGGTATTTACAGATACTATTAGAGAGAAGGATTGTCCTGAAGCCTTATTATCCCTAGCCGAACTATTTGTTTTTCCAACACTATATGAAGGGTTTGGACTTCCGCCTCTCGAGGCTATGGCATGTGGAACACCGGTCGTTGCATCCAATGTGACATCAGTTCCTGAGGTAGTTGGAGATTCAGGAATTTTAGTGGATCCCACTAATGATGAAGATATGAGTAATGCAATCTGTGATTTATTGGAAAACCCTGAAAAAAGAGATTTCTATTCTAAAAAAGGACTTGAGAGAGCTAAATGCTTTAGAGAAAAGGAAACCACGGCAAAATTATATGAACATATTATTTCTTTATTGGAGGAAATTAAATGAAGATTCTAATAACCGGTGGAGCAGGTTTTATTGGTGTAAATAGCGCCTATTACTTCGCAAAAAAAGGTCACAGAGTTGTTATTTTTGACAATTTATCCCGAGAGGGTTCAGGTAAGAATTTAAAATGGATTCAAGGCGAATGTGAGATTGTTTTTTTCAAAGGAGATTTAAGAAAATTTGTTGATTTGGTCGATGTTTTCAGCAACAACGGAAAATTCGATTTAATCCTTCATCTTGCTGCACAGGTGGCAGTAACAACCTCTGTAACGGATCCCTATGATGATTTTGAAATTAATGCTCTTGGTACGTTTAACCTGTTGGAAGCAACACGCCGGTATAGTCGGAATGCAGCATTTATTTACTCCTCCACCAATAAAGTATACGGAGAAATGGAGGATTTAAACATTATTAAAAACAACGGGCGTTATATGTACCAGGATTTATCTGAAGGAGTGGATGAAAATCGTAATCTTGATTTTCATTCTCCGTATGGGTGCTCTAAAGGGGCTGCGGATCAATATTGCAGAGATTATCATAGGATTTATGGATTAAAAACAATCGTTCTCCGGCAATCATGTATATATGGGTATCGTCAATTTGGTATTGAAGATCAAGGTTGGGTTGCCTGGTTTTGCATAGCAACAGCATTGGGCAAACCTATTACGATATATGGTGATGGAAAACAGATAAGAGACGTATTATTCATAGATGACCTCATTAAAGCATTCGAACTAGCCTATAAGAATAGAAATAAGACGGCCGGCCAGATTTTTAACATCGGTGGTGGTCCCGAAAATACAATGTCATTGCATGAACTGATAGAATCTTTAGAAAAGCAAAAAGGAGAAAAAATACCAGTAAGTTATGATGATTGGAGACCAGGGGACCAAAAGGTATTTGTTGGAAACATTGCCAAGGCAAAAAAAGAACTCGGATGGGAACCAACTGTTAATCCCGCTGAGGGTGTAGAAATGCTGTATAAATGGGTAACAGACAACAAAAATTTATTCCATTGAAAATGAAAACATTAAACGCATTGGTATTGGCACAAGATTTCCCTCCCATACCAGGAGGAGTCTCAGTATATATTGAGAATCTTTACAAAAATTGGAAAGGGCCAGCTGTAATTTTAGCACCAGATTCTTCTGATCATATAAAAACAAAATTTCCGAATAATATAACTATCAAGCGCCTGCCGATGGACCTCAGGCGCGGAGGGCTTAAACCATATTTTCAAAGACAGATTAGATTATACCGGGCCAGTTTAAATTTATTAAAAAAAGAGAAACTCAAATATATTCATTGTACCCATATAGCCTCCGGGCTTGTGGCACTATTATTAAAAAAAATCCATTCCATTCCTTATGTATTATATACTTATGGTTCAGAAATAACGGGTCAACCTGGATTTATAAGATCTAATTTAACAAAATTAATTCTAAGAAATGCGCATCACATAATTACAATGAGTGAATTTACGAAAAAAGCCATAATGCACTATGGCATACCTGATAACAAAATCAGATTTTTAGTAGGTGCAGAAGTTGACCATTTTTCGAAAAATAGAGATAAGCAGATCACCAAAGAAAAGTATAATATTGATGGAGATCCGATTCTGCTTACCGTTGCAAGATTAGTTGAACATAAAGGAATTGATACTGTAATAAAGGCCTTACCAGAAATTATAAAGTTACACCCAAAACTTACCTACCTCGTTGTCGGAGAGGGACCTTATCGTAGTTGTTTAGAAAAACTTTCTATCGAATTGAAAGTTGAAAAACACATCAAATTTCTTGGGAATATACCTCACAATAAATTGCAGACTGAATCAGAAGCATTTTATTCGATTTGTGATCTCTTTGTAATGGTGAGTCGAAATATTGATAATATAGAAGCGGAAGGTTTTGGAATTGTCTTTCTTGAAGCGGGATTGTCGCGCAAAGCCTGTATCGGTGGCAACTCTGGAGGAATAGGAGATGCAGTTATAGATGGTGTAACCGGCAAGCTAGTTGACCCGAATGATTCTAATGAAATTGCTAAGGCCGTTCTCGCTTTATTGGCGAACAGCGAAACTGCAAATCAGATGGGGGAAAATGGATATAAACGGGCAATTCGATATTTTGATTGGCAGACTAATGTAAATGAATTCGAAAAAGAACTGAATCTTTTAAATTCGAAATTCCTCCAATAATTGTATAAGAATCATTCTTCTTTAGTAAGTTTTTTAATATCATAAATGAAATTAATTTGTATTTTAAATTATCGCAAAAATTGGTTTAATTTTTATGAACTGCCTTTGTTGTGATTCTGCTACGATCAATCGACATTTTATTAAATCTGATAAATATTATTGTTGCAATAATTGCGGCCTTCTTTTTCTGGGGCGTCACAGCCCTAAAGAGACCATTGATAGTCTCAGAAACCATTACCAGCACGATGACCCTCACAAAAGAATCTCGTATTCAAAAACATCATTTTACACTTTTGTTTTAGATTACCTATCCTCAAAGGTTAACCGAAAGGGAATGAAAATTCTGGATGTAGGATGCGGATATGGATATTTTCTAAATATGGCATCCAAAAGAGGCTGGGAGCCCAATGGAGTAGAAGTAGTGCAAGATGCAGTCAAAAGTTGTCGTGATAAGCTTGGATATGAAAATGTATTCCAGGGAAAGCTTAAAGGGGCCTGTTTATCCGAAAAATCTTTTGATGCTATTACGCTTTGGGATGTACTTGCTATTGTCGATAATCCCTATAATGAACTCGAAGAATGCAACCGTTTACTGAAGAAAGGTGGATTAATTGGGATTCGAACTAGGAACATTTCATTTCAAACTTTCGTTTATCGAATGTTTAATTTAATTAAGCGGATTGCTTTAAGATTTGATTTGAAAGAACCTTATGTGTTTAACAGATATTGCTTTAGTTCTAAATCGATTCACACATTGTTATCCAGAGCTGGTTTTGTCAGTATTGAAATATCCAATTCCCCTCTTACAACTGGCGACCCTTATGATCATTTGGGTTTCCAATTTCCCATAAAGTCAGCCAAATACTTTCTTAATATCATCTCCAAGCTCATATTTCGGATAAGCAGTGGCAGATTGTTAATCGGGCCTTCCTTATTGATTTGGGCTGAGAAAAGCTAGCACCCATAAAATCATATGGCTAAAATCCTTCACATCATCACCCGTCTTGATATGGGCGGGTCTGCTCAGAATACCTTGCTTTCCTGCGAGGAGCTCAGCGGAAAGCATGAAATCATTTTAGTCCATGGGCTTTCTTATGAATCAGGGATGAGCGATCTCGAGAAAAAGATCGTTGAAGATGGGATTGAAAAGGCAAAATCGCAAGGTGTTAAGGCTATACCATTACCATCCCTGGTTCGCAGCATTCATCCAATAAAGGATTTTCAAGCTTTGCGAGCGTTAATGTGGCTAATATTCAAAGAAAAGCCTGATATCGTCCACACCCATTCCTCAAAGGCTGGCATACTTGGGCGAGTGGCAGCAAAGATTACATTTGTCCCAAATATTATTCACACGCCTCATGGGCACGTGTTTTATGGCCATTTTGCACCTTTTGCCTCCAAGATGTTTCTGTGGATCGAAAAACTTTTCTCCAGGTTCACTGATCGAATAGTGGCGCTGACCGATGGGGAGAAAAACGACTACGAAAAGCTATCCGTTTGTCCATCCGAAAAGTTGCTGAAAATACATAGTGGCGTTGATGTTGCTCAATACATGCAACCGAATGGAAATATGGTGGAGAAAAAACGTTCTCTGGGTTTGGATCAAAACGAAGCGGTCATTGGATTTGTGGGCTGGCTGCTTCCGATTAAAGGCCCCAATTACCTGCTGAAAGCCATGGATTATGTGTGGCATGAGCATCCGGAGACTTCTCTAATCCTGGTGGGCAAAGGGGATCTGGATGTGGATTTGAGAGCTGAGGCCCTACGAAAAAATGCCAACGGCAAGGTGAAATTTTTAGGATGGCGTGAGGATGTTGATGAAATCATGCCGGTATTCGATATGCTGGTTCTGCCATCGTTAAACGAAGGCATGGGCCGCGTTCTGGTTGAGGCCATGGCAGCCGGAAAACCGGTGGTGGCCAGCCGGGTAGGGGGTATCCCGGATCTGGTCCGGCATGGTGAAACCGGATACCTGGTTCCGCCAGCGGATGTGGAAGCGTTGGCGGATGGGATCAAAAAGCTTTTGGATGACCCTGAAAGAGCATGGGAAATGGGGCAGCAGGGAAAAGAATACTGCCGGCAATTCAGCCTGGAAGCAATGATTGAAAAGCTGGATGATCTCTACTCTGATCTTATATAAAATTAGCCACGGACCCGTCTTCGCTCTGGCGAGCTTCCGTCTGCGTTAAAACTTCGCCGGACAAGTCGCCGCGGCAGGCCCACACAGACAGACGCAGATATTAAAAAAGATGCCTAAAGTTATGGTGTCACAACCCTCCATCTTTTATTAAGATGGCAGAATTCAATAATTTTAGGCACTTTAGCTCATTTTAGGCATTTTAGGCACTTTTTTTATGAAAACCTGGTTTAAATATCTAAAGCAGGGGCTGTCCAGCCAAATACCGCAAGATCGTATTGCCGGTGACAAGAATCATACGGACCTGAAGGCAAGTCTAAAAAACCTCCTGCCTTACCTGAAGGGGCACTGGCGCGAGGCGCTTTTAGGTGGTTGCCTGGTACTGTTTGCTTCAATATGTGCCTTCCCGGCACCCTTGATCACCCGCTACCTGGTTGATGAAGTTATTCTGGGCCGGCAACTGGGACTTTTGGTCGGTGCCGTCATATTGCTGGCCGGTTTTTTGCTGACTGAAAAAATTGTACGCATGCTGCAGGCGTTTTATTTTGCCAGGTTCGAACAGCGCATCACCCTGGATATCCAACAGGATCTAATTGCGCGGGTATTGCGATTTCCCAAAAAATTCTTTGATGACCATCAAACCGGATAT
>Ga0255055_10001810_pt1 | contig 15350 bp, 15 predicted proteins | sample JV7_2_27_MG_FD_188633 | JGI IMG/M metagenome (GOLD analysis project Ga0255055, IMG submission 188633) | Seawater microbial communities from Jervis Inlet, British Columbia, Canada - JV7_2_27 | ecosystem: Environmental > Aquatic > Marine > Inlet | place: Canada: British Columbia | collected... | reverse complement strand
CTCCCTCTTGCGACGCCGCCGCAAGGACGAGCGCTGGGCCGGAGAGTGGCTCGAAGGATTCGACGGCGAGACGATCTGCTCCTACCCGCCGGAGGATATCGTCGTCGAGGACTTCGGGCGCTATCTGAAACGGCGCGGCAAGAATGTACTGTCCGAGGAGCAGGCGCGCAGCGTGCCCTTCACCAGCTCGATCCTCGACGGGATCGACGTGCGCGAGACGATCCGCCACTGGTCCGAGGGCAAGATCTACGTTCGCGAGCTGGGGCGCGTGCCGGGCGAGGTCGGATCGCTCGTCGTGATCTTCGACGAGGACGAGGAACGCTATCCGTACCTTCAGACCTGGCTGGGCGAGCATGACCAGGAATCGGACATGGCCTTCTTCTGTACCGACCCGACGCAGGGAGTCGTCGGACCGGGGATCTGCCGCACGACCTACGGAGGATTCCTGCTCTCCTACCCTCCCCAAAGAATGCTGGACGTGTGGAGCGATCCGGATTACCGTATTGCCGAGAGCGGGGCCGAAACTTTGCTGATGGCGGCTCTGGACTACACCCCGGAAAAAATCGTAGTACACGTCGCCCCGAGGCCGCCCCGTCCGATCCTGCAGCAGTTGGCGGCCCGTCTAGGGCTCAAGGTTCTGCATCTGCCTCTGGGTACGCTTTCTCCGTCCACCGTCAGGCGGATTCGAGTGATGCACATACTCAGCGGTCACGAAAAGCGAAAGACCGCCAAAGACTTCATCTGGTAACCGGTGGAACATGGAGCACGCGATGAACCGGAAGTACCGTCAGCAAGGCTACATGAACTCGGAGCCCGACCGGGACCGCTCGCGCCCGAAGTCCGCGCAACGCAAGCCCCTCACCAAAGAGGAGCGGATCCAGCGTAAGTCGCTACGGCACGCGATCGATCGTGAGGCCAAGGAGGTCCTACGCTGCCACGTGTGCGGACGCAGCATCTTCGACTTCGGCAAGATCGTAAAGTCGAGCGCATGCCCGCACTGCAGCGCGGTGCTCCACTGCTGCCGCACCTGCGCGCAGTTCGACTCGGCGGCGCGTTGGCAGTGTCGCGCGGAGATCGCCGAGGCTGTCGCGGACAAGCACAAGGCCAACGATTGCGTGCTCCACGAACCCCGGCTGGTCCTCGACTCGACGGGACGCCGCAGCACCAAACCCGGCAGCGACAAGCCCGGCGATCCGCGTTCGCAGTTCGAAAACCTGTTCAAACGCTGAGTGTCCCGACCGCTGATCATCCTGCCCGTCGTCTTCCTGCTGGGTTTGCAGGCCGCGACGCCGACCGGCCCGGACTCGCCGACTCCCCGTTCCGAGCCGCTGCTCCTCGACCGTTCCTACCCGATCGAAGTGGGCATTTCCTTTCCCGCCGCGCTGCTGCACTGGCTCGACAGTCTCGCCGGCTTGAACGGACCGGGCATGACCGCGGGCAAGACCGTGGAGGCCCATCGCGAGGAGTACGGAGACCGGTTCGGTCGACTGACGACCGAAGCGGCAGCCAGGCTGAAGCGCTACGCCGAGATACGTTGGAAGGTCGCCGAGCGCGCCGGGCCGGAGCAGCGAAACTCGCTGACCCTCGCCTTCTTCGAAGCAAACGATCTGGACCAGGCGCTGCTCCGATCGCGCGAGCTGCTCGTCGACGACGAGCCGGAAGGAATCGGTGAAGCCCTCGACTACTTTGCGCCCTCCTACGAACAGATCTGGAACGACGCCGCGATTCCCGAACGGTTCGTGCGCCGCGCCGGCAAGGACGCCAACCGTAAGGAGCTGTCCGAGTTCCTCGTCCGCATGGCCGAGTTCTTCGAGGTCCCAGCCGATCGCGAGCCGCACCCGAGAGTCGTGCTCGTGCCGGTGCCGCGCGGCCACGGAACGCACGCCCAGGCCATCGAACACAACCTGTTGATCGAGGTTCGCGACTGGGAGGGGTTGACCGACGAGATCTCGCCGATCGTTCACGAGAACGCCCACCTCCTGTTTTCCAGGATCGGCTCCACGCGGAGAGCCGAGATGGAGCGGCTCGCCGCGAGCCTGAACACGCGGGGAAGCCAGGCCTGGCAACTCCTGCACGAAGCCTTGCCGACCGCCCTGGGCCAGGGCGTGGCGGGCGAGAAGTTCCTCGGAGATCGATGGAGCGCGAGCGGCCGCTGGTATCACACCGAGCCGATCGATCTGTACGCCAAGGATCTGTTCCCTCTCGTGCGCAAGTCGCTCGGCAAGGGTGGGCGCTTCGACGACGCCTTTCTGAACAAAGCGGTCTCGATCTATCTGAAGAACGACAGGCTCGCCGCCGAGTCTACTCCCCGATCACCTTGACCAGCACCCGCTTCGGTCGCCGGCCGTCGAATTCACCGTAGAAGATCTGCTCCCACGGCCCGAAGTCGAGCCGCCCGGCGGTCACGGCCACTACCACCTCGCGACCCATGATCTGACGTTTGTGGTGCGCGTCGCCGTTGTCCTCGCCGGTCCGGTTGTGGCGATAGCGGGACGGATCGTGCGGTGCCAGGTGCTCCAACCACTCCTTGTAGTCTTCGTGCAGACCCGACTCGTCGTCGTTGATGAAGACGCTGGCCGTGATGTGCATCGCGTTGACGAGACACAACCCCTCACGCACGCCGCTGTCGGCGACGATCCGCTCGATACGGGGTGTGATGTTGATGAACTCCATTCGCTTGTCGACACTGAAGGTAAGGTACTCGGTCGTCGCTTTCATTTGGGCATCCTCCACCGATCGTCGTCGCCGGGATTCTAGCTGGCCGTGGGCGCCGGGGACTGATTTGGGTCTAAATTGGGTCGTTTCTTGACGTGAGCGGGCCGGCTTGTCGGCTCTCTCGCCCGGCCCTATATTCGATTTCGCGAGAATGCCCGACTGGAGAAGGCCGGAATCGCTCCGTGTGCGGTTCCGGGCGGAGGAGTGGTGACGTCATGATCATGTCGCGAAACCGAGATCGAGCGAGCGAGCGGGGCGAAGGGCGGGTCGGTCTGCTCATCACTCTGATCGTCGTCGCCGTGGTGATCTTCCTGGGCGCGAAGTTCATTCCCGTGCGGGTCAGCGCCTACGAGTTCCGCGACCACCTGCGCGAAGAGGCCCGCTACGGCGCCGTGCGCAACAACAACGAAATGGTGGCCAAGCGGATCATGGAAAAAGCCTCCGAGCTCGAGATTCCGCTCGAGCGACAAAACTTGCAGGTCAAACGAACCGCCAGCCAGATGGTCATCACCGCGTCCTACGAGCAGTCGATCGACCTGAAGGTCACGACCTACGTCTACAGGTTCGACGCAACGGAGAAAGCACCGCTGTTCTGACGGGCCGGGTCTAGTCCGATCCAACGGCCTCTGTGTCGTAGACCAGCTTTCCCGCGACAATCACCTTCGCCACGCGCGGCACACCGAAGCGGTAGACCAGATGGTACCGGTTCGGAATGTCGTGGATGACGAGGTCCGCACGCTTGCCGTCTTCGAGGCTTCCGATGCGGTCCGCGAGCCCGAGCGAGTGGGCCGCGTTGAGCGTGCAGGCGGTGATCGCCTCGTCCACCGAGAGCCGCGCGTTGAGGCACGCGAACCAGACCGCGGCGGTCATCGACTCGGTCGGGCAGGATCCCGGGTTGAAGTCGGTGGCCACGACGACCGGTACGCCCGCATCGATCAGCTTTCTCCCCGGGGGATCGACGTCCATCATCAGGAAGAACGTCGCGGCGGGTAGCAGCACACCGCACGTGCCCGCGCGGGCCAGCGCCTCGATCCCGGCATCCGAGGCGTACTCCAGATGGTCGGCGGAGGCGGCTCCGAGCTCGGCGGCGAGCGCTGCTGCGCCGTCGTCGGCGAGTTGGTCGGCGTGCAGGCGAACGCCCAGCCCGTGCTCCTTCGCCGCCGTCAGCACGCGCCGAGCCTCGTCGATGCCGAACGCATGCGCGTCGACGAACGCGTCGGCGAAGCTGGCCAGGCCCTGGCGGACCACCTCCGGCAGCATCCTCTCGATCAGCAGATTGAGGTATTCCTCGCGCCTTTCCTTGAATTCGACCGGCACCGTGTGGGCCCCGAGGAAGGTCGACACCAGTTGAACCGGGTGGTCCCGCGAGGCGTCGCGCAGCGCCGCGAGCTGCTTCAGCTCTTCGCTGTAGGACAGCCCGTAGCCGCTCTTGGCCTCGACGGTCGTCGTGCCCAGAGCGAGCATACCGTCCAACCGCTCGCGCACCTGCTCGGCCAGCTCGTCGAGCGTCGCCGAACGCGTGCGCTTGACCGTCGAGAGGATTCCCCCGCCGCGGGCGGCGATTTCCGAGTAGGTCGCTCCGCGCAGGCGCTCGTCGAACTCCTGCTCGCGCCATCCCACGAAAGGCAGGTGGGTGTGGGCGTCGACGAAACCGGGAAGGGCCGTACCGCCGCGCGCATCGACACGCACGCAGTCGGGCCCGGGACGGACGGCTTGCAGGAGATCGCGCTCGGTGCCCACGAAGACGATGCGACCGCCGTCACAGGCCACCGCGGCGTCCTCGACGATCTGCAGCTTGCCGAGGTCGGCGCCGCTGCGCGCCTCGCTTCCGGTCGGAGTGGCGAGCTCGGAAATTCCGGTGACGACGAGGTCGGCCGGGATCATCCGGCTTCGGAGCCGGCGCGCCGCGGGAGCACGTGGACGTTGTCCAACTCGCGCTTCCCGTTCTGGCGCTGCTCCAGCAGGGCCGTGTGCTCTTCGATGGTACTACGCAGCCTGCGTTCGAAGAGATCGCGTTCGAGCTTGCAGCGGCTGATCTCGGCTTCCAGGCGGGCCAGCTGGTCCTGTGCCTGCTGCAGCATGCGCTCGGAATTGAGACGCGCGCGGCGGATCAGCAGATCGGCCTCGGCCTTGGCCTTTTCCTTCATCTCGCCGGTCATGCTCTGGGCGGTGACCAGCGTCTGCTGAAGCGTCTGCTCGCGGTCGCCCACCTGCTCGATCTTCTGTCTCAGGCGGCCGATCTCCTCCCGCTGCTCGGCGTTCTCCAAGTTGAGCCGCTCGACCACCTCAGCGACCGACTTGAGATACAACCGGACCTCGTCGGGGTCGTATCCGCGCATCTTGCGCTGAAAATCCTGCTTTTCGATCTCCATGGCGGTCAGTCGGCTCGACATGGTGGACCCTCCGCTTTGGCTGAAATCGGGGCAAACATAGGGCCGGGCGTGGCGCTTTTCAAGCGCCAGGACGACGACGGGCAAGCGTATCCTTCTATCTCTCAGGAATTTAGACGACATTCCGCTCGATCATTATCCGTCAGGAAAGCATCAACCGCCGGTCATTCTACCAGGGAGATAATGGGGACCAACTGAGAATGGGGACATTCCGCTTTCTCTTCCAATACCTACACCGCTATGAGTGGCTCCGCAGCAAACCTCGTGTAGGTGTAGGTATTGGAAGAGAAAGCGGAATGTCCCCATTCTCAGTTGGTCCCCATTAACGCTCGCCGAAGATTGCTCGGCCTACTCGGACCAGGGTTGCGCCCTCCTCGATCGCCACCTCGAAGTCGTCGGTCATGCCCATCGAGAGCTCCGACAGGGCCAGGCCGGAGCGCTCGGCGCAACGGTCGCGGAGCTCGCGCAGGTCGGCGAACCAGCCACGTGCCGCCTCGGGGTCTTCTACCGGTGGGGGAATCGTCATCAGGCCGCGCAAATCGACGTGTTCCATGCGCGCGATCGATTCGACCAGCGGCAGCACCGCTTCCTCGATCACGCCGAACTTGGTCTCCTCCTCCGCCACGTTGACCTGCAACAGGACGGGCTGCCGGGTCCCCGCAAACTCGGCGCGGCGTTGGATCTCGCGCGCCAGCTTCTCGCTGTCCACGCTGTGGATCAGCTCGAAGCGCCCGATGATCTGCCGAACCTTGTTCGTCTGCAGGTGGCCGACGAGGTGCCAACGGACCGCGGGGCCGAGCAGGTCCATCTTGGGCAACGCCTCCTGGACGCGGTTTTCCCCGAAGAGACCGTGGCCGAGCTCCAACAGCTCGCGGATCGTTGCCGGCGGGAAGGTCTTGCTGACGGCGACGAGACGGACCGACTCGGAGCTACGCCCGGCACGCCGGCAAGCCTCCTCGATCCTGCCTCTCACCGTGGCGTAAGCCGCCTCCACGGTCGACGTCACGGCGCCGGTCCGGTCTCGAGCAGACGCCGGGTGGGTTTCTCGGGATCCGCGGCGGCGCGATCGAGCGCGAGATTGACCAGCCGGTCGGCGTCCTTGTTCTTGTCGCGGCGAACGTGAACCAAGCGGAACTTCGCGAACCGCCCGGCGAGCCGGATCGCCTCGGCGAACAGCGGTTTCAGGTTGGGATTCTTGACCCGGTAGCGTCCCTCGATCTGGCGGACGACGAGCTCGGAATCGGCGAAGATCTCGACGTCGTCCGCCCCACGCTCGACGGCCAGCTTCAACGCTTCGATCAACGCGCTGTATTCGGCCACGTTGTTGGTGGCCTGTCCGATCGCGCCTGCGTGTCCCTCGACACGGGATCCGTCCTCACCCAGAACAGCGACGGCCCAAGCCGCGGGTCCAGGATTCCCTCGGGATCCTCCGTCGATCGCGGCCCTAAACCGCCCCGCCATTTACCGCTTCGACCCCGTCGTTGGATCTTCCTTCGTTCGTCTCCGATTGCAGCGACGGGTGGTAGAGGAAACGCTTGCAACTGTCGCACGTGTGCACGGCCGTGGCGGTCCTGATCTCCTGGAACACCTGGGGGCGCACGCGAACGAAACAACTCTGACAGGTGCCGTTGTCGGCCTTGGCCAGGAAGATGCCCTGCCGACGCGGCTCCAGTTTGCGCAACGAGAGGATCACAGGCCTCGGGAGCTGGGCCTCGACCTCGTTCCGCTCCGCGACGCGTGCTTCGATCCGGCGCCGGGCGTTGTCGGTGAGAGCCTCGACCTCGGCGCGTTCCCGGGCGACGGCTTCGCGCTCGATGGCGATGTGCTCCTCGTGGGTAGCGAGCTCGCCCTTGAGCTTGTCGATCTCTTCCATGTCGCGCAGGATGCCCTCCTCGTGGTCGGAGATCTGAGCCTTGACCGAGTCGATTTCCTTGAGCATCGCCGAGTACTCGCGCTGGTTCTTGACCTGCATCAGGTCGTCCATGAACTTCTTTCGGCTTTCCTCGAGCGTGCTCAGCTCGCTCGACCGCGAGCTCTGGTCCTGTTCTAGCTCGTCGTAGCGATCCCTGACCGCCACGTACTCGGCGTTGCGTTCGCGGAACCGTTGCTCGATTTCCTCGATCTGGTGAGGGGCCTCGTGCAGGACCCGCTGGGCCTCACGGATCTCGTTGGCGAGTTGCTGGATTCGAAACAGGTTCAGCAATTGATCCCTGGCTCGCAAAACCCGGCCTCCAAAAACACGAAGGGCGCTCTTTGATCGAGCGCCCTTGTTTACCGCGGTCCTACCCGCCGGCCCCCTCGCTCGAGGAGACCTCCCGGGCGCTTGCCGCGGCGTGGATCGGCTTGTGGAATAAGTACAAATGTCACAAATAACTAGACTATCAGCCCCTCTGCAGAGCGTCAACCGAAAAGCAGATTGACGATAAACACGGCGGCCAGAATGCCGGCGGTGTCGGCCAACAGGCATGCAGGCAGCGCGTGGCGGGTGCGTTTGACGCCAACGGCGCCGAAATAGACCGCCAGAACGTAAAAGGTCGTCTCGGTGCTCCCCTGAAACGTGCTGACCATGTAACCGATGTACGAGTCCGCCCCGTGCTGCTCCATGATCGCCGCCATCACGCCGTAGGCGCCGGAACCGGACAGCGGTCGTAGCATCGCCATGGGCAACGCCTCGGCGGGCATACCGATCCAGGCCGTGATCGGGCCCAGATAGCGCACCAGTAGATCGATCCCGCCCGCGGCGCGCAGCATGCCGACCATGACCAGGATGGCGACCAGATAGGGGATGATCCGCAGGGCGACCTGAAACCCCTCCTTGGCCCCGTTGACGAGGGACTCGTAGACTCGTACCCCCCGGATCCAGCCGAAGATCAGAATCCCCGCGACCAGCGCGGGAACGGTCCAGTAGGCGGTCACGGACTGGAATAGGCCCAGGAAGCCCAGCTGGTCGGCCTGGAGCCAGACGTAACGGCCAAGAAAGAACAGGAAGCCGACCCAAAACGTCGCCGCAAGAATCGACTTCCAACGCGACGCGGCGACGCTTTTGTCGTCCCCCACCCCGTCAGCCTCCCCGGTCGCTGCCGCATCGGGTGTCTCGGACCCGGAGATCGGCGGGGGCTCCGTCGCGCGGAACCTGGGCAACCGTTGAAGCAGAAAGACCGCCGTGATCCCGACCACAGTGGCACATCCGCTGGCGAAGAGCGTCGAGGACCAGATGCCCCACGGATCCTGCGAGCCCAGCGACGCGCGGAGCGCCGCTACCCCCGACGGCAGGAAGGCCAGACCGGCGGTGTTGATGGCCAGGAACAGAACCATGGCGTTCGTCGCCGTCCCCTTCCGGCTGTTGAGCTTGTTCAGCTCCTCGATCGCCTTGATCCCGAAGGGCGTCGCAGCGTTGGCCAGACCCATCATGTTGCTGGCGATGTTGAGAATCATCGCGCTCATCGCGGGGTGCTTCTCGGGAACCGTGGGGAACAGCACGCGCATGACCGGGCCCAGAACCCGAGCGATGACTCGCAGGAGACCGGCATCTTCGGCGACCTTCATCAGTCCCAGAAAAAAAGCCATGACGCCGACCAGGTTGATGGCCAGGGTCACGGCGGCCTTGGCTTGATCGAAGACCGCCTGGTTCAACTGCTCCATCCTGCCCGTCGCCGCGGCGAGCAGGATGGAGATCAACACGACGAAGAAGAAGACGGCGTTCAGCAATGTTGCCTCGACAACGGCATCCTAATGCACGAAGGGGACGGATCTATTTCCCGTAGGCGAAAAATAGATCCGTCCCCTGCAATGTCAAATGCGGATCAGTCGACGGGGGCGCGGCTCTCGCGTTCCATGGCGCGCCGCAGCAGCTGCTCCTCGGCGCGCTCGTGTTCGCGGAACATCTCGAGGAAGTTCTTCAGGTCCTCGCGCAGGGCCTCGGCTTCCGAGGGCTCGCCTCGCCGGGCGTGGATACCCGCCATCTCGATAATCTCGATGATCTTCTCGTGCTGGTTGGTCAGCCGGCTGATCTCGACGCGGCAGTCCGGCATAATCTCGAGGATCGCCTGGAACAGTCCACCGTTCTCCTCTGCATGGTGGTGCTCGGACAGCCGTTCCTTGAGGGCTTCGATCTGCGCGGCCAGACGGCGCATCGGTTCGACATCGGAGGCGTTCGCATCGAGGCCGTCCAAGGCCACCGTGATCTGGTCTAGATAGAAGTTGATCTGCCGGTGTTCTTCGATGGTCTCTCTGGTGATCTGCTGGAAAGCCTGCTGTCCGCTCATAACGACCTGACTCCCTGATGCCCCTTTGAAAATCCCCCCAAAACCGTTTGCTGTCAAGCGTCTCGGCGCAACGTTTACACAACAGTCAGGATCTCGCTCAAGGTTCTGCGTCTCAAGTCCGGAACCTCACAGCCCTTTTCAGGATATCCCAGAGCGATCAACATATAGGGTCTTTGCTCGGCCGGTCTGCCGAGAATCTCCCGCAAGAACCCCATTGGGCTGGGCGTGTGGGTCAGGGTGGCCAGTCCCGCGACGTGCAGGGCTGTCAACAGCATCCCTACCGAGATCCCGACGGACTCCTGCACGTAGTAGTGTTTCCTCTTGTCGTCGTGGCTTTCCCCGATACCGTACGGGCGGGCGAAGACCACGACCAGCCACGGACAGGCAACCAGGAAGGGCTTGCGCCAGTCGGTGCCCAGCGGCGCCAGCGCCTCGAGCCAGGCTTTCGGCATCCGCCGCTCGTAGCTCTCACGCTCCTCGGCCTCGGCGGCCTCGCGGATCCTGCGTTTCGTCTCCGGGTCCCCGACCAGCACGAAGTGCCATGGTTGCATGTGCGCCCCCGACGGCGCGGTTCCCGCGGTGCACACCGCCTGCTCGACGATTTCGCGTGGGACGGGTCGGTCCGAGAAGTGGCGCACGCTTCGCCGGCGCTTCATTTGCTCGTAGAAATCCTTGGCACGCCGACGCATCTCGGGCTCGGGAATCTCGGTGAAATCCAGAGGAACGAACGGATGACGGGTCACGATCACCACCGCCTCTCGAGAACGACGCTCTGCCAGGACATTTTAGTTCAGGGGGTCGCCGTGGGGGAGATCTCCGTCTCGGGCGCGGCGCGGCGAAGACAAACCTCTGCGACCTCCTCGACAAGCCGCTCGAGGGGCTCTTCGGTGGGATCGAACTCGATGAAGTCGACCTTGCCTCGCTTCACCAGCAACTCGCCCACGACTGCGTAGCCCGCCTGGAGCTTTTCGAGATAGGGATCGTGCTCGTGCTGTTCGAGCTCCTCGCCGCGGAGTCTCAGCCGTTCCATCAGCTTCGCTACGGGAGGGCGGATGTGAACCAGGACGTCCGGTACGGGCGGGTGGGCCAGGTCGAGGCTGTTGACCAGCCAGACCTCGGGAGCCTTGCGGATGAAAGTCCACCACTTGGACGCAGGAATCGGTTTTCGCCCCGAGAGGAAGTGCAGGAGGTGGTTCATCTCGGTCTCGCTGGAGACTCCGTGGTAGGAATCGGCGTGGGCCCAGGCCAGCAGATCGACCAGTGCGCTGCCGTCGGTGACCACGATGCGCGCCGCCGGCCTCTGGCCGAGTGCCTCGTCGATCTGCGCCCGGTCCACCATCTCCACGAATTTCTGGCCTTTGAACAGACCGCTGGTACGGAAGATCCAGGCCAGGGCGCCGAGCCACGGCCGCCCACGGGGTTGCGGAATCGGGCCCGTCAACTCGCGCATCCCCTCGGCGTCGACCTCGATGACCGGATCGGCGATGCCCAGGGTGTGCTCCGAACGGCCGAGGCGTTCGCACACCTCGTGGAAAGCCTGTTTTCTCGTTTCGCGGTCCAGACAACAGATCGCGACGCGCAGGGGCGGGTCCGGCTGCGCTTGCGGCAAGGGCGGCGCAGGGGGCGCCAGGGAGAGGACGTCCTTCTGAAGCTGTTCGGCGATCTCCTTGGGGTCGGCCTCGGGTGAATAGGAGCGCGGCTTGCCGACGATGGCGTCGATGCTCAGGGGAACCGGGACCACCTGGCCCCGAGGCCAGATGCGCTCGGGCCCGGAAAGAAATACCGGGACGACGAGCAAACCCGGCATTTTCCGAACCAGCCGGCCGATGCCGGGCCGGAACGGAGCCACGACGCCGGCTTCCCCGCGGCTACCCTCGGGGAAGAAGACCAGGCTCTCGCCGGCCTCCAACGCGTCGGCGATCGCCTGGAGGGGATCGGCTCCCCCCTTGGGCCGGCGCTCGATCGGGATGCCGTTCATCAGCAGCATCGCCGCCGTCCGCTTGATCAGGTTCGTGCCGAAGTAATCGGCGGCGGCGACCGGATGGACGTGCGGTAGCCGGCCGAGCGGAAACAGGCTCATCAGCACCGCGGCGTCGAGATGGGAGTTGTGGTTCGAGACGACGACGCAGGGACCGCGCGGGACCAGGTTGCGCCTCCTGTACCGCACACCGACGCCCCACCGGAGCACCGGGCGAACGAAGCCGATGTGAAACAGGTAGAGAGCCAGGTTGGCGAACAGGCGCTTCATGGCGCGAAATAGTTCAGGTAGTGAAAGTAGACTGGGGCGGCGTAGGCCGCGGGGACGATCCTGTCGAGCAGGGCCCCACGCCCCCTGCGCGCCGAGGGCGAGGTCAGGGACAGATCTTCCGACACCGCCCCGTTGACCAGCGCGCCCATGGTCACGGCGACGAACACGAGCAGGCCCGCGCGCGCGGCGTCGTCATCGACCAGACCGCACAGCGGGCCGAAGAACCAGCCCGAGCCGACCGCCAGCACCAGGCTGATCGGAATGCCGATCGTCGGTTTTACCCAGCCCTTGCCGGAACGAAAGCGTCCGGCCAATCGCTGTGGGAGCTCGGCGGCGAGAACCAGGATCCCGAACAGCTCCAGAACACCCGTCAGCTCGTGGTGGGCCAGCAGCCCGAGGTGCGCCAGGCAGAACACGAAGATCACGACCCCGAGCAGCGTGCGGCCCATCGAATCGAGCATCCCCTTCTCCGGCTGGCTGATCGCCAGGAAGGCGGGGATGAACAGGAACAGCGACACGGGCACCACCGCCAGGAACAGACCTTCCGACCCGAGGTACGCAGGCCAGATGGCGAAAGGGATCGACAGGTACGAGGCCAGAATCGCGTAGCGGTCACGCGGCCGGACCGGGGCCACGAAGAAGTAGGTTCTCAGAGCGGCGAACATCCAGGTGGCCAGGAGCGCGAACGAGATGTACTTCGGCGCGTGAGACAGGCTGATCAGGACAACGGCCGCGAAGACCCAGAAGCCGGCCCAGCCGGGGAGCTCGCGGAATCGCCCTCCCCGTCGTCGAGTCAGCAGAGCGAACAGGCCCGCGATGGTCACGGCGCCGGCCAGGACCAGGTCCAACCGGGGAATGCGTTCCAAGAATTGAGTCACCATTTCAGACACAGCGTTTATTATGGGCCGGGAAGGCCGGTCAGCGAACCACCTATTCAGAGGTACGGTAGATGAGCGCTCCGGGCAGCAACCCCCGCGCATTCGACGGGCTGCAGCAGTCCCGGGCCTCCGATCCCTGCATCATGGTGATCTTCGGCGCCTCCGGCGACCTGACCCGCCGAAAACTGGTTCCGGCCCTGTACAACCTGCTTCTCGACGGTCTGCTCCCCGAGAGATTTGCCGTCGTCGGGGTGGCGCGCCGCGAGCTAGCCGAGCAGGAATTCGTACAGGAGCTGCGAAAAGGGATCGAATCCCACTCTCGCCAGAGGCTGGAAGACGAGCGCTGGCAGCAAATCGCCGAGACCACCTCCTACGTCTCCACCGGAGAAGATCCGAAGGCCTTCGAACGGCTGGCGGACCACCTGGAGGCCATCGACCGCGAGCACGGTACCGGCGGCAACCGCCTGTACTATCTCTCGATCCCCCCTTCGGCCATCCCCAAGGTCATCGAAGGCCTTCGCGGGGCCGGCCTCAATCGCTCCGGCGCCGACGGCAGCTGGGCTCGCATCGTCGTCGAGAAGCCGATCGGCCACGACCTGGCGTCGGCACGCCGGCTCAACGAGACTGTCAACGCCGCCATGCACGAGCGCGACGTTTTCCGGATCGATCACTATCTGGGGAAGGAAACGGTCCAGAATCTGCTCGTTTTTCGTTTTGCCAACGCCATCTTCGAGCCGTTGTGGAACCAGAAGTACGTCGACCACGTCCAGATCACCGTTGCCGAATCGATCGGCGTGGGTGGCCGCGGTGCCTACTACGAAGAAGCCGGCGCCACGCGGGACATGGTCCAGAATCACCTATTCCAGCTGCTCTGCCTCACGGCCATGGAGCCTCCCGTCTCTCTTGCCCCCGACGCCATCCGAGACGAAAAGGTCAAGGTGCTGCAGGCCCTGCGACCCATCGATCCGACCCGCGTCTCCGACTCCACCGTGCGCGGACAGTACGCCGCCGGCGTGATCGACGGCAAGGAGGTCCCGGCCTACAAGGAAGAGCCCGGGGTCGCACCCGAGTCGCGCACCGAGACCTACGTCGCCCTCAGCCTCCACATCGACAACTGGCGCTGGGCCGGCGTTCCCTTCTATCTCCGGGCGGGCAAGCGCATGAACCGCCGCCTGACCGAGATCGCCTTGCGCTTCAACGACGTACCTCACCGACTCTTCCGCAACGACCCTCCGACGCCGAACACGCTCGTGCTGCGCATCCAGCCCGACGAGGGAACGATGCTCACTTTCGACGTCAAGGTTCCCGGCACCGAGCCGCGCATCAAACCGGTCGACATGGACTTCCTGTACCACGAGGCCTTCGGCCAGCAACCCCCCGAAGCTTACGAGCGCCTGCTGCTGGACGCCATGCACGGCGACTCGACGCTGTTCATCCGCCGCGACGAGGTCGAGGCCTCATGGAGCTACATCGACCGGCTGCAGGAAGGTTGGGCCACGGACGACAACCCGCTCCCGGAATACACCGCCGGAACCTGGGGTCCCGCCGAAGCCCACGTCATGCTGGCCCAGGACAAGAGAACCTGGCGTCGTTGGAAGTAGAACAACGCCGTCCGGATCGCCGTCGTCTCCTCACCCCTCCGTCCAGATAAGCCTGGCGAGAATCAGGGCACTTTTCGGGGCTCCATCCCGAGTTTCTGCGTGTTCGCTCAGGATCAGCGCGCGGGCTGTTTGAGCGAGCGAAGCGAGCGAGTTTGCCCGCGCGCCCTGAGCGGACGCGCAGAAACCCGAGGATGGACCGGAAAGTAGCCCCGAGCGGGCTTACCTGGACGGAGGGGCGAGGAGACGACGGTGATTCGGACCACCGTCTTCTAACCCAGCCAGTCCCTGATCTTGTCGGTGACGGCCTCGGGCGTTATACCAAACTTCTGCGCGTTGACGCTGGCGGGCGCCGAAGCACCGAAGGTGTCGATGCCGATCGTCAGACCGTCGGGCCCGGTCAGCGCGCGCCACGGATAGGTACAGCCCGCTTCGATGGTAGCGATCGGCACTCCACCGGGGAACAATCGCTGTTTGTAGACCGGGGGCTGCTCTTCGAACAGCTCGAGGCACGGGATGGAGACGACGTTGATCTTCTTCCCTTCCGCCGAGAGCGCTTCTCTCGCTGCGATCGCCAACTGGACCTCCGAGCCCGTGGCGGCCACGATCGCGTCGGGCCGGTCGCTGCCGGCCACCAAGTAAGCCCCTCGCTTGATGTCGGCCAGATCGCCGCTCACCCGCCGGTCGATGGGCGGCAGCGTCTGCCGCGAGAGCAGCAGAGCGGTCGGCCCGTTTGTCCGAGTCAGCGCCATGCCCCAGGCCAGCGCCGTCTCCTTGCCGTCCGCCGGGCGGAAGAGATGCAGGTTCGGGATCAAGCGCAGGGAAAACGCGTGTTCGATCGGCTCGTGAGTCGGGCCGTCCTCACCGACGAAGATCGAATCGTGGGTGAAGATATAGATCGCCGGCAGATTCGCGAGAGCCGCGAGACGGATCGACGGCCGCATGTAGTCCGAGAAGACCAGGAAGGTCGATCCGTACGGTCGGAACGCCCCGTGGTAGAGCATCCCGTTGACCATCGCGCCCATCGCGTGCTCGCGAATGCCGAAGTGCATGTTGCGCCCGCCGAACTCCCCTGCCGAGATCGATGGCGAGCCCTTGATGATCGTCTTCGTCGAGGGAGACAGATCCGCCGAGCCGCCCACCAGCCCCGGGACGTACTTCGCCGCCAGCTGCAGCACCGCTCCACCGTGACTGCGCGTCGCGCCCGCCTCGGCCGGCGCCTCGGCCAACAATCTGTCGAGGATCGCCTCCGGGAC
>Ga0255055_10001808_pt1 | contig 15367 bp, 14 predicted proteins | sample JV7_2_27_MG_FD_188633 | JGI IMG/M metagenome (GOLD analysis project Ga0255055, IMG submission 188633) | Seawater microbial communities from Jervis Inlet, British Columbia, Canada - JV7_2_27 | ecosystem: Environmental > Aquatic > Marine > Inlet | place: Canada: British Columbia | collected... | reverse complement strand
TGAGGACGAGAAGCTGATTCGCTGGTCGATCAAGTCTCGTCTGGAGGAGCGCGGCTACGTCGTCTCGGAGGTCGAGAGCGGCAAGAAGGCGTTCGAGCTGCTGGATCAGGAGGACTTCGACCTGATGCTGCTCGACTTCCGCCTGCCGGATACGACGGGTCTGGAGATCCTCCGGCGGGTGCGCAACGACGTCCCGGAAACGTCGGTCGTCATGATGACCGCGTACGGCACGGTGGAGAGCGCTGTGGAGGCGATGAAGCTCGGGGCGTTCGACTATCTGACGAAACCGGTGAACCTGGACGAGCTGACGGTGATCGTGCAGAAGGCGTTGGAGACGACAAGCCTGCGCCGCGAGGTTCGCAGGCTGCGGTCGGAGCAGCGGGATGTTCACGGCAACCTGCGGTTGATCGGCAAGAGCCCGGCAATGCAGGAGGTGGTGGAGCTGATACAGAAGGTCTGCGCCAGCCAGGCGACCACGGTGCTGCTCGAGGGCGACAGCGGCACGGGAAAGAACGTGGTGGCCAAGGCGATCCACTACGGCAGCCCCCGCGGGGAGCGGCCATTCGTGAACATCACCTGTTCGGCGTTGACGGAGACTCTGCTGGAGAGCGAGCTGTTCGGCCACGAGCGCGGCGCTTTCACCGATGCGAAGACGCAGAAGAAAGGACTGCTGGAGGTTGCGGACGGCGGTACGGCGTTCCTCGACGAGATCGGCGAGATGGGCATGGCGATGCAGGCCAAGCTCTTGCGCTTCCTGGAAGAGAAGACGTTCAAACGCGTCGGCGCCACGCGGGACATCGAGGTCGAGGTGCGCATCATCGCCGCGACGAACCGCGACCTGCAAAGTGCGGTCCGGGATGGCCGCTTCCGCGAGGATCTGTACTACCGGCTGAAGGTCATCCCGATCCGCCTGCCCACGCTGAGAGAACGGCGCGAGGACATACCAGTGTTGATGCAGCACTTCCTCGACTACTTCAACCAGGAGTTCCGCAAGAACACGACACACGTGGAACCGGAGGCAATGGACTGCCTGATGGCTTACAACTGGCCGGGCAACATCCGTGAGCTGCGCAACTTCGTCGAGCGCGTGATGATCTTGGAGACGAAGGAGTGCATCGAGCTCAAAGACCTACCGCGTGCGATGCGCGAAGGCGAGGACGCCGCGGTCGCGGGCCAGGCGGCGAACAACGCCTCGATGACGATTCCGGTCGGCTCGATGACGCTCGAGGAGATGGAGCGCGAAGCGATCGTGCGGGCGCTGGAACAGGTTGGCCACAACCAGGTGCGCGCGGCCAAGCTGCTCGGTATCTCGCGCGACACCTTGCGCTATCGCATGAAGAAGTTCGGATTGCTGGAAGGCGTCCGCGACTGAGCGAACCGAGGGACCTCCTTGGTCGGACAGGCTCCCACGATGATCCGGGGCGTGATCTTCGATCTCGACGGCACGCTGTTCGAGGCGGACTACGACTGGCCGGAGATCAAGCGCAAGCTCGGAGTTCCCGCTCCGGGAGAATCGATCCTGCATCACCTGGAGTCGCTGCCGCCGGAGGAGCAGGCGAGGAAACGCGTATTGCTCGAGCGCATCGAGGATCGCGCCACTCGCGAGGGGCGGTTGCGCGAGGGTGCGCTGGAGTTGCTCGCCCTGCTGCGAAGGCACGGGTTGAAGCTGGCCCTGGTCACCAACAACCGTGACGAGAACGTCCGCGAGATTCTCGACCGCTACGGGATGCGATTCGAGGTGGTATTGACGCGCGATTCGGGCCTGTTCAAGCCCTCCGGCGACCCGCTGCGCCTGGCGGCGACGCAACTGGGGCTCGAGCCGGCACAGCTGGCGGCCGTCGGAGACAGCGAATTCGATCTCCGCGCCGGAAACGAAGCGGAGATCGGAGTCGTGATCCTCGTCAATTCGGATCCCGGGCACTACGAGGGTAGGTTCGACCACGCGGCTCACGATCTCGATCAGCTACGCTCCTTGTTCGTCCGAATCCTGGCACCGCCGCGGGAACCGGACTAGGATTCGGGCATGGACTGTCCAAAGTGCAGCGCCCCGACGGAGGCCGTCTCGTTCCACGGCGTCGACGCCCGGCGGTGCACCCACTGCAAGGGGATCTGGTTCGACGCTCGCAAGCACGAGCGGCTGGCCGGGCTGACGCGGTCCGAGCGGATCGACATCGGCTCGCGCAAGCTGGGCCAGGAATACGACAAGATCGATCGCATCCGCTGTCCCGTCTGTGAATCTCCCATGATCCGCATGGTCGACGCCGAGCAGCCGCACATCCACTACGAGAGCTGCGCGATCTGCGGCGGGGTTTTCTTCGACGCCGGAGAGTTCACGGACTACAAACGGCTCACGCTGATGGACTACTTGAAAGACCTGCTGTCCGGAGAACGCGACTGAGGCGACGGACTCAGCCGACTCCCGCGAAGCGCCGGAAGTCGTCCAGGTCTTGCGACGCCTTCAACCTACGAATCGCCGTTGCCTGGATCTGTCGCACACGCTCGCGCGAGACGTGGATCATCTGACCGATCTCGTCGAGTGTGTGGGTCGTCGGACCGCCGATGCCGAAACGCAGGCGGAGCACCTGTTCTTCCCGCGGGGGTAGCGATCTGAGCGTGGCGTCGACCTTGGCGCTGAGATCCCGTCGTGCCAGATGCAGCCACGGTGAGATCGCACGCGTGTCCTCGACGGTCCGCGCCGGGGAGGGGCCGTTGTCGTCGTCCGTCGTGTCCTCGAGCGCCACCGGATCGTGGATCATCCCCAGGACCTTCTCGACGGCGTCCAACGACATGCGCAGCTTGCGCGCGATCTCGACCGGTTCCGGCCGGCGGCCGAGCCTCTGGGTCAGCTGGTTCGCCGTCTGAGCGACCTTCCGCCGCCGCTCGTGCAGGTGCACCGGCAGCCGGATCAGGCGCGACTTGTCGGCCAGCGAGCGCACGATTGCCTGTTTGATCCACCAGTGGGCATAGGTAGACAGCTTGTTCCCGCGAGTGTACTCGAATTTCTCGATCGCCTTCATCAGACCGATGTTGCCTTCCTGGATCAGATCGAGCAGGGCGACACCGTGGCCTGCGTAGCGCTTGGCGATGTGGACGACGAGGCGCAGGTTGGCCAGCACGAGGGTCTGCTTGGCCGCGTCCAGCTCTCGTTTGTTGCGACGCAATCGGAGGACGATGCGCGGGTCGACGTCGCGGGGATGCTCGCGGATGTAGCGCTCGAAGCCGGCATGGATTCGTTCCACACGCTCCAGAGGCCAGCTCACGCGAGGTCCGACCCCCCGGATCCCGTTCGGCGCCTCCCGCGGGAGGTACCTCTTCGGAAGCTCGCGGGCCATTCCAAGCAACGCAGTCTCGGCGCGATCGAGACTGCGGAACAGCGCCTGTTCCTGCGCCGAGTCGAGCAGGGGGATCGAGCTCATGTCACGGATATAACTCGGAAGGGCTCCGCTCGAGGCCACGGCGTCCTCGAGCGCTTCCGCACGGAACGCGGCTCGGCCCACCGGACGCGGGGAATCCTCGTCGCTACGGACCGGATCCTCCACCGTGGCGACAGAACTCCTCATCGCACTCTCCGTGAAGATTGGCGGGCAACAGGAAGTGTGTCGAGGAGCCGCCGAGACCGCTGCCGCGCGCTGCGGAGCGGTCTTGCCGTCAATGGAGCAACGGCTGTGCCAAGGCACGGGAACGAGAACGACCGGAATTGGTCCTGAATCGGGCGGGTCTAGAGCCGATCCGCGCCGATCGGGGCGCTCGCCATGCGGCGACGGGGTGAATTGCCATTGTTGGGGTGTGTCAGTTGAGGTAAATCCCACACGCGCCGAGGGGAGATTCCGGGTCGACGGGGGAGCCGGCGGGGGAGTCTCAGGCGAGAGCGGTCTCGACGACGCGGGCCATGTCGTCGAGATCGAAAGGCTTCTGAAGGACGTCGATGGCGCCGTTTTCCAGGGCTTCGTGCGCCAACTCGGGGGTCCACTGGGCGGTCATCATGATGATGCGGCAGTCCGGGCACCGTCGGCGGATTTCGTGGGCCAAATCGAGCCCGCCCATGTCCGGAAGCTTGACGTCGAGCAGCACGATTGCGACTTTTTCGTTCAGATTCTCCAGGGTTTGCTGCCCGGAGTCCGCCACGATGACACGATAACCGGCCTGCTCGAGCCGTTCCCGCAGAGACCATCGGATCAACTTCTCGTCGTCGACGACCAGGATCGATGCGGGGCCCACGTTGGAGTGCTTCATGGTTGTCCTGAGCTCCCTTTCAACTCGTCAGGCTGATGAAAAGCAAGACTCGTACCGGATCGGCGGACCCCCCGGGCCGCCCCCCGTCCCCGGACAGACCGTTGAAGAGGACCGCTGGGTGTTGGAAAATGGGACAACTGCGGTCCAGTTCGGGCGACCGCAGGTCATCGAGAGGCGGGGTTGAGGCAGGAGCCAGATAACGAATCGGCCGAGGTGGGGGGCGATCGGCGCTCCCACGACGACGTGGGAGTTCGAGTGGCCCAGGCGCTGCGCGGCAGCCGTAGGACCGTCGTCGGGACCTTTCTGCTTCTCGCCGCCGCGATGTTCGTCATCGATCTGATGCTGCCGCTCGGGATCGGGGCAGGCGTTCCCTACGCTCTGCTCGTTCTCGTCGGACTGTGGTACGACACCATCCGTCCGACGCTGTTGACAGCAGGCGGTGCGACGCTGCTCGCCGTTTCCGGCATGTTTCTTTCGCCCGCCGGTGTGTCGTTGCCCTTCGCCGCCGTAAACCGTGGCATCGCGGTCGCCGTGATCTGGGCCCTGGCCCTCGTCCTGTTGCGACAGAAGCTCACCAAGCAACAGCTGCTCGAGGAGCAGCGCGGCACGCGTGGCCTGCTGGACATCGTCGATGTCGTCATCGTTCAACTCGACGACCGTGGCATCGTGAGTCTGATCAACCGCAAGGGGTGCGAGGTTTTGGGCTGGTCCGAGGCGGAGATCGTCGGGAAGGAGTGGTTCGAGAACTTCCTCCCCGAGCGCATGCGACCCGAGGTTCGCCGCGTCTATCGCAGGTTGATGAACGTCGAGGCGGAAGCCGTCGAGCACTTCGAGAACCCCGTCCTGACCCGCGACGGCGACGAGCGGATCATCGCCTGGCACAACACAATACTCCACGGAATCGACGGGAAGATAACGGGCACGCTGAGCTCGGGCATGGACATTACCGAGCGCAAGAAAACGGAAGAAGAGCTGCGACGACGAGAGGCCCTGGCCCAGGTCGGCCAGATGGCGACCGTCGTGGCCCATGAGGTGCGCAATCCCCTGGCGGGTATAGCCGGCGCTCTGCAGATCATCGGCGGGCGCCTGGACGAGGCCAGCCCGGAGCACGAGATCACCGACGAGATCCTCCAGCGAATCGACGCGCTGAACGAGCTGGTCGGCTCGCTGCTACTTTACGCCCGGCCGAGGACGCCCCGGATCGAGCCGTTGCGGATCGGTTCGCTGCTGCAGAGCACCGTGGATATGGCCCGACGCGACCCCGCGTTCGCCCGGGTCGACGTCGATCTCGCTACCGGGGATCTTGTCCTTCCCGGCGACGCGGAGTTGTTGAAAATCCTGTTCACCAACCTGCTGCTGAACGCGGGGCAGGCGATGGAAGGTCACGGCAGGATCCAGATCGACCTGAAGTTGGGAAACGACGCCTGCGAGGTCTCGCTCGCCGACGACGGACCCGGCATGTCGCCCGAGGTCCGGCAACGGGTATTCGAGCCTTTCTTCACGACCAAGAGTCGAGGAACCGGGCTCGGAATGGCCATATCGCGACAGGTCGTCGAGGCCCATCGTGGCGAGATCTCGGTCGATTGCCCGCCCCGGGGCGGAACGACGGTGACCGTCCGCCTGCCGGCAGGCTCCTGGCCCGACTAGGGCAGCAGCCGCCGTTCCTTGGCAGCGCGCTCGAGCTCGTCGCGAAACCTCGGCTCGGCGATTCCGATCAGCGCCTCGGCGCGCTCACGCAGATTCTTGCCGAACAAGTTGACCACGCCGTGTTCCGTCACCACGAAGTGCACGTCGGCACGGCTGGTCACCACACCCGCGCCCTCCTTGAGAACGGGCACGATACGCGAGGTCTCGCCCCGACGGGCGGTGGCAGGAATGGCGATGATCGGCTTGCCGTTTTTCGAGCGTGCCGCGCCGCGGATGAAGTCGACCTGGCCGCCGAAACCCGAGTAGATGCGCCGACCGATCGAATCGGAGCAGACCTGACCGGTCAGGTCGATCTCGATCGCCGAGTTGACCGCCACCAGGTTCTCGTTCTGGCTGACGATGACCGGATCGTTGACGTGCTCGACGGGGTGGGCTTCGATGAACGGGTTGTTGTCGAGATAGTCGTAAAGCTCCGCGGTGCCCAGCGCAAAGGTGATCACGACCTTTCCCGGGTGAAGCGTTTTTCGACTCCCGGTCACGGCGCCCTTAGCGATCGCCTTCATGGCGCCGTCCGAGATCATCTCGGTGTGGATGCCGAGATCGAGCGGGCCCTCGATGGCGGCGTAAACGGCGTCGGGAATCCCCCCGATGCCCATCTGCAAGGTGGCCCCGGGCTCGATCAACTTGACGATATGCCCCCCGATCGCTTCTTCGACTTCCGTCGCCGGCTTGCCCTGCAATTCGGGAAGCGGCTCGGTGTGCTCGACGAACGCATCGACGCGACTGACGTGCAGGAACGAGTCCCCGAGAATTCGCGGCATTTTCTCGTTTACCTGGCCGATGACGACATCGGCCGCGCGGCAGGCCGCCTTCGAGGCCAGTGTCTCGACGCCGAGGCTCATGAAGCCGTGCTCGTCGGGAGGCGAGAGCATGACCATGGCGACGTCGAGCGGCACGATGCCGTCGGAGAACAGACGGGGGATCTGGTGCAGGAAGATCGGCATGTAGTCGGCGCGACCCTCGTTGACCGCGGCGCGGTCGGCAGGGCCGACGAACAGCGAGTTGTGACGGAAGTGCGCCTCCATCCCCGGAGCCGAGAGCGGATCGTCGCCCAGCAGGAGCACGTGATGCAGACGGACGTCGCGTAACTCGTCCTTGCGCTCGGCCAGCGCGCGCACCAGCGCGCTGGGCATGGCCGCGTTGCCGCCGTAGTAGACGTTGAACCCGCTGTCGATCCTGCGCACGGCCTCGGCAGCGCTTTGCAGCTTGGCCTTGTAGTCGTCGAGCCAGTTCATGACCGGCTCCCCTGAACGATCAGTCTGTCGATCGGCGTGGCCTGGATGTCTAGCGCCCTGCCCACGCGTTCGTTGGCGATCTTGCCGCGGTAGAGCGGTGTCCCCTCGGCCAGACCGAGATTCTCCTGCAACGCGTCGTCGAGGCCTTTCGAGGCCAGCTCGCTCACGAAGGGAAGCGCAGCGTTGGCCAGCGCGCGCGAGGCGGTGCGCGCGATGTTCGCGGTCATGTTGGGGACGCAGTAATGGACTACACCGTGGGCTTTGAAGGTCGGATTGTCGAGCGTGGTGGGCCGGCTCGTCTCGACACAGCCGCCCTGGTCGATCGAGACGTCGACGATTACGCTTCCCCGCTTCATCGCCCGCACCATCTTCTCGGTCACGAGATACGGGGCGCGCTCACCGGGAATCAACACCGCTCCGATGATCACATCGGCGATCGGCGTGTACTGCTCCAGCCGCTCCTCGGCAGCCAGCACGGTCACGGCCTGATTCGAGAACTCGCGGTTCAGGGCGCCGAGCTTGCGCAGATCGTCGTCGAGAACGATGACATGCGAGCCGCTGGCCAGTGCCTGTCGGGCCGCCGACCGCCCGACCGTCCCCGCGCCGAGAATCAACACGGTCGGTGGCGGGACGCCAGGAACGTTTCCCAGGAGCACGCCGCGCCCGCCGGCCTCGACATGCAGGTAGTACGCGGCGAGCTGGACGGCCATCCGCCCGCCCATCTCACTGAACGGAACCAGCACGGGCCGGTAGCCGGCGCCGGCGCGGATCAGCTCGTAACTGATCAGCGTGGTCTCGAGCTCGATCAGCCGGTCGACGATCTCCCGCGAGGCAACGGCCAGGTGGTGGAAACCGCAGATGATCGATCCGGGTCTGACCAGCTCCAGCTCTTCGGAGGCAAGCATGCCCACGTGACAGACGACGTCGGCCCGCCGGTATGCCTCCTCCGGGCTGTAGACGATCTGCCCGCCCGCGTCTTCGTAGTTTCGGTCGGTGAAGTGGGCGGTCTCGCCGGCACGGTTCTCGACGAAGACGGTGTGACCCTGCTGGACGAGCCGCGAGACGGCGAATGGGTTCAGCCCGACGCGGTGCTCGTGTCGGTGGATCTCGCGGGGAACTCCGATGACCATGATCTCGTCTCCTGGAACGTGGCGGGTCTGGCGAACGGCGAATCCCACGAGAGATGCGCCTTGGGGTTCCATAATGACGCATCCCGCTTGGAATCGCCGGTCGGTGCGCGAGCATCGTTCGTGGCGGCGGAGGCCGCTCGCAAACGATCACGGCAAGACGGGCTGGAGTCGGGAAACTACAACTGATGGTCGGGGAGCGACGCGGCGGAGGGGATCGATTCTCTGTGGGCTACTCCGTACGAAAATCCGCGGGAGCGGCCGCCAGACTGCCTGCTTCGAGACCGCCGACCGGGTTCGACACACGACCGTTTCGTCTGGGCGTGCTGACCAGGTCCTCGAGGGTCGACTCTCGCAGGGTGTCCTTCATGCTGTCCTGGACCTTGGACCAGATGGACGAGGCCGGGCAATCCATGGACCAGGCGCATCCCGCCGGTGACGGCGTGCAGTCAGTCAACGCCAGCGGCCCCTCGATAGCCTCGACGATGTCGAGCATGTTGATCTCCGAGGCGGCACGGGCCAGGGAGAAGCCACCGTTGACCCCGCGCGACGACCGCAGCAGGCGGGCTCGCACCAGGCTACGCAGGATCTTGGCCATGAAGCTGGTCGGGATATTCTGGGCATCAGCGATCTCACTTCGCAGCGCGACCCCCCCTTCCGGGAGGCAGGACAAGTGGATCATGGCCCGGATGGCGTAGTCTGCGGCGCTCGTAAGCTTGAGCCCCATGATGCACCTCCGTGACTAAAAGGGTCCCGTTGCTCTGTATTTGCAGAAGGCGTGCCAAATGGCGAATCCTCGAAATGTGTCATTTAGGAGGATTTTGGCCTCTTGACGGCCCGGGAATCATCTGTCCCACGTCCGGCTGGGTGCTTTACCCCAGTTGCACTGGGTTTTTCGTCGCTTTTGGAGACAGGGGACGTTTCCCAAACCCCGGTTTTGGGGACAGCTCAATCAAGATTGAGCTGTCCCCAAAACCGGGGTTTGGGAAACGTCCCCAGCTTCACAGCTTCATTTTTGCCGCACGGTTTGGAGTATCGATGCGGCGAGGATGATCAGGCAGCCGGCCAGGGACCAGGGGCCGGGGCGCTCGCCGTGGAGGAGCCAGGCCCAGACTGCGGCGAGGACGGGCTCGAGGAGAAGCAGTAGCGATGCTTCGAGGGCAGGAACGTGGCGCACACCCCGGGTCATGGCGATGTAAGCGACGCCGATCTGAAAGATGCCGAGGTAGGCGATGACGCCCCAGTCGACCGGCCCGCTGCCGACGACGGGGATGGCGAAGGGCAGGCAGATCAGGCAGGCCAGCACGTTGCCGGCGACGACGGCGGCGCCGGCCGGGTCGTGATGGGTAGACGATGCGCTTTTCCCGAGCCAACGCAGGCCGAGGATGGTGAAGGCCCAGGAGAGTCCGCACAGGGCGCCGAAGATGTTGCCGCGTAACGGGTCAGGGGCGGTCTCGACGGGTGGATCGATGCCGACGAAGAACAGGACCATGCCGCCGGCCATGGTTGCGGTGAGGGCGATGTCGCTGAAGCGGATACGCTCGCGGAGGAGCCAGGGACCGAGGAGCAGGAGGTACATCGGTGCGGTCGACTGCAGGAAGATGGTGTTGGCGGCGGTCGTCGACTTGTTGCCCATGACGTAGAAGATCATCGTGGCTGCGTAGGCCAGACCGACGAGCGCGGAGCGCGGTTCCCAGATCCGTCGCCACCTCGGGAGGACGAGGAACAGGAATAGGGCGGCAACTCCGGATCGAAAGCTGGCCACCTGCCAGGCGGACAGCGAACTGGTCTTGATCGCGGCCCCTCCCGCGGAGAAGAGCAGTGCCGCGATCAGGATCTGTAGCCGATGGACGAAGGGACGGGACATGTCCCCGGTGGCTACGCCGTGGTCTGCGCGTCTAGACGGTAGATCGAATCCAGTTTTTCTCGCAGGTGTCGCATCAAGGGCTCATGGCTCAGAGGCGCGCCGGTCAGCTTCGCGCACAGCTCGGCGGCCGGATAACGCCGGCCGTGCCGGTGGACTTTTTCACGAAGCCAGGTCAGGACGGCCCCGAACTCACCGCGCGACATCTGTTCGTCGAGGTCGGGAATCTCCGCACACAGCGCTTCCCACACCTGGGCGGCGTAAAGCGATCCCAACGTGTAGGTCGGAAAGTAGCCGATCGCGCCCATCGACCAGTGAATGTCCTGCAGGCAACCACGGGAGTCGTCCGGAACCTCGAGTCCCAGATCGGCGGCGATTCGCTCGTTCCACGCGCCGGGCAGGTCGGCCGGGTCGAGGTCGCCTCGCAGCATTGCTCGCTCGAGGTCGAAACGAAGCATGATGTGCAGGCTGTAGGTCGCCTCGTCACTCTCGACGCGGATGAGGTCGGGACGCACGATGTTGACCGACTGGTAGAGGTCGTCGACCGACACCGAATCGAGCTGCGACCCGAGAACGCGCCGGGCCTGGGGCAAGAGCCACTCCCAGTAGGGCCGCGAACGACCGACGTGATTCTCCCACAGCCTCGACTGGCTCTCGTGGATCCCGAGTCCGACAGACTCGCCCAACGGCTGGCCCCAGTGCTCTGCCCGAGGCAATCCCTGCTCGTAGAGCGCGTGACCGGCCTCGTGCATCGTGCTGCCAAGCGCCTCGGGGAAATCGTCCTCGCGGTAGCGCGTGGTGATGCGTGTGTCTCCCGGAGCGATGCCCGCGGAGAAGGGGTGGACCGACACGTCCATGCGGCCGGCCTCGAGGTCGAAGCCAACGCGCTCGAGCACGTAAGCGTTCAGCTCTTTCTGCTTGCGGATGGGAAACCTCTGCTCGCGAACGGCACGGCTCGGTTGATACGGGCTCGAAGTCGTTTCGGCGATCAACGGTGTGAGCTCCTCGCGCAACGGCGCGAAGATCTCTTCGATCTGCTCGCCTGTCATCTCCGGCTCGTACTCGTCGAGCAGGGCGTCGTAGAGCTCGCCGCCCTCCGGCGCGCCGTAGCACTCGGCCTTGCGATGGCACAGGGTCACCAGCCTGCGCAGCCAGGGCTCGAACGCGGCGAAATCGCTCTCGCCCCGCGCACCCTTCCAGGCCTCGACGGCGCGCGACGCGGTCTCCTGGAACTCGGCCACGAGCTCGGAGGGCAGCTTGGTCGCGCGCTCGTAATCGCGGCGGATCTCTCTCAAATTGGCTGCGGCGGCGGCATCGGACATCACTTCGCCGTCGGCCTCGCACTCGGCGAGCAACTCTCCTGTGCGCGGAGCCGTGGCCCGCTCGTGCGCCAATTTGCTGATCAGCGCCAACTCCTCGGCGCGCACGCCACCGGCCCTCGGTGGCATCATCGTTTCTTGGTCCCAACCCAACAGACTGGCTACGGAAGTCAACGTGGCGACGCCTCGCAGAGTTTGCAGAAGCTCGGCGTAGGCAGAGGACATCGAGCACCTCCCCGGTTTGGTCTTGGCGATTTCAACGGCCGGGCTGTGCCCGGCTCCCCGACTCGGCGAACTGTAACACGGAGCGGCCGCTGCAGGGTCAACCGATGCGGACTTTGGCGCGGCCGGCGGTGGTTTCGATGATCGCGCTGGCGATTTCCTCCGCACGGCTACGTCGGGCGAACAGCGTTAACCGCGGGCCGTGGGAATAGTCGCGTTCCACGCCACGAACGTCTGCAGCCTCGCGAGCCAATGTCGCCTCGACGGCCCCGAGATCGTCGAAGTCGCAGGTCACCGACAAACGGATCTCGAGCCGGACGATGCGCCGGGGCGCGGCCGCGAGGGCCATGGCTGCCGCCTCCGCATAGGCGCGAGCCAGCCCTCCGGTTCCGAGTTTTGTCCCGCCGAAGTAGCGCGTCACGACCAGTAAGACGTCGTGAACCTCTTGCCCCAGAAGCTGATTCAGGATCGGTCGCCCAGCCGTGCCCGACGGTTCCCCTGCATCGTCGAATCTCTCGACGACGGCATCGGGCGATCCCAGACACAGAGCCCAGCAATGGTGCGTCGCGGCATGGTGTTTCCTGCGCACGGCCTGCAGGCACGAGGCAGCGCCGGCCTCGTCGGCGACGCGAAAGACCTGTCCCAAAAACTGTGAGCCCTTGACCTTCCACTCGGTTTCCGGGCCATCCTCGATGGCGTGGTACAGATCCGGACCGGCGGAGCTACTCACAGATGTGGCAGACGCCCAGGCCATCGACGGACTGGGGCCGATCGCGCTCGGCGTTGACGATGCAGAGGAAACCGAACGGCTCGGTGGCGTCCTCGGGATTGCGAAATTGGTGCGGGTCGTTTGGCGCGATGTAAACCACATCGCCAAACCCGACGCGGTAGATGTAGCAACCGAACTGCACCTCGCCGCGACCTCGCTGCGGGATGACCACGTGCTCGTGCTCGTGTTTCTCCAGGGTACTGTAGCCTCCGGGCGCGATCTCGAAGTAGCGCACGTGGAATCGCCCGGACTCGCCCCGCTTGCCCGCCAGTTCGCGGCGGGTGATGCCCTTCCAACTCTCGGTCGTTTCCTTGTACGCCTCGAGCTCGATTCCCTCCCACGAAAAATCCTCGCCGTGCCGGATGACCTTACTGTGGTTGCCGACGAGCGGCGGCGGCGGCGGTACCTTGCTCTCCATGTCCCCGATTATACGCGGCGCATCGGCTGGAGCTTCCAGTAGGTCAGCGAGCGCCACAGCCACTCCATCGGTCCGAAGCGGAAGCGGCCGAGCCACCATTTGCTGAAGGGAATCTGGAGCAGGTAGGTCACGACGGTGAGTCCGAGCCCGGCCGATGGCGATACACGTCCGTAAAACCCCAGACCATAGCCGTAGGAGATCATCGTGAATACGACCGAGTGCATGAGGTAGTTGGTCAGCGCCATTCGACCGACGGAGGCCAGCGGCGCCAGACGGCGATGCCATCTTTCACGCTGGGTCAGGAGGACGATGCCCGCGACGTAGGCCCCGGACAGGATCGGCGCGCCGAGAATCATACCGACGAAGATCAGCAGGTTCACCGCCGAGGGCTCGGTGTAGTTCGCGAATTCCCTGCCGACGACGAGGATCGCGCTGCCCAGCAACCCCCCGGCCAGCAGCCAGGGAAACGCCCGGCGCACCGTCGAGAGGTTTCGCGAGATGTCGTGGAAGAAACGGCGTCGGCCCAGATACAGACCGACCAGGAAGAGCGCCAGGATCTGCGGGCCGAGATTGAACAGGTTCGTGGAGAGGATCGACCGCCACTCCCGGGCGCGAATGCCGGTGACCTCGATGAAGCTGTGGCTGGTGTAAGTCGCGTACGCCTCCTCGATGAAGGACTCCATCGAGACGCGGTTCTGCTCGAAGCTTTCTTCCAACTGGGCCGCCGTTTCGGGGTTGATGCGCGCGAGCTCGATAAGACCTACAAAGACGAGCCCGAGCAACATCGGGATCGCGAGAAGGACGATCATCCACACGCCGAGCGTCTTGGGCTTTCGCTTGCGGAATGCGATCAAGATGAAACCCAGCGCCGAGTAAAGGAACAGGATGTCGCCGAACCACAGCAGCACCGCGTGGCCCAGACCGATCAACAGCAACCAGAACATCCGCCGGGCGAAGAAAGCCGCCACCGGAGCCCCGCGGGTCTCGGCTCGCTCCATCTGGATCGCCAGCCCCATGCCGAACAGCATGGAGAACAGCGAGTAGAACTTCCCCTGCCCGAAGAACGCGATCAGCGTATCGACGACCTTGTCCAGCGTGCCCGTCCAGGGCTGGAACTCGGGCATGATCGCCACGTAGGCCGGCGAGAAAAAGAACTGCATGTTGACGAGGAGGATGCCGAAAATCGCGAACCCGCGGAGAATGTCGATGATCTCGATTCGTCCGGCGCCGGCGACCGGTGCTTCGGGACCGGACTGCGCAGCGGATGCCTTTGGGGCGGGCAGTTCGTCGTGTTCCACGGATCCCCCTCCCGGTCGTCAGAGAGGGGTACGGCGTCGGGCGGCGGAGGTTTGGGGACCGAGGCAGATTACGCCGGCGCGCCTCGACCGGTCCGGGACGCCTCCCGGACCGCATCGAGACACGGGCCCGCTCGGAAGGTGTGTCAGCGTCGGTCGGCTCGCGACGGGGTGGGGTCGAGGGATCCGGACCTGGCTCGTTGCACGCGCAGCCCGGCCTGTTCCAGCGGCTCGACGTCGAAGTCGCCCAGTGGCAGATTCAGGTGACGGGCACTGCCGAACATCCTCGCCGTACCCGGACCGGCGTAGAAGATCTCGATCGAGCCGGCGGTCCAGTCGCCGTTGTCGAGCAGCCGATCGACGCCAAAAATGAGACTACCTCTCGGGGGCAGCATGATTCGATCGGACGCTCCGGCAACCTCGCCGTCGGGCCGGAAGAAGACCACACGGAACCCACGCGGGAAGCGCGTCGAGCCGTTCTTCAGCGCCAGGGCCAGTGCCTGCGAGGAGTCGTTGCGGCCCCACGGCAGGACCAGGCGTCCTTGCACGAAGAGCGGTACGCCGCCGGGATGGGCGATGGCCAGGGTGACGAACGAGCCCGGGTCGCCCATCAACTCGACCTCGATCTGGTTGACCCCGGCTTGCAGCTCGACCGCCTTTCGCAGTCCGGCCGCCTGTTCGTTGAGCTCCGAGGGCTCCGCGGCCACGACGCCGTTGATCTTCACCGTCCCGGCGTCGACACGGCTGCCCTCCTGGTCGCCGTTGTGCAGGATCATCACGAACGATCCGGCGGCAGGCATCTCGAAGGTGTCCGTGTAGAGATCGACGATTCCCGTCGTCCGCTCGTAGGTCTGGGGTCCGAAGATGATTTTCGGGTCGGCATTCGCCAGGCCCGAGGCCAGCAGCAGGGAGATGGCCGGCAGCAGCAGCTTGGTCAGCTTGATCCAGCGCACTTGTGTTCTCCTTTTCTTCGATTTGCTCGTTCTTACCCCCCGGGATCCACGGTCTTGGACCCCAGCGTCCAACGAAGGGTTTAGTCCAGCCGCCAGGACGGGGACGTTTCCCAAACGCGGAGAATGGGGACGTTTCCCAAACCCCCGTTTTGGGGACAGGTCACGTCTCACCAGTCGACGAGTGCTCGTCGACTGGTGAGACGTGACCTGTCCCCAAAACGGGGG
>Ga0255055_10001807_pt1 | contig 15369 bp, 12 predicted proteins | sample JV7_2_27_MG_FD_188633 | JGI IMG/M metagenome (GOLD analysis project Ga0255055, IMG submission 188633) | Seawater microbial communities from Jervis Inlet, British Columbia, Canada - JV7_2_27 | ecosystem: Environmental > Aquatic > Marine > Inlet | place: Canada: British Columbia | collected... | reverse complement strand
TATTGGTTATTTGTTAATGGTTATTCGTAAAAGATAACTCCAAATCCGAATGGATACTGACAAGGAGTAAGATTTAATGAGCACCGGACTTAAATTTAAACCTAAAATACTCGGTTTCGTATGCCACTGGTGAGCTTACGGCGCTGCTGACATGGCTGGAGTCTCCAGACTACAATATTCAAATGAAATCAGGCTGATTCGCGTCATGTGCTCCGGCAGAGTCGACCTGGAATTTATACTCAGAGCCCTCTTAAAAGGACAAGACGGTGTCCTTATTGGCGGCTGCCGGTTAAATGAATGTAATTATGTTACGCAAGGAAACTACGATGCATTAGGCAATACCTATATATGTAAAAAACTAATGGAGCACATAGGGCTCAACCCGGAAAGGTTGAGGATCGCATTTATGTCTTCCGGTGATGGGATTCTTTTGGCCGAAACTATTAATGATTTTACGCAGTATATCAGAGAGTTAGGTCCATTAGGTAAAGGCGAGGGCGAAGACGAAAATGGATTAAAGGTCAAACTTGAAGCCGCTAAAAAATTAGTCCCGTACATCAGACTGGTGGAAAGGGAGCGGCTGAGAGTACCTTCTAAATCGGAAGAAGCGTATACTAAATTTTTCACCAGTGACGAGTTTGACGGTTTGTTTAATGATTTGATCATCAATAAACTGGCCATGAGCCAAATTATGTTACTCCTGAAGGAAAAGCCCCTTTCAACCGGAGAAATCTCTGAGGTTTTGGGCCTCGAACCTTCTGAAGTATCCCGACATATGAATAGTTCATCAAGGCATGGATTAGTCAGGTACGATGTAAACGGCAAGTGCTATGCTCTCGCCTAAGGTGAAAGCGCAGGCAGTGGATTGGGTTTTCCAAACCGGGTGCTTCGCACCCGGTTCCACCGCGTTGTTTTCAGCGATTGGGGCACTTCGCGCCCCTGAATTTTCCCGCCTATGGCGGTAAAATCCAAGCCACCCGCTGTGCGGGTGGTCGTTGGCTCTGGGAAAGAAGAGGATTGGGAAAGCGGCTATGGATATTAATCGAATCGATCAGATTATTGATAGATATGATAGTGATGCCAGTGCGCTAATTCAGGTGTTACTGGAGATTCAAAGCGAAAATCATTGGCTACCTAGGGAAGCATTGGAGCGGGTCAGCGAAAAATTAGAAGTTCCGTTAAGCCGTATAAATCATATCGCCACCTTTTACAAAGCCTTTAGTTTAGTTCCTAAAGGACGGCATGAAGTTCACATTTGTATGGGGACCGCCTGTCATGTTCGTGGTGCGACCCGCGTCCTCGACACAGTGGAAGACCTAACCGGAATTAAACCTGGCGAGACCGACTTGGATTTGAAGTTCAGCATCGAGACGGTTAACTGCCTCGGATGCTGTGCTTTAGGGCCGGTGATGGAAATCGATGGGAAGACTCACGGTAAGATGTCGCCAGCCGAGACATCAGACGTGTTAAAAAGCTACGAGTAGGGGAAAATTATGGCGCAGTTAAATTCGCCTGAAGAATTAGAGAAATTCAGACAGGAAGTCGTATCCAGAAGAGACCCAAACACGCCTTGCATTTCAATATGTGCCGGTGCCGGTTGTATTGCCTCCGGCGCAAGTGAAGTCATCGCCACGTTTAAAGCAGAGATTGAAAAAGAGGGCTTAAAGACTGATGTGGTGGATACCAAAGAAACAGGATGTCCTGGATTTTGTGAGAGAGGGCCCATTGTGGTTATTTATCCCGAGGAGATCTGCTATCTCCAGGTAACACCTGAAGACGTTCCCGAGATTATCTCACAGACCATAAAGAAGAAGCAGGTCGTCGATCGTCTACTTTATGTCGACCCAACCACAGGCGAATCAGCAACCCGTGAATCCGATATCCCCTTTTATAGCAATCAAGAACGAAACATCATCGGCAATAACATTCACATTGATCCGAAGCGCATCGATGACTATCTGGCGCTCGGTGGTTATTCTGCATTAGTAAAAGTTCTTTCCGGGATGACCGCCGAGGAAGTCGTGGAGGAAGTCAAAAAATCCAACATCAGAGGTCGGGGCGGCGGCGGCTTTCCGGCAGGGAGAAAGTGGGAAGGATCCCGCAATGCCCCTGATGAACCCAAGTATGTGATCGTCAACGCCGACGAAGGTGATCCCGGGGCCTTTATGGATAGAGCTCTTCTTGAAGGAAACCCGCATTCAGTTCTCGAGGGGTTGATCATCGGAGGCTATGCCATCGGCTCACACGAGGGCTATATTTACGTTCGCCAGGAATACCCCCTGGCAGTAGAGAATGTAAACATCGCTATCCAGCAGGCTGAGGTGTATGGCTTTCTTGGGGAAAATATCCTTGGCTCAGGCTTTGATTTTACGATTACCGTGCACCGGGGGGCCGGCGCTTTCGTCTGCGGTGAATCGACTGCTCTGATGACGGCATTGGAAGGCAGGGCCGGAGAGCCCAGACCGAAGTATATCCGCTCCAACATCAAGGGCCTCTGGGAGAAACCCAGTGTGTTGAATAATGTTGAGACATGGGCGAATGTGCCACTGATCATCAATAAAGGCGCTGACTGGTTTACGCAATTCGGAACGGACGGAAGCAAGGGCACGAAGATTTTTTCCCTGGTGGGTAAGATAACCAATACCGGCCTTGTGGAAGTGCCCATGGGCATCACCCTGAAAGATATTATCTACAAGATAGGTGGTGGAATCCCTGAGGGCAAGCAGTTCAAAGCAGTGCAGACCGGGGGACCGTCCGGCGGATGTATCCCTGAGGAACTGTTAGATTTGGAAGTTGGTTTTGATGAACTCACCAAGGCCGGTTCAATGATGGGGTCCGGTGGGATGATTGTGATGGATGAAGATACCTGTATGGTTGATGTCGCCAGGTACTTCATCAACTTCCTCACAGATGAATCCTGTGGAAAATGTGTCCCATGCCGCGAAGGCCTGAGGCAGATGCTTAAGATTCTCACGAATATCACCGAAGGAAAGGGAAAAGCGGGTGACATCGAACTTTTGGAGGAGTTATCCGAGGTAACCGGCGAAGCCTCACTTTGTGCTTTAGGCACGAGCGCCCCTAATCCGTTTAAGAGCACGGTGCGCTACTTCAGAGATGAGTATGAGGCCCACATCAAGGAGAAGAAATGCCCGGCTTTGTCCTGCAAGGAGCTGATCTCGTATCATATTGATCCGGATAAGTGCTCGGCCTGTATGATTTGCCTTAGGAAGTGCCCTGCCGATGCGGTTGACGGTGCCAAGAAAAAGATCCATATAATTGATCAGGAAAAATGCACAAAGTGCGCGACCTGCTTTGAAGTTTGCCCCTCTCGCTTTAGTGCGGTGCAGAAGATTTCCGGCGAACCGGTTCCGGATCCTATCCCTGAAGACGCAAGAACTATAGCTAAAAAGAGTAAAGAAAAATGAGTGAAATCCTATTACAGATTGATGGAAAAGAAGTCAAAGCAAAGGAAGGGATGACCGTCTTGCAGGCCGCCCAGAGTGCGGGGGTATCGATACCGACCCTGTGTCACCACGAAAAATTGGAACCTTTCGGGGGGTGTAGAATTTGCATCGTAGAAGTAGAGGTTCGCGGCTGGACAAGGCACGTTGTTTCCTGTGTTTATCCCGTAGCAGAAAATTTAGTGGTAAAAACCAGATCTGAGAAGATAGATAAAATTCGCAAAATGATCTTAGAGCTATTGCTGGCGCATGCCCCGGATTCCCCTGAATTGAAGGATTTGGCTCAAGCGTATGGAGCAGACAAAGACCGTTTCGAAAAAGATGCCTCATTTTGTATTCATTGTGCTTTATGTGTAAGATACTGCGCTGAAGTCAAGAAGGCCAACGCTGTTGGATTTGTTGACAGAGGAATTCGGAAAGAGATAAGTTTCATTCCGGAAATATCCTCCAAGGAATGCAAAAGTTGCATGGAATGTTTCCCGCTCTGCCCGACATCGTATCTCCAGGCAGTTTTTGTTTTAACCGAAGCCCTCGCGTCTCCCTCACCTTCTTCCGATCCCGAGCAGAAGCAAGAATCACTTCCGCCTACGGGCTCCGGTTAAAAGGAATAAAGGAAATACAGCGCGCGGTTATTGCAAAATGTTGTTGAATTAAACCAATCACCTGGCGTATGGTGGGGCAACAATTTACCTAAAAATAACCGAAGAACCTAATACCCAATAATTAGGAGGCCAATTTGAAAATTCTCACAACCGTAAAAAGGGTAGTTGATGTGGAATTGACTATCCACGTGCAGGACGGCGCCATTGTTGAAGAGGGGCTACAATATGTTATCAACGCCTGGGACGAAAGTGCTGTGGAAACCTGTGTCCAACTTAAGGAAAATAATGGTGCGGAGACAACTTTAGTGAGTATCGGCGGCGAAGACAATGTCGACATCATCCGTAGAGCTTACGCCATCGGTATTGAAAACGGGATTCATATCAATGATCCGGCGCTGACCGAAGCGGATTCGTTTGTCTACGCCAAAGTTTTGCAAAAGGTTTACGAAAAGGGTGATTATGATCTTGTGATCACCGGAAAACAAGCCCAGGATACGGATAGCGGCCAAACCGGGATCATTTTGGCAGAGTATTTGGGATTGCCTTGTGTCAGCAACGTCATTGGCATCGAAGTGATTGACGACCAGCACATTAAAGCCTCCCGATTAGGTGATGCCGGAACCGAAATCGTTGAACTGGAGCTGCCCGCCCTGGTCACAGTGGATGTAAGTATTAATGAACCGCGACTGCCCGCAACGCGCGGCATCATGATGGCAAAGAAAAAGCCCATCACGGTAATGGATCTGGCGGCACTCGGTACTTCGCTTGATGAAGTCGGAGGCGCTGGTCTAAAGTCGGAAATAGTTGAATTTATACCACAGGAAGAACGAAAGGGCGGGCAAAAATTTGAAGGTGATGCTGCCGAAATTACCGCCCAGGTCGTCGATCTTTTGGCCAATGAAGCAAAAGTTTTATAGCCAATTCAATATATCATTTATCACCATCATTGAATACTAATCATACGCATACAAGGAAAACAATATTATGGCTAAAGCACTCGTCGTTGCAGACATCAAACAAGGTGTACTAAAAGGCAGCACAGCCGAACTTTTATCAAAAGCCAAAGCCATCGGAGTCGAAACGGCAGTGGCGGCGATTGGCAGTAATATCGAATCGTTAATTCCCAGCCTGGTAAACGCCGGCTCCGATACGCAATATGTCGCCGATGATCCCGCGTTGGAGCTGTTTTCAGCCGGTCCATACGCATCCTGTGTCGTCGACGCAGCCAAACAATTTGGTGCCAATCTGATCTTGTTCGGTTTTTCCGAAAGCGGCAAAGCCGTCGCCCCGAGAGTTGCAGCCCAGCTGGATGCCGCCTGCGCTACTGATATTACCGACGTGATGCTTCAGGGAGATCAAATCGAAGTTATAAGACCCGCCATCACAAATAAAGTGCTTCAACGCGTCAAAGCCAATACCGAACAAATGGTAGCTGTTGTCAGAGCGGGCGCATTCGAAGCCACGGAAGGAATCACAGGAACCGAAAACGTCGCCAAGCTTTCCCCTCCGGAACCTGATTTAAAGGCCGTGATAAAGGAAATCGTATCGGATGCAGGCAGTGAAATCGATCTTGCCGATGCTAACGTCGTTATCTCGGTGGGCCGGGGCGCTAAGGATCAAGCCGGTATCGATCTTGTAAAAGAACTGGCCAACGATTTACAAGCCGGTTTTGGCTCTTCCCGTGCTATGGTAGATGCTGGTTTGTTGCCGCATTCTAAGCAAGTCGGACAAACCGGTAAAATTGTAGCACCTACCCTTTATATCGCAATCGGTATCTCCGGAGCCATCCAGCACCTCGCGGGAATGAAAGGCTCTAAAGTGATTCTGGCCGTTAATAAAGACCCCGAAGCGCCCATATTCAACGTCGCTGACTATGGTATCGTCGGAGACCTCTTCGAGGTGGTTCCGATTCTGCGCGAAGAGATTAAAAAAATTGGAAGTTAGACCGCCAAATCTAATTTCGACATGCATGTTCCTGCTGCTGCAGGAACATGCATTATTGAACTAATCCTGAAGCTGTTTCCAGCAAATGAACGCCCTAATATTGTTATTAATCTTATTCATTTCCAAAATTTGAAACGCACAGCCTGAATCTTGGCTTAAGACAGTTTAACATATGTTGATGAGGTTCCGATGAATCCCCTGTTGATGTCTATTCTACTCATTGTCGCTCTAACCGTTTTCGGCCTTACGATGATTCGTAAAATTCAATTGTTAAGGGCACTCGAACCCACAGATAGAATCAATCGGTTGAAGGAACGACTGAAAAGTATGGTCATTCTGGCCATCGGCCAGAAACGCCTGGTCGGAAGAGCCAGAGAAAGAAGTTCGGGCATTATGCATGCGCTCATTTTCTGGGGATTCTGTGTTTTATTGATTCGCAGCTTGCATTTGTATGGGCAGGGATTTCAAGAAGGATTTCACCTGCCGTTTTTGGGGGACGACTATTTGCTAGGATATCTTTATACCGGCTTAAAAGATATCATGGAGGGGGTTGTCTTATTGATGATCATCTGGGCAATTTTGCGTCGATCCGTTCTAAAACCAAAACGATTGCACGATACCTTCGAAGCCTATCTGGTCCTGGCATTGATCGGGATTTTGATGGTGTCCGATCTATTGCATGACGGCGCACGGTACAATTTAATTCAATTATTTAACAACCCGGGAACTATCCACTACTTCAATAATCCCCAATATGGTTCCGAATTTCTTTGGACACCGGTATCGGTGGGAGCGGCAGCCCTGATTTCCGGATTGAGCGAGCAAGCCAACACCACCATACTGGTCATTATGTTTTGGCTTCACATCATTACGCAGCTCATATTTTTAAATCTCCTCCCTTGGGGTAAACATTTTCATGTGATCACCGCACTTCCCAATGTTTTTCTGAAAAGCCTAGGCTATCCTCATGAAAAACCGAAACTGCTCGATTTGGAAGACGAAGACGCCTGGGAGGAAGAAACCCTGGGAATCAATCATATTCATCAACTCAATTGGAAACAGGGACTGGACCTTTACACCTGTACTGAATGTGGGCGATGCAAAGATGTCTGCCCGACATATACCACCGACAAACCGTTAAATTTGCATGATTTCAATGACCAGCTGAAGCTTGAACTGTTTGAAAATAAAAATAATATCATCAAAAGAGCCCGGTTGTCATCCACAATCGGGCAAAGCGAAGATTGCGGGCAGATTGAAAAAATAAAGGCGGAGATCACCGAGTTCAACAGCAAAAAGCAATTAATCGGTGAGGTCATCGCAGAAGATACACTTTGGGCATGTACGACCTGCCGTGCCTGTGAAGAAGTTTGCCCGGTGACCATTGAACATGTGCCGAGAATCATAGCTATGAGGCAGGGGCAATTCTTGATGGCGGAAGCTTATCCCAAAGAGATGGACCCGGCCCTAAAAGGACTCGAACGGAACGGCAACCCCTGGGGAATCGGCTATGATAAACGCGCCGATTGGGCCGAAGGGTTGGACATCAAAATGATGGCGGATGACTCGGAGGTCGATTATCTCCTCTGGGTTGGATGTGCCGGTTCCTTCGATGATCGATACAAAAAAGTATCGACAAGCCTGGCTAGAATTCTGCAAAAGGCGGGTATCAGCTTCGCGATCCTGGGGGTGGAAGAGAAATGTACCGGCGACTTTGCCAGACGTGTCGGAAGTGAAATGTTGTACCAAATGATGGCACAAGAAAACGTCGAAACTTTGAACAATTACAAGGTTAAAAAAATTATCACGGCTTGCCCCCACTGTCTCAATACACTTAAACATGAATACCCGCAAATGGGCGGAAATTACGAGGTGATCCATCATGCCGAGTTCATCGATCAACTCGTCAAAGAAGGAAAAATACAACTGAAAAAAACCTTGGGGGACACTCTGACATATCATGATCCCTGTTACCTGGGGCGATATAATAACATTTTTGATCAACCAAGATCAATCCTGCGATCCGTTTCTAAAAACGGACTCAAAGAACTCGAACGCCATGGTCGGGAAAGCTTTTGTTGCGGTGGCGGCGGGGGAAGAATGTGGATGGAGGAGACCATCGGTAAAAAAATCTATCTGGAGCGTTCGGAAGAAATCGTTCGTCTACAAGTCTCGAACGTAGCGGTTGGTTGTCCCTTCTGCATGACGATGCTCGAAGACGGGATGAAAGAGCTGGAGAAAGAAGAGGCGATCAAGATAAGGGATATCGCTGAACTTGTGGCGAACAATATGGCGTGAGTTTAGCTCAAAGCGCCTACCAAATCATTACCGGAAGGATAGCATTATGGTTGAAAGCAAAGAGATCTTTACGGATTGCACGCTCTGTTATCACAGCTGCGGGGCCAAGGTGACGGTGGAAAATGGGAAGGCCGTTAAGGTCAGGGGGCTGGAATCCCACCCCCTGAACAAGGGCCGGCTATGCCCGAAAGGCGCCAAAGCCCTTGATGTTATTTACAGCCCCGACCGTCTCAAACAACCGCTGAAGCGCCGCAATGGCGCATTCGAGGAAATTAGCTGGGACCAGGCCCTGGACGAGATTGCGAAGAAACTGATCCGACTTAAAAACGATTACGGCCCGCAGGTCTTCGGTTTTTTCTGCGGCTCCATCGGCGTGGAAAATCTGGAGATGTCGACCCTGGTCCACCTGGTGCGCTCGGGATTCGGATCCCCGAACTTTTTCTCGGTGGAAAGTATTTGCTACCGCATGCGCATTCGGACAAGGCAGATGACCTTCGGGCGGTATCCCACCGAAGAACCGGACTCCAACCTCTATATCCTCTGGGGGCACAACCCCGACCAGTCCGATTTCCCGCTTAAATTTATGATGAAAAAGAACCTGAAAAAAGGGGCCAAACTGGTGGTGATCGATCCCAAGCGTATTCCCATGGCCGATCAGGCCGACATGTATCTGCGCATTCGACCCGGTACGGACGGCGCCTTGGCCCTGGCCATGATGAACGTGATCATTGAAGAGGATCTTCATGACCGCGATTTTGTGGAAAAACATACAACCGGTTTTGAAAAGTTGGTACCCCATGTGAAGCCATATACGCCCGAATGGGCGGAGGAACTGACCTGGATTCCGGCCGACGATATACGCAAACTGGCGAGACTCTTCGCCAATACCAAAGGAGCCAGTATCTTTCAGGGCACCTGCACCCAGGATCAAACAGCCAACGGCACACAGAACAGCCGCGCCTTTGGGGTTCTCCAGACCATCACGGGCAACATCAACGTGCCGGGTGGATGGGTGACGAGTCCGCCGCCGAGGTTCGGGCATCCGGGCTACAGTGTGGAAGGCATGCCTTTGGGCGCTGAAGAATACCCGCTTTTTTTCGAACTCTGGGGCCGCAAGGCACCGTACGGCGTGGTGACGATGGTCCCTGAGAGTATTCCCGAGAAGCTCAAGGCTTTTATGGTCATCGGCGGAAACCCCCTGATATCCATGCCGGACAGCAATGCCTTTAAATCGGCTTTTGAAAAACTCGACCTTTTAGTGGTTCACGATCTTTTTATGACGGAAACCGCCCGTGCCGCCCACTACGTGCTGCCGGCCTGCTCGCACATGGAAAAATGGGGCGTCGCTTATACGTACAACGTCTGCCACTGCCTGCCTTATCTCATGCTTCGGAAAAAGTGCATCGAACCAATCCATGAGAGCTGGTCGGAATGGCGGTTCCTGACCGAACTTGGCAGCCGGCTCGGCTTGAGCGAGAGTTTTCCGTGGAAATCCGAAAAGGAATTCGTTTCTTTTATGATCGCGCCGAGCGGTTTTTCTTTTGATTATTTACTGAACGAAAAGCCGGAAGGGGATTATTATGCCGAGAAGAAGTACACGATCCCTGACGGCTTCTTTCGCACCCCTTCAGGAAAGATTGAGATTTACAGCGACGCGCTGGAACAGGTCGGTTTCGATCCGCTGCCCTCGTACCTGGAACCGGAAAGGGGTCCGGTCCGCGGGGACAGGTCATTTCTGGAAAAATACCCATTGATCCTCTCTGTTGGCAACCGCAACCTTTATTATACCCACAGCCAGCATCACCAGATCGGGGCCCTTCAGAAGCTTTCTCCTGAACCCCTGACCGAGATCGGGCCTGAAACGGCCGAGAAGTACGGCATTGCGGACGGTGATCCTGTCGTGGTCGAGACCAACCGGGGCCGGGTCAAAATGAAGGCCCGGGTGGATAAACGTGTGGCTGAAGGCGTTGTGCTGGCGCCTCACGGATGGGGTGGTAATGCCAACGCCAATCTGCTCACCGACGTCGCCTGCCGGGAACCCATCATGGGGTACCCGGACCAGAAATCGCTTCAGTGCAGGATTCGAAAAGCATAGAAGTGTTTTCATTAACTTTAGTCACTTTAGGCATTTTAGTTCACTTTAGGCACTTTGAGCCCTTGAACCTGATTCAGGATTTTGAAAACACTTCTATTCAGACATTATTGATATATAGAGGGAGTGCTGTTCATGGAAGCGTCGGAATTATTTACCCTCAAAGGAAAAACAGCTTTGGTGACCGGGGCCGGCCAGGGATTGGGGCGGGAGATCGCCCTGGCTCTCGCTCAAAACGGTGCTGCCCTGGTTCTGTCTGATATCGATAATCCGGAAGATACGGCAGAGGCGGTTGAGCAGACCGGTGCGCGATGGATGGCTGTCGAGGCGGATATAACCGATGAGGACCAGGTAAAGACTATGGCCCAACGGGCTGCATCGGAATTCGGCAAGGTGGATATTCTTATCAATAATGCCGGCGTTTCACAGGTGAGCTACACCGCTACCGAAGATCTATCCAAAACGGAATGGGATACCATCCTTGCGATCAATCTGACCGGCACCTTCCTTTGCTGCAAAAACTTCGGCAAAGGAATGATAAAAGGCGGCGGCGGGAGCATTATCAACATTGCGACCACTGCAGGTATAACGGGTGTCCCCCGGGCACCGGCATACTGCGCTTCCAAAGCGGGTGTTATTTTGTTGACAAAAAGCCTCGCGCTTGAATGGGCCAAATACCATATCCGGGTCAATGCCGTCGCGCCACACTACCTCGAAACTCCTTTGACGGAGGAACTCAGGGCTTCTGAAAAAGTCTATGCGGGCCTGGTAAAACAGATTCCCATGCGGAGATTTGGAAAGCCGTCCGAAATGATCGGCGCTGTCCTGTACCTCGCTTCTCAGGCCTCAACATATACAACGGGTACAGTCATTGTTGCCGATGGCGGTTATCTGGCCCAATAAAATCAATATTGGATCAGAAGCTTTATCTCATCAATTACAGGTTAAAAACCCGTTAATAAACGGACAAAAAAGACGACAAATTATTCTTATACTATGAAACGATCAATTATAAAAAGTACCGGCCGGTATCTACCCGATAGGCATGTCAAAAACGAAGAGTTAACCGGATTGATGGACACTTCAAATGAATGGATTGTGAAACGCACAGGTATTGAAGCCCGGTACTGGGTCAGGGAAGGTGAGGATGTCGGGACATCGGATCTTGCGTATGAGGCTTCAATTATCGCATTGGAAAGAGCGGACTGGAATCCGGAGGATCTGGATTTAATTGTATTTGCAACCATGACACCCGATGTGAACGTGCCGGGTTCGGGGGCATTTCTGCAAAACCGGCTGGGTGCTAAAAACGTGCCTGCTTTAGATATTCGTCAGCAGTGCACCGGATTTCTGCATGGATTGGAGATCTGCGATGCATATATCAGGAGCGAAAAAGCACAAAAGATCCTTCTGGTAGGTGCTGAATTCCAGAGCCGGTACTTGGAATTGACAACCGAAAACCGTGATACAGCGGTGATTTTTGCAGATGGTGCCGGTGCTGTTTGCATCGAAGCTGCTGAAACCGGCGAGAAAGTTGGAATCATTACATCGATTCTCCATGCTGACGGAAAATATGCAGGGGCATTGCGTGCTGGACTACCTGCTCGAAAATCCGGACAGGCAATCAGCCCAACCGTTATAAAAAACAAGGAACATTTTCCTTATATGGATGGAAAGACCGTATTCAAACTGGCTGTGACGCGCCTGCCAGTGGTGACAAAGGAGCTGTTGGCAAAAGCAAACATGCAAATTGAAGACTTGAATATGGTTATTCCCCATCAGGCAAATCTGAGAATAAATGAAGCTTTCAGGGAACGGATGAATATCCCGCAAGAAAAAATGTATAACAATATTCAACGATATGGAAATACAACTGCAGCAACCATTCCGATTGCACTCGACGAACTCATGGAAAAAAACATGCTGAAACCAAAGGACACCGTCATGTTCATCGGTTTAGGAGCGGGATTGACCTGGGGTGGTGTGATCTACAAGTTGATATAGCCTCTCTTTTTGACCCTCAGAATCGATCCGGAATAGTTCAACCCGAAACCGCTCAACTCAAGTTTCACATAGACAGTTATCCCGCCACCGGGTGTCCTTCACCGTAACTTTTGACTTTGTATACCTTGCATTGAAACGTTCGCAACGGCCAGGAACCCAGGGCCTCATCGCATTCCTCCTCGGCACTTGAGGTGCAGACGTTGATATTGGACACCCACACGCCGTGCAGCCAGGGTTCTTCTCCCGGCATCTCCGGATACCACCATCCGTGCTGGCCGTGCACCACGCGGGGATCAATGCCCTCGAAGGTTTGTACTTTCTGCATTACGCGGCCATGCTGCGTTTCGATCCAGGCCCAATCACCATCGACAAGCCCCAGCTCTTTGGCCGTGTCGGGATGGATCTGCATAGTGGCCCAGGGATATCGCTCGCGCAGTTTTTCGATCTGGCGGTGCTCGGAGTGAAAGAAGGGATGGAAGCGGCCGCCGGTGATCAGGATCTGGGGATACTTCTCAACTAACTCCGGGGCCCGGTCAGGACTTTCCGGAGGCTCTTGATAATAGGGCAGGGGATCATAACCCAGCTTCTCCATTACGGTCGAGGAAAGCTCAATCTTTCCCGTGGGGGTTCCGAAACCACCCATTTTTTCGTATTTTTTGTATTCCCATTTCTCGGGAGCCACTGTGCCTTTCTTGAGCAGTTCCTTGAAATTCAACCCCATGGGTTCGAGGCGATAATCATAGTAGGCTTCCAGGGTCTCCCAGGGCCAGTGCTCCTCCTGACCCGATCGAATCCCTAAGCCCCGCCAGAAGTCAAAGTCGGTGCGCCGGTCATGTTTTCCCGGAATGGTGGGGGGCACCGCGGCCTCACCGCCGACAATAACCGGAGTGGTATTGTGGTAATTCCATAAAAAGTCGCGCTCCTGCCACATGGCACTCGGCAAGACATAGTCCGCCAGCTGGGCACTGGGGGTCATGAAATAGTCCACAACCACGTAAAGATCCAGGCTTTTTAATGCTTTATGGACGAGCTTGGTATTGGGTATGGTGACCATGGGGTTTGATGACAGTGTGATCAGCGCACGCACCGGGTATGGATCACTGTAGGCGATGGCCTTGTAAAGCGATGGGGCGGGGGCCATGCAGGTATAACCGAACATATCACAGCGTTTGCCCCAAACGCGCTCCACATTGCTCTGGACCATTTCGTAGCCGGGCCAGGAATAAAGCTTGAATTGCTTGCCCAGAATCTTTTCGCGCTGTTCTAAAGGCAGAGCCTCGGGCATTTCGATCTCATGTTCGGTAATGAACGGCGCCGGACCCAAAAGTTCTTCACCACCCTGTACATCTACATTGCCCACAATCGCCGAGATGATATGCCGTGCTGCGATGGCACCATAGGAGTTGGGCTGGTGGGCCACGCCCATGCCCTCCATGGCACAGGAAGGCGTTTCTGTTGCGAACATGCGGGCTGCCGCCTGGATCTGATCGGGCGGCACCCAGGTGATTTCGGCGACCTTATCGAGCGGATATTCTTTTGCACGTTGCACCAGAGCATCAAATCCGTGGCACCATTTCGTTACGAATTCCTTGTCGTAGAGATCTTCTTCGATAATGACGTTGATCATGCCCAGCAGCAGGGCGCAATCCGTACCCGGGCGCAGCTGGAGCCATAAATCGGCCGCTTCGGCCGACTCCGAACGACGGGGATCAATGACAATGAGTTTGGCTCCTTTTTTCATCCCATGCTCGATGCCTTCCCAGATGGTCTGGTGAGAATGCGGCGGATTGCGTCCGATGAGCATCACACAGCGGGTGTTCTGGAGTTTTTCAATGTGCATCCAATAGGGCCACCAACCGAAAAGAGTGGTGGCGACCACCGCTGAATTGCCATGGCAGATCTGGGCCTGGCCACATTGATTCGGGCTGCCGAAAAGATTCAGAAAGCGTGAGTTGAGTTCTTCATATGTGCGGCTGGTGCCGGCCGTAACCCCCAGCGTCTCGGCGCCATACTGATTCTTGAGTGCCTGTAATTTGGCGGCGATCTCATCCAGGGCTTCGTCCCAGGTGATCTGCTGCCACTTGTTTCCACCCTTCTCACCCACCCGCTTGAGCGGATAATTCAGACGGTCCGGGTGATAAAATCGATCCAAATCCGGGGCCCATTTACGGGGACACTTCTTGATGGGCGAGGTGCTGACGTTGACAATCTGATTATTTTCAACTTCGAGTTCGAGACGGCAGCGTGGCTTGCAACGAAAACAGATGGTATGCTTAATTTCTCTAGGCATTGTTCCAAACCTCCAATGTTATTTTTTTTTAGGCTCTATATCAAAGCTGAACTGTTAATTTTGCGGTAGCTTCTATGGTATTTTATGAATGGGTAGGCTGCTGAAGTCAACTTATATGATTTTATAAAATTTATAAGTTTTTCTTATAGGTTATTGTGTTGGAATGATGGAGCTATTCACAATTTAGATTTTTGAATTCAGGTTTTGGATTTAAAAGAAAACTGAAAAATATCAGGCACATTGAAGGTGGGACCTGCTTTTATCGGCAGTTGATACGATGATCAAGTGTTACGTTTTTTGAATAAGCCAATCACCGGATTTGAGGAGAAACCGTGAGAATGTTTCTATTTTAGATCGAACTTCTCTAATTTTTGGAATAACCTTATTTGCACTTGCTCCCCATGCAGTGCCATAACTTAATAAGTCGGAAAACTTTTCCAAATCCCAGGCTGGATTGTTGCCCTGATTCCGAAACCGCCTATATTCATCCAAAACTTCCGAAAATTTATATAACACAAACCAGTTGAGCCTAATCGTCTCAGGAATATCTAGATTTTTATCGTACCATAAATAAATACCCTGCTCCCTGGCGATATTTTCTGCTTCAGGAAGCAGCATGTCATAATCTTCAGGATAAAAAGGGGGTGAAAGTGCTGCTTTTTTGCACTCATTGGCAAT
>Ga0255055_10001806_pt1 | contig 15373 bp, 15 predicted proteins | sample JV7_2_27_MG_FD_188633 | JGI IMG/M metagenome (GOLD analysis project Ga0255055, IMG submission 188633) | Seawater microbial communities from Jervis Inlet, British Columbia, Canada - JV7_2_27 | ecosystem: Environmental > Aquatic > Marine > Inlet | place: Canada: British Columbia | collected... | reverse complement strand
GTGTGGTTCACCGCGAGAAGCGCCCCCCCAAGGGCGATCCCGAAGATGGCGATGGAGATCACCAGCTCGATCAGGGTGAGCCCGCTTCGGGCTCGCGCGCGATCCACTGTCGGTCGTACGGCCATGACCCTCTCCCGGGCTAGCCGGCGGGGTCGAAGACGAACCCCGTCTCGCCCACCACCTCGATCGATTGGGATCCCACCGTCACCGTCGCGTCCGCCACCGTCAGCGACGCGTCGAGAGCCCTGCCCAGGCTGTCGAAGATGATCGGGCTCACCGAGCTCGCGAGCGTGGTGCCCGACGGCGCCTGGTTCGTGAAGGTCGCCTCTCCGGTGCCGGGATTCGCGACCGGCTGGGTGAAGGCGCCGGTCTGGCAGCTCGCCCGCTGCGCGAGCACGTAGTCGCTGGCGGAGATCGTCACCTGGACCTGGCAGCCGGACGCGACGGCCAGCTTCTGGGCGTAGCGAAGCGCCGCCAGCGAGTCCTGAAAGAAGAAGCGCTCCTGGAACCCCGACCGCGAGAAGAACCGGGGAGCTGCCAGGGCGGACAGGATCCCGAGAATCACCAGCACCAACACCATCTCGACGAGTGTGACGCCTGCCGTTCTCGGGATCCGAGCCAAGCTGGACTCCACTTCGAGGAGCCGGCGCCGCCGGCCCGACCGCTACGGCGAGACCGCCACGGCTCCGCTTTCCGCGTTGTACGTGACGGTGCGCGCAGGGCTGCTGTCAGCCTGGTACGTGAACGTGCAGGTGGGGTCCGCCACCGTGGCGAGGTAGTCGGAGCCAGCCACCGCCGCTGCGGTGGGGGAGCCCGACTGCAACACCCCGGTCCATGCTTCGGCACACTCGGCGGCGGTGATGGTATCGTCGGCAGGTAGAGTGGTGCACTCCGGCCAGCCTTCGGTGCCGACGCCCACCACCGTCCCATCCTCGAGCGTGACCGACGCTGCGGATCCCCCGGAAGACAGCCACTGTGCGTGTCCGATGGACACGGCGGCCGCGAAAGCTCCGCCGACGCCGCTATTCTTGGCGGTGTGTGCGTCGTCGCGAATGTCGACGAACTTGGGCATCGCGATCGCCGCCAGGATGCCCAGGACCAGCATCACCACCACCAGCTCGATGATCGTGAAGCCGCGCTGCGATTTGTTCATGATCGTTCTCCTCGAAGTCTCGATTCGTGGCATGCCACTCCGCTACGACATCGTCGACACGATGCCCAGCCTCCGTGATTGATCGGCAACAAGTCTTCGAACATTGAGAATGAAGAGCGCTTTTCCTCTCGGCCGGTCCCATTGTTCGCGACGCGAGAATTCGCGAACGCAACCGGCGCGCTTCGCCGCCGGCTGCAACTCAGGCTCGCAATTGTTGCATCGCTGCTTCATCGCTCCTTCTCGAAGTCCAACGCCCCTTACGACTCGTTTCGCCATCGGTAGGGCTCGACGGCCGTTACCCGGACGCCGTACAGACCATCGACCTCCGGGTCGAAGCGCCCGTTTCTGTTCCGATCCCGATAGCTGAGCTCCACCCGGAAGCGGGCCCGCGGCGGACCCGCAGGAGGTCGCGATCCGCGCCCTTCACGACGAGCGACACCATTTCCATCGCCACACCGGCCCGCAGCGCCCCAAGGACTTCCTCCAGCACCACGCGCTCGGCCTCGACCCGAAGCCCGAGGAGGCGCTCGAGGGCGAAGGCGACCAGGAGGGCGACGATGCAGATCACGATCACCAGCTCGAGAAGTGTGAAGGCGCGCCCCGACCGCGTCTCTCGGCTAGCCACCGTGTGCCACCTTCGACAGATCCCACAGGGGCAGATACACGCCGAGCGCCATCACCAGCACCAGGATCCCCACCCCGACGATCAGGATCGGCTCGATGGCGTCCCCGACCTGCTTGAGCTCGTATTCGACGTCCTGGTCGTAGAAATCCGCAGCCTCCTGGAGAAGGTCGTCGAGCGCTCCGGTCTCCTCGCCGATCGCCACCATCTGGAGCACGAGGGGGGTAAACATGCCGCTCGCCGTCGCCGCCCGAGTGAGCGTGTCGCCGCGCTCCACGCTGCTGCGCAGCCGGAGGATCGCCTCCGCCATGTAATCGTTCTCCAGAACCCCGGCGGCGAGGCTCAACGCCTGGATCAGGGGAACACCGGACCGGAGCGCCAGCGCGAAGGTGCGCGCGAAGCGGGCCAGGGTGGCCTTTTCGATGATCCCACCCACGATCGGCAGGCGGAGCCTGTACCGGTGCCACACGAGACGCCCCCGGTCCGTGCGCAGAAGCGTCCGGACTCCCGCGAAGACGGCAGCGAGCGCGAGCAGAGCGAGGTGCCAGTACGCCACGCTGAGGTCGGAGGTGCGGATCAGAAGCCTGGTCTCCCATGGCAGCTGGGCGCCGAATTCCGCAAAGGTCTCGGCGAAGACGGGAAGCACGAAGAGGTTGAGGATGCCCAGTCCGACGACCATGGTCGCGATCACCACCAGCGGGTAGCGCATCGCGGCCTTGAGCTGCCTGCGGGTACTCCGCTCCAGCTCCAGGTAGGAGGCGAGCTGCGCGAACGCCTGCTCCAGATGGCCGGTACCCTCTCCGGTGTGGATGGTGCTGACGAAGAGGTTCGAGAAGACCCTCGGGTGGCGCTGGAACGAGCTCGCCAGCTCCCTGCCCGACTCGAGGCTGTCGGCGATCTCCCGCAGCGCCTCGACGAGAAGCCGGCTGCGGGCGCCCTCCGCGATGGCCCGGAGGCCGCGCACGATCGAAATGCCCGCACGGATCATCGTGCACATCTGGCGGGAGAAAATGATCAGCTCCGCCAGACCGACCTTGCCGGGCCAGAGACGCGCACGGAGGAAGGCCAGGGCGTCGTCGCTCTGCCGCACCTCGGCGATCTCGAGGGGCGTGATGCCGAGGCTCGACAGGTGGATCCCCACGGCCTCCGGCGAGCCGCCTTCGAACTGGCCCGAGACCAGCTCACCGTGCCTGCGCCCTTTGTACTGGAACGTCCGCATCGGGGCTCTCGCTAGGGGTCCGAGCCGCCCGTCTGCGCTAGCGACGGATCTTCAGCCACGGGGGCGTCGTCCAGCTCTCCCGCAATCCGGAACACCTCCTGGAGCGTGGTGATCCCCTGCCGCGCGCACTCGAGGGCACAGAGCGCGAGCGGCCGGAACCCCGGGGCGGCGCGGGCGGCGCGGGCGAAGCCGGCGAGATCGCTGCGTCGCAGCGCGTCCGCCATGGCCTCGTCGAGGCTCAGCAGCTCATACACCCCGATACGTCGTTGATAGCCGGACTGGTTGCAGTAGGTGCAGCCCCGCCCGCGCTGGGGCTGAAAATCGGCGGCGGCGCGGGCGGACAGCCCGACCAACACATTGCGCTCTTCCGGAGTAAGGGGGTACGGCTCCGCACAGCTCTCGCAGATCCGACGCACCAGCCGCTGGGCGAGCACCGCGCACAGGCTGCTGGCCACCAGGAACCCCTCCGCTCCCATGTCGATCAGGCGCATCGCGGCGGCGATGGAGTCGTTGGTGTGGAGCGTCGAAAACACCAGGTGCCCCGTCATGGCGGCGCGCAGGCTGATCTGCGCCGTCTCCGCGTCCCGGATCTCGCCGACCATGATGATGTCGGGGTCCTGGCGGAGCGCGGCGCGCAAGACGCGCGCGAAGCTGAGATCGATCTTGTAGTTGACCTGAACCTGGTTCACGCGCGGAAGCCGGTATTCCACCGGATCCTCGATGGTGATGACCTTGCTCTCCGGCCTGTTCAGCTCGCTCAACGCGGCGTAGAGCGTCGTGGTCTTGCCGCTTCCGGTGGGACCCGTCACCAGGATCATTCCGTGCGGCCGCCGGATCAGCGATCGGAGCCGCGCCAGCACCGGCCCCGGAATGCCGAGCTGATCGAGGCTCAGCATTTCGGCCGACTGGTCGAGGAGCCGCATGACGACGGATTCCCCGTGCCGGGTCGGCATCGTCGAGATCCGGACGTCCAGAGTCCGACCGCTCATGTCGACGTGAAAGCGCCCGTCCTGGGGAATCCGCTTCTCGGAGATGTCGAGGCCCGACATCAGCTTGAGACGCTGCACCAGGGCGGAAGCGATGCGCGTCTCCCGCATCACGTGTTCCTGGAGAACGCCGTCGACGCGCTGCCGGATGTGCAGCTCCGATTCGTCGGGCTCGATGTGGATGTCCGACGCCCGGACCTGGACCGCGTCTTCGAAGAGCGAGGTGAGGAGCTTGGCCACCGGGACGGTGGAGACCTCCTCTCCGGGAGAGAACTCCGCCGCGTCGGCGAAGTCGGACCCCGCGAGGTCGTGGCGAAGCTCCTCGGCCAGGTGGGTGATCTCGTCGGTGCGGCGATAGACGAGATCGAGGATCCGGAGAAGATCCGACTCGCTGACCAGAGCCCGGCGGATGGGGCGCTTCAGCACGCGGGCGATCTCGTCGAGGGCAGAGATGTCCGTCGGGTCCGCCATCCCGACCAGGATCTTGCGGCCGTCGTCTTCCAGGACGATCGCCCGGAAGCGACGGGCGTGGGTCTCCGGGAGGCGGCGAGCCGTCTCGAAGTCGAAGGGGAGCTGTCGGAGGTCGACGAGGGGGATGCGAAGCTGCTGGGCGAGAGCGCCCAGCAGGCGATCCTCGCTGAGGAAGCCGAGATCGATCAGCGTTCGACCGATCTTGGTCTTGCGCTTCTTGTGCTCCACCAGCGCAGTCTGGAGCTGGTCTTCGGAGATCGACCCCTCTCTGACCAGGAGCTCACCAAGTCGAATCTTCTGGTGCACGGTCAGCCCGCACCCGGCGACCGAGGCGCGGCCGCGGGGATCTTCACGGGGAGCGCACCCACCAGACCCTCGATCCGCTCTTCGACGAAGCGCCGCGAGGTCGGATCCAGCCCGCCGATGCGCTGCGTCCCGCGGTAGGCGGCGAGGGCTTCCTCGCTGCGACCCTGGGCCTCGAGGGAGATCCCGAGCCCCATCCACCAGGTGGCTCTTCGCCGATCGAGGCGGAGGACCTGGCGGTAGAGCTGCGCCGCCCGGTCGTGCCTCCCCTGGCGCTGGTAGAGCGCCGCGAGGAAGGCGTGGTGATCGGGATCCGCGGGTGGCGGCGGGGCGACGCGCTCGAGCAGGGCCACGGCCTGCTCGACGTCATCCATCTCCACCAGGATTCGCGCCTGCAGCCTTGCCAAGGAGACCTGTCCCGGCTCGGCCTCGAGGCCGAGTTCGAGCAGCTGCTTCGCCTCGCCGAGCTGGCCGCGCCGCGCCAGCAGCGTCGCCAGTGCCAGGCGTGCGCCCCGGTGGCCCGGTGCGAGGTCGAGGGCCTCGCCGAGCTGCTGCCGCGCCGCCTCTTCTTCGCCCCCTGCTTCCAGCCGGAGCGCTTCGCGGTAGGCGCGCTCTGCGAGCTGCCATGGCGTCGGCGGGTGGACCTGCTTCTCGAAGACCCCGCCGCCGTCCGGAAGGGTGGCCCAGGGAACCTTCTCCACGGGCGCCTCGGCCAGCTCCTCCGGGCCGGCTGGATCCGTTCGCACCTCTCCCTGGGAGGACGCCGGGCCGGGCGAGAGGCTCACCAGCAGGAGGGCGGCGACCAGCAGGGAGGTCGTGTAGAAGGGAGGCTCCCAGATGCCGAGTTGTTCGAGGACCATGCCGATGACTCCAGCTCGCGCTCCCTCAGGGAGCCGGCCTGCGCTCTTCCTCCGCGGAGAGCACTCCGGGCTCGAGTCCGTATGGGGGCAGCTCGAGGCGCCTCTCCACGCGCGTCAGCTCGTTGTCCCAGGTGTCCGCGCCGACGACGGTCACTCGCAGCAGGATGACCAGCTCGCTCATCTCGGATTCCTCCCGCGTCTGTCGGAACAGGCCGCCGAGGTACGGGATCTTCCCCAGGACCGGCCACGCCGCGCGAAGGTCTCGGCTGAGCTCCTGCATCAACCCGCCGATCACGATCATCTGTCCGCTCCGTGCGAGCACGATGCTGTCCGATTCTCGGATGGTGCTGAGGGCAAGCGGGAGGGTCAGGTTCTTGTCCGCCAACTCGATCACCTTGGTCTGATCGACGACCTTGCTCACCGACGGGTGGATGTGAAGAATCACCTCTTCGCTCTCGCTGATCTGCGGGGTCACGTCGAGCGCGATCCCGGAGAAGAAGGGAGTCAACGTGACCTGCGGGGTGGTGATCGGGGTGGTGCCGGCGATGGTGGTGCTGGAGACGTCGGTGACGAAGAACTCGTCGCTCCCCACCTTGATCACCGCCTTCTGGTTGTTGAGGGTCGAGATCCGTGGATTCGAGAGCACCCGAACCCGTCCCTGGGCCTCGAGCAGCTCGAGGAAGGCGGTGAAGTGATCGAAATTCAGCACCAGCGAGAAGAGACCGCCGAAGGCAGAGGTTTTCGTATTCGAGACCTGGCTGAGGCTTCGGGGATCCAGGATTCCCGTCTCCCCCGCGATGTCCGAGACCCCGACATCCCCCAGGAGGCTCGCCCCGCCGGTCTGCGAGGCGAGGAGGTAGTTGGTACCGCTCTCGATGAGAAGGGCCCAGTTGATGCCCGCCCGGAACTCGTCCTCGAGCTGGACCTCGAGAATCTTGGCCTCGAGGATCACCTGGCGTCGGAGGCTGACCCGGGCGCGGCTCAGGAACTCCCCCACCTGGCGGAGCTCCGCCGGCATCGCGCGCACCACCACCATCCCCGCCTGGGGGCTCGCCACCACCGAGCGCCCCTCTTCGCTCCCGATGATCGCACGGAGGATCGAGGTGAGCTCTCCCCAGAAGTCCACCTCCGAGTCCGTCGTCACCTGGCTGCTCTCGACCACGCTGCCAGACCGGCTCCCGAATATCGTGGTGGCGCTCTCGCCGGCGCTGTCGTCCTCCACGCCGCCGGAGCGCTCCGAAAGCTGCCCGCCGCTCACGCGCGTCTGCGAACGGCCCGCCCGATGGAGATGTGGATAGTCCACCCGGAAGACCCGTGACTGAAGGCCCGGGGGCAGCACGAAGAAGCCCTTGGGCGTGCGCTGGAGCTCGTAGCCGTAGACCTCGCGAACGGCATCCAGGACCTCGGGGATGGTGGCGTCCTTCAGCGTGAGCGAGATGGTTCCCCCGACTTCGGGATGCACGACGACGTCGTAGGGCGTTCCCTCCACCAGGTTCATGAAGAACCCGGGCGCGGGGGCCTCCTTGACGGCGAGATCGAAACGGGGCTCGTCTGCCGCCGGCTCCTCTGCGAAGGGAACGCGGAGGGGAGGCAGCAGCGCCTCGCTCACCTCCGGAGGCAGAGCCTGCAGCGGTGCTCGATCCGGCATCTCGGTAGCCGGCGGAGCGGCTGCTTCGGGGCGGTGCGCGGACTCGGCCCCTTCCAGCTCCGGCGAGGCGAGCGTCGCGCAGCCCGCGCCGGCGAGGCTGATGGCGACGATTGCCATCCATCTGGGAAGGCGGTGCGCGGGTCTCATCTCGGGCTCCCTCGCGGAGGCGAGCGCTGCTTGAAGCTGGCTCCCGTCAGGGTGAGCAGGATCTCTCCGTCCTCTCGTCGGAGGCGCACGCCGGCGAGGCCGATCTCCACGACGCGGGCTCCGAATGCCCGGTCTCCCGGCTGGACACGGCGCCCGTTGATGACCGCCGCACGCCGGTGCTCCGAGAGCATCACCGAGTGCAGTGTCAGCGCAGCACCGGCTGCCTCCGTCGAAGAAGACGGCCGCTGCCGGGATCTGGCCGGCCGCGTGGGGTCGGCGAGCTCCGCCTGCCCCGACGCCCCGGTCAGCACTCCCACCACCAGCACGGCTGCGAGCGTCCGTCTACACACCGACCCAGACCTCATCGGCGCTGACCGTGTAGGCTCGAATCGTGGCCTTCCCCTTCGGGTACTCCTCCACCTGGTACTCGAAATCCTCCCAGAAGAAGTTCCAGGGAAGGTCTTCCAGGGCTCGCAGGTAGCTCAGCGTGCTCAGGTATCCGCCCCGGAGCTCGATCACGAACACGTGCTTGAAGAGCCCCGGGGTCGATTCGTCCGCCCCCGCCGTCGGCTGCGGGAGGTCGAGCATCGGCTCGGGAGCGAGGTTTTCGAGGCGGACCAGCCGCAGCTCCGTCCGTTCGCTGAGCAGCTCCTCCAGGAATCGAGCCATCTCCTGCGGTGGGATCAGCGTGACGGTGCGCTGGTGGATCTGCGCGTCGAGGCCCTCGATCTGCCGACGCAGTGCCTCCGCGCGGCTGCGCGGCGCCTGGTTCGGATCGATCGAGTTCGCCCGCAGGATTCCATCCCCCTGGGCCTGGAGCTTCCGGATCTCCTGCTCTACTTCCTGAACGTTCGCGTCGAGGGTCTCCTGCTTCTCCCGGAGCGGGCCCATGAGACCGAGATCCCATGAGCCGTACAGCACGGCCGCAAGGGCCAGGAGGAGAAGCGCCCGCTCCCGCGGATGCGGCGAGTCCATCCATGCCATCAGATCTCGCAATCGCTTCCTCACGGCTGCGACTCTCCCTCCGTGCTCAGCGCGAAGTCGATGCGACCCGCGTCGGTCTCCGACCGCTGCATGCGAAGCGAACGGAACTCGCCTCCGGCGAAGGCCGCCTCGTGCCCGAGCTGCTGGATGAAGCGCGGGACGAGGTCGGGCTCGAGGGTGCTGCCGACCAGCCCGAGCTCGCGCCCGCCGCGGCGGATCAGGATCTCCCGCAGCCACAAGCCGGGAACGCGCTGGCGGGCAAGCCCGACGACGTGTCGCGAGAAGCCGGCGACGTTTCCCAGGCTCTCGGTCGAGAGCGACCGTAGCAGGCGGGTCTTCGCGACGCGCTCCGCGCGGAGCCTCTCCACCTCGGCCTCGATCTCGGGATCCTGTTTCGCGGGTGGATGCGTCTCGGCGAGCTGGGCGATCCGTCTTTTCTCTACCGAGAGTCGGTCTCCGAGCGAGCGGAGCCGGCCGGTCTGGATCGACGCGCTCCACTGCGCGAGTCCGTAGATCAGCACCAGAGCTGCGAGAAGCGCGGCAGCGAGCTGGAGGACCGTCAGCGCCGACAGCAGGGGCGTCTCCTTCCGGAACTGCCTCTGGTACAGATCGATCTGCTGCTTCATGGCGCGGTCGGCTCCGTCCGGAGCGCGGCACCGACGAGCGAGAGGCAGCGAGCCTGCACCTCATCCGGAAGCGGCCGGCTGCAGGTGATCAGGTCGTTCAGGTCCAGCGTGCGCACGTTGAGCGCCAGGTTGTCCTGTAGGAAGGGGAGCAGCTCTGGTATCTCCCGCTCGAGGGGCGCGATCACCAGGTTCGCGGGAGGTGACTGACCGAGCTGACTCTCGTAGTAGTCGAGCGAGCGCTGCACCTCGAGGAGCAGCACGTCGAGCATCTGGGTGTCCGGAGCGTGCCCCAGGTCGGAGTCGGCCTCGAGAGCTTGGGGCGGAGGGGCGACGAGCTGGTCGAGGTCGGCTTCGAGCTGGCGCGCCAGGTAGAGATGTCCCTCCTGGGTCATCGTGATCAGGCCGCCCCGCCTGCCGAGATGCATGAGCGCCAATCCCTGCGCATCCTCGGGCAGCAGAGCCGTCAGGTTCCGAAGAGCGAGCTCGGTGATGTCGATGGCGGCGAGCTTCAGCCCGCTGCCGTTGGCGACGTCGACCACGCGCTGGACCACACTCGCCTCGGCCGCCACCACGTAGATCCGGCTGGGACGGCCGCGGGCTTGCTGCTGGGGAATCTCGAAGAAGTCGACCGCCGCCTCATCGACGTCGAAATCGACGAGATCGTTGACGAGCCACCGGGCCGCGTCCCCCAGCTCTTCCAGCTCCACGTCCGGCGCGTCCACCAGACGGAGGCTGTACTGATCCGGGGGCAGGACGCCGACGCAGGCCGCCCCGGCGAGGGCGTGTTCGCGGACCGCTCCTGCGACAGTGCGCGAGAGATCGCTGTGGCCCTCGAGCGGCCGATACTCGCAGACGGCGAGACGCGGCGTTTCCAGCCCGTTGCGGACCAGGTGGGTGAGCGCCACGCCATCGGAGTGAATACCGAGGCAGACCACTCCTCCAGCCGCCGGAGATCTCTTCAGGAACGACAGCAAGGCCCCTCCCCCTTCTCGTCCTTTCGCCACGCCCCACTGCGTCTGGAACGGGCCAGAGCGGGTGCGTGCCCCCCTTGGCATCCTGGCAACGGGCAGCAGCTCCAGCTATCGGTTTGGAAACACCGTCCTGTGCTCTTCCTTCGGGATCCCCAGCGCCTCGAGGATCTTTCGCTTGGTGAGGACGCGACAAGGGACCCCACTCTCGACGCTCCAGACCGTCCGAAGCGAGACCCCTGCCCGCTCGGCCAGCTCCGCCCGCGTCATCAAGAGCGCTTCGCGAAGTTCGCGGACGAGGTTCGAGCTCTCTTTGTGCGCAAGGCTCCGCTTCTCGCTCACGGGTACCCCCCTGCTGCCCGCTTCCTCGCTCTCTCGGGAAGTCCTTGTATTCTCGACGACTTCTCGTCGCCGTCGCTTTGTCTTATCGCCGCAAAGGGGTTCCACTTGACGCGTATTCCGCTCCTGCGTGATCAACCTGTTTCGGGATCATGAGCGGTCGTTTCGCTCATCGTGAACGGGGTGATAACCCCTCTACCGAGTCGGAGGGGAGCGGAGCAAGCGTTCACCAGCAGCGAAATGCGCGCTTGATCCACGCCGCGCGCGATCTCGACGAACTGATTGCGTGCGAGAGCTCGGTCTACGTAGTTCTGCGGTGGTGACTTCTTTGCTCTCTGGAGCGGCTTCCGTGATTCTTCGGAGAAGACCGGCGCAGGAGCTTTCGCTTGAGTCGGAAAGCGAGCGGCAGGATGAGGAAGGGCTCGACGCCCAGTAGCCCACACCGGGGCCGCCGCGGCGGAGCCAGCTCTGCAGAACCACCGAGGTCGTGGCCAGCAGCTCGCCAGGCTGGCCAATCCTTGATTCCCTCCCAGGCCCAGTGATTCTGCGCCAGGTCCTGAATCAGGTATGTGTTGGAATCGAAGCGGTTGTTTCCGCTGTGCATTCCCTCCGGGTCGTAGTCGGCATCCGCGCCTGTCAGACCCCAGTGCCCGAGATGAGTCACTTCGTTGTGATGGATGTAGTTGTCTACTGTGACGTGCGGACCTCGAAGTGACAACTCCCCTGGGGATCTTCGACCCTAGGCGGCCGGATCAGGCCTCGCCTTCCGGCGGGTCGGCCGCCACGACGCAGTTCTTGCCGGAGGCCTTCGCCCGGTAGAGGGCGGCGTCGGCGGTCGTGAAGAGCTCGCTCTGGCTGTGTCTGTACTCTGCGACCCCGATCGAAACCGTAACCTTGCGCGGCCGCATCGAGTCGTCGACGATGAACGAGGTCTCGGAGATCCTGATGCGGAGCTTCTCGGCGAGCACGACGGCGCCGGCGAGGTCCGTTCCAGTGGTGACCACGACGAACTCCTCTCCGCCATAGCGCGCCAGCATGTCCGTCTCCCGGACCGACTCCTTCAGGACGCAGGCGAGCTGCTTCAGGAACCCGTCGCCAGCGGCGTGTCCAAAGCGGTCGTTGATCTGCTTGAAGTCGTCGATGTCGATCATGAGAATCGCCAGCCCCTTGTTCGTTCGGGACAGCCGCTTGATCTCGAGTTTGAGCTGTTCCTGGAAGTAACGGTGGTTGTGGAGCTCTGTGAGGCCATCGGTGACGGAGAGCCTGGAGAGGACCTCGTGCTGGTTCTGGAACGCCAGGTTCTGCTCCTGGAAAGCGCGAAGGCTCACGTCGGTCTCGTCGCGGACCTGGCGCAGGCGGCGCGTCATGGCGTTGAAGGTGCGGAAGACGACCTCGAACTGGCCGCGGACATTGGCGTCCGGAAGCTCGACGCCGAGGTCGCCCTTCGCCACGCGGCGAACTCCGTCGAAGAGCTCCTGCACGAGGCGGGAGGTGCCACCGGCCACCCGCGACGCGGCGAACGTGAACAACGCCAGGGCGGCCACGGCGAGCAAGCCGATCTGGGGCAAGGCGATCCACACTCCCTGGAACGCCTGGAGCACGTTCTGCTGGACCACGAGAGTCCAGCCGAGAACGCCGAGTGGAAGCGCGCTCTTCACCACCCAGGTCTCGTCGCCACTCCACGGCACTCGCACCTGGAGAGCGTTTCCACCGTGGAGCGACTCGGGCGGGAGCGGCTCGGGGGACGTTCCCCCGCCTCCTACGGCGGCGATGACCCGGCCTTCGGCGTCCGACAGGTAGACGTCTCCGCCGCCGAGAAGATCGCCGCGAAGCTGCGCCGAGAGTTCCTCGCGGCGAAGGACGCCGTGGAGCGAGCCCAGAGATTGACCGCGCGCGTCGCGAAGGGGAGCGGACGCGAGCGCGGAGGGCGACACGTCTTCGGAGTGAAAGGCGCGGACCGAAGCGGCCTCGACGGCGGTGAGATCGCGCCGGAGCTGCACGGAGTGCATCACGTCTAGAAGCTCGGAACGGACGGCATCCTTCACCCCCACCGCATCGATGAGCGCGGCCAACTCCGGTCCGGAGCCGACCTCGGCCCGGATTTGGCCACTTGGATCGAGGAGGAGCAGGCCCGAGAACGTCCGCGAAGACTCGAGGGCTCGGCTCAGAAGGCGCTCGAGCGCGGCGCCGCTCGTCCCTCGGGAAAGCGACTCGGTGGTGGTGCGGGCGGTCCGGGCGATCTCGGCCCGTCCCTGCTCCAGGCGGTTGCGCAACGCTTCGGCGCTCCATTGCAGGACCGCCGGATGCGTCTGGTGGATCCTCCGTCGCGCCTGTTCGTACGACAGGTGGATCAACATGGCGCCCATCAGCAGTGCGGTCGTGAGGGTCGCCAGGAAGACCAGGCGCACGGTCTTCGTCCCCGGGCCCCTGCGCGGCAGCCGGACGCGATCGGAGTCGGGCTGGGTCATCGGCAATCCTTACTCCCGTCGGTCACCTATCGACCGGATGCAAGGCGCCCTTGAACCCGCGGCTCCGCTGCGCCGACCGGCCCGCGGTCCATCCCCGCTGAGGGGTAGAGGCGGGCCGCGACGGCTTCAGACCTGCCGCCTGGATGTGTGCTCGTGCGCCTCAGGCGGAAGGAGTCAGCGGCGGATCACGGGGGGCACCAGAGCTGCCAGCCGGGCCACCAGATCGAGTGGATCGAAGACGACGTGGGTGGTGCCGTCGCGCGCATCCACGGGCGCTTCGGACTGGGAGCGGCAGCCAAGCTGCTTCGGGGGTCTCCGGATCCGCGGCTCGCTCGCGCCGGACTGGATCGCACCCGGACCCACGGGGCGCTCTCCGAGCACTCCGAGGACTGGCTGCTGCGCCTGCTTCGGCGCTTCGTAACGGCTGGCTGGGTGGACTTCCAGGGCCGCGATCGTCCGGTCATCGTGCTCACCGAGGCCGGGCGCGCCGTAATGCAGGGGGAGCGCCCGGCGAAGCTGCTGCTCCCCGCAACCACAGCCCCCGGTGCACCGACGGCCCGAGCCCTGCGCCGGAGCCCACGCCAGCGCGCAGAGGCCGGGCCGGAGCTGCTCGATGCCGAGGGGCGCGCGCTATTTCGAAGCGCTTCGCCGTCACCGCCTGGCTCTCGCGCGGTGCGAGGGCGTACCCCCCTACGTGATCGCCAGCGACCACACTCTGCGCGAGATCGCCCTGCGGCGCCCCCGCAACCTCGAGGAGTTGGAGCTCGCGCACGGGATCGGACCCGCCAAGCGGGAGAAGTACGGTGCTGGCCTGCTCGCGGTGGTGCTGGGTGGGCGTGCACCGTAGGTTCGGGCGGTGCGCGCTCGGCTCCGATCCGCCACGTCGATTCTCTCATCTATCCGCAACTTACGATGACTATTCATCTTTTGAGATCCGAGGCAACCTCGACGATCTTCCGCCACGCGCTCTCGACGTGTCGGCGTTCGGTCCACGTCCCGCCGATCGCCATCCGGAGCGTGTAGCGGTCGGCGAGCTTGGTGTGGGTGAGGTAGAGCGCCCCGCTTTCGTTTAGCAGGGCCAGGAGCCGCTCGTTGAGCGCGTCACCCCCGCGGTGACGGAAGCAGACCAGGTTCAGCGGCGTGGGTGCGGCCTGCTCGAAGTCTTCGCTCTCGTCCACCCAGCCCGCGAATTCCCGCGCCCAGCTCACGTGCTTCTCGATGTGCTCCCTGAGTCCCGAGACGCCGTAGTGGCGGATCACCAGCCACAGCTTGAGCGCTCGAAAACGGCGACCGAGCGGAACCTGCCAATCGCGATAATCGATCACGGCACCCGACTGCGTGGCCTCGTTCTTGAGATACTCGGGCAGCACGCTGAGCGCGCGGATCAGCGGCTCGCGGTCGGCGACGAACATGCAATCGCAGTCGAAGTTGGTGAGCATCCACTTGTGCGGATTGAAGCAGTAGCTGTCGGCGTACTCCAGACCGTCGTGGATGAAGCGGAACTCCGGGCAGAGAGCGGCGGTGCCACTCATCGCTGCATCGACGTGCAGCCAGATGCCGCGCTCGCGACACAGAGCGCCGATGGCACGCAGGTCATCGAGTGCATTCGACGACGTGGTGCCCACGGTGGCACTCACGAAGCAGGGCTTGCGGCCGGCCGCGAGATCGGCCTCGATCGCCGAGCCGAGCGCAGCGACGTCCATCGCAAAGGTATCGTCGACGTCGATCAGCCTGAGCTGCTCCCGTCCCACACCCGCGATCATCACCGCCTTCTCGATGGAGGAGTGCGCCTGGTTGGAGGTATAGACGGTGAGCTCCTCGCGCACTCCCCGCTCGTTGCTTCGGTATCCCGTCGCCCTCTCACGTGCCGCGAGCAGCGCGCAGAGACTGGCGCTGGAGGCGGAATCCTGGATGACGCCGCCACCGACGGAGGACTTGAAGTGGCCGGGAAGGTCGAGCATGTCGACCAGCCAGTCGAGCAGGTGCGTCTCCAGCTCGGTACACGCCGGGCTCGTCGCCCAGAGCATTCCCTGCACGCCGAGACCGGAAGAGAGGAGATCGCCGAGGATGGCCGGGGGCGAGCTGTTGGCGGGGAAGTAGGCGAAGAAGCCTGGCGCCTGCCAGTGAGTGACTCCCGGCAGGATGACGCGTTCAAGGTCGGCGAGGACTTCCGCGAACGGCTCACCTACCTGCGGCGCCGCCGTCGGCAGCTGCCCGCGGATCTCACCGGGCTTCACCCGCGACATCACCGGGAACTCTTCGAGCCGTTCGAGGTACCGCGCGATCCAGTCGATGGTCTCGTATCCCCGCCGGCGAAATTCTTCGGGGGTCATATGGCTGGTCATGTCGTCCCTCTGCACTTCTGAGAAGTGGTCCGAATCGGCGCCACAGTCTCACTGATCGCGATGCCACGCAAGAGCCGGTCTTCGAGCCCCCCACTGCAGATGATTCCCTGTTGCCGGCTGCCGAACCCCATCCCTCGGAGTCTGGCCACCGAAGGCTCGCTGGGGCATCTTCTTCTCTATCAGGCGCGGATCGCACGCTGCTTCAAGGACCTAGCCCCGATCCGACAATCCGGA
>Ga0255055_10001805_pt1 | contig 15383 bp, 29 predicted proteins | sample JV7_2_27_MG_FD_188633 | JGI IMG/M metagenome (GOLD analysis project Ga0255055, IMG submission 188633) | Seawater microbial communities from Jervis Inlet, British Columbia, Canada - JV7_2_27 | ecosystem: Environmental > Aquatic > Marine > Inlet | place: Canada: British Columbia | collected... | reverse complement strand
CACCTTCAAATGGGTCAACCCCAAAAACAAATAGTCGCCCTTGAAAGAAGGCGGCAGAGCGGCCCACGCGGGCTCGCTCTTACTCTGACTTTTCTTTTACCTCAAAAACGACCCCTGAGTGTGGCAGGAGAATAGTGATATGAATCTTCTCTTTTTTTGAGGAAAGAGTCATGATCAAGGAGTTCTGTGAATTCTGCTGGATCATCGGGCACGCGTGCAAGTACCTGTTCCTCTGCGCCATCGGCAAGAAGCCGAAGACGAAAAGGAAGAAGGGAAAGTCGCAGCCGTTCCGATCCCTATCGGCACTCATGTAGAACTGAAACCCCTACCTACGGGTTGGGGAGAGCGCGTCCTCGGGCGGCTCTTACCTGGAGTGCTTTTCTTTTAGCTCGGCTCCTTGGGTCCTCGTATGTTGTCCATGATCTCTTGGACCTTGCGGATGTCCTTAGGATCACCGTGTTTCCTGCCGAGCCGCTTACTCGCTCTGAGGGCCACGCCTACCAATCCGCTGGACGGATCGCGCTCCTTGGCGAGCTTCACAACCTCATCGAGAAAGCCGCCCATGAAGGCAGCATGCTTCTTGTGCTTCTTCTTTTTCTCGGGGAGGTCTTTGATGTTTGGGGTCTCGTGTGCCCACCGCCGTGCTGTGCCCTTAGACACTTCGCCACGGTCCTCGGCGGCAAACATGAACCGCTGCTGTGCTTTAGATTTGAAGGGCATCAGCGAAACTTCGGTATCTTGAGTTTGGGTGGTCTCGACAGCTGATCCGCTTTCACGCGATTTGTGAAAAGCCTGCCAATAATCAGGCCGAGGCGTTTGCCCCACGGAACCGGAGGCGACTTCGCCTTTTCGACGACAGGCATCGGGACGGGGATCGTCTTCACCCGGAGCCTCTTCGGCTTGGCTCCCCGGCGAGCGCCGAGCTTCTCCAGTTCATCGAAAAAAGCGTCGGTGAATGGGCTCATTACATTGCCGCCCGTGCTTTCCTGGAGGCCGCCATGTCAGCCTTGCTGTCTGTCATCGGAGCGCCGCCGGGGGTTGTCCTGCCCGCTTTGGGGGGTCCACCCGCCAGCTCCTTCTTGTACAGACTCCTGAGCTCAGACTGAGACATCTTCGCCTGAGGCGTACCCGTAGAGCCGACGTATTTGTGAGGGGTCCTCAGCTCGGGGGTTCGGCCTCGAAGTTTCCCAAGAGCCGCGCGAATTCGACTTCCCTTTGGCCTGGAGATGGCGGTAACACCGAGCTTCTCCAGCTCGTCGAAGAATGCCGCTGTGAACGGATCCATGGCTTACCCCTTTTTCTTGGCTTTCTGGATGATCGAGTTGACGATCGTCGGGAAGTATTCCTTCGCGACCCACTTCGCCAGGTCTATGCCCTGGTTCATGAGATCTTCCTTCGTGGCGGTCCAAGCGTCCTCCAGGGCCTTCTTCATGTCGTCCTTGGACAACTTGCCCCCGGCCGCCTTCGCCTTGACCTTGGCGTCACGGACCCACTCCAGATAGATCGTACTGACTGCCGTCTGAATGGCGACGATGACCTTGCCCCACTTCTTTTTCTTCCAGCCGAAGTACGAGGCGATGGCACCGAGGATGATCAGAATCAACAGCCAGATGGCTTCCCACAACGATGGATTTCGCCAGAACGATCCCTTCTGCTGAGAGGCTTCGGCGAACTTCGTGATGAGTTTCGTGATGTTCTCGCCGTCGAGCTTTTCGCCGATCTTCCAGTCGTCGGCCTTCTCTCCTTCGGCTTTCTCTGCGGGAGCTTCGGCCTTCTCGGCCGGGGGTGGTTCTTCTGCGAGGACTGGTGCCGCAAACAGCGACAGGATCATGAGTAGCGCGAAGATTTTGGTCTTCATGGCGACGTCTCCTTCTTTCCAATGGCCTTCTCTTTGAACTTTGCGTTGTGCTTCTCTGCTTCTTCGTTGTAGGCATCGAGGGTGGCTTCGAGCGTCTTAATGTATGCCACGAGGCCGGTAATATCCCCGACTACCTGCTTCTTCTTTTCTTCCCCGAGCGGGTCGAGATCGGTCAAGCTGAAGCTGACGGTGCTCTTGGCGTTGTCAGGCTTGTAGAGCTTGGGCCACGTACCGCCGACATAGACGAAGGTGCTGCAACTAGAGCACAGGATCAATGTCAGCGATAGGCAGGCCAGAAGCAAAAATGTCTTCGACCTTGACGCCTTCACGTTCGACCTCTTTGACCTTCTCGGCAATGGCTCTCTCTGCATCCGTGGTTTCGAGGATCCCCTCGACCTCTTTCTTCCTGGCTTCGGCCTCGGTCTTGGCCGTATTGCCGACGCTGATCCCGATGAGGGAGAAGACTCCCTTGAGAACCAGCCCGATGATCGAGACGAGAATTTCCATGATTACCCCGGCATATTGACCATTCCTGGAACGGATCCCGGCGACTCTCGCTGGAGACCGGCTGCCCGCATCGCTGGAGGAAGCAGCGCCATTCCAGCCAACCCAGCGCCTGCTGCGCCGAGCCACGGAGAGGCCTTCATGCCCTGCCAGAGACCGCCTGGAACCGCACCTAGACCGCCATGCTGGTACGCGGCAGACACGGGGTCCGTAAGGGCTCCCCACTGTCGGCTCAACCAGCCGGGCTGTGCCGCTGCTGCTGCATCCGCTGCTGCGACGTCTGCCGTTGGACGCGAGATACCTGGTCCGGCAGCCCCGCCTCTTGGGTCCATGCCAGGTGAGAGGGCGGCCCGCTCGGCTTCCAGCTGTGACGGAGAGATGGCTGCATCTGCAGCCCGTGTGCGGCCAGGAGCCGTTTCTGCTGCTCCTCGTGGTGCGACCTCTCCACGGCGAACCTGTGCTGCACGTCGAACCTGCTGGCCTGGCCCGCTGGCTCTTGCCCCCGCTACCTCGCGTCCGAGACGGTACTGCTCGCGGCCCCCAACCTGTAGGCCCTTTTGGGCTCTCTCGGCCTGGGTCTTCCGTGCAGCCTCCTGCTCCGGCGAGAGGGCAGCGCGGCCCTTTTGGTAGCTGCGCACCTTCCCCTTCATCCTTCCGCGCCCTACGGCAACGGTGCGCCCCGTAGCGGCCCTTCCAGCGCCCTTTCCAGCGGCCATGGCCCTGCGCTGCCTGATGATGTCCATGGGGCCTCCGAGCTTCTCCAGCTCATCGAAGAAGGCTTCCAGGATATCGTCACTCACGGGTTCGATCTCGTCGGAGACGCCGAGCTTCTCCAGCTCGTCCAGGAACCCGGTCAACATGGCTGCTTTCATCCCGTCTTCTCCAACGAAGATTTCCTCAGAGGCCTCTTCATCCTCTTTCGCTCGATCCATGTCCGACATAAGTCTGGACAGGCCGTCAGGTTGGTCAATACGGGCCTGACGCTCGTCCCATTCGGACTGCTCGTCACCCTGCTCCACAGAAGCTGGGGACATGGCCGTGGCGTAGCCACGATCGACAGACCGAGCCTTTGGAGGAACAGCTTCCTCCAAGAAGGCTTCGGAGAGCGTCAGACCCAGCTTTTTGCGTTTGCGGTATGATAGCCGCCGGGAAGGATCCATAGTTTCCTCCTGATCATGTAAATTTTACGTCGAATCCGTCATAAGTAAAGCGGAGTGGTTTTTCTTTTTATCTGGAAAGGAGGGTCGAAGCGTGGGACAGGACGGAGAATACAACGCGGTGAGAGATGTCTACGAGTTCGCGTGGAGCGGAACTCGGTACTGCGACCTCAACATGAACGAGCCGAACCTGGCCCTCATCAAGGACGACCTGGCCAACGGGGCGAGGAAGGACGACTTCATCGCCGTCACTGCTCACTTGGTTCACCAGTGCTCGCGCCTGATCATGTTGAGCGAGGATTTGCCGGTCGAGAAACCGTTATCATGGGAGGACGCGACTCAGGTCGCCAAGCGGTGGTACATGCGGAAGACCGATGAGATGGCGAACCCAGACGGCAAACAGACCATTGTCATCGAAGTAAAAAAGGAGGAACCATGCCGGGAATGAGAGAGATGGGCCTGGAGAAGGCATGGAGGATCTTCAGGAAAAGAAGGCAGTACGACGAGGTCCACGCCAAGTATGCTTTGGACCGGCTAGTCCGGGAGATCGTCTCTCACATGGGCGGAGCGATCTGCCCTGACATCGAGCTTCAGTACCTGAACGGCGCGTGGTACGGAGTCTTCGAGGAACAAATGCGCCCAATCGAAGAGATACTGGAAGCCCTGAGGACCATGAAAAAGCCTGATGGCTCGATCATGCGGATCCGTATCTTTCAACCGAAGGAGGAGTAATGAGTACCCGCTACGAAACGAAACCGACCGAAAGAGATGAGACGCTGATATGCGACATCTGTGGTGGCATCGTCACGGGCGACGACGGGATGGAGCACCCTACCAACCACGACTACGATCTCGACTTCCACAAGGAGTGCTGGAACAACGCAAGGAGCTGGGTCGCTGAGTGTCCTACCTACCTCTTCGTACAGGACGGCTCGGACGGCCCAGTCTACGGAGAAGCCGTGGAAGCTGTCCTCAACAACAAGTACCTGCTCTTCATCGAAGGCGAAGAGTCGCGTGTGGTCATCTGCGCGGACAAGGCGGCGATGGACGAGGTCGCAAGCGAGCTGAGCTGCGATGACTGCGTGGAAGCGGTCGTGGTGAACGGACGATTCTACGAAGCCCACACCCGCACCGTCGTCCTCTTCGACGAAGATTGACCACTCCCGGAGTGATCACGCCTAAAATTCCCACCCGATTTGTCAGAAGAAGAGTGCTCGGAAAGTTTTGACTTTCCATGAAATAAGACTCTGGCAAATCTTTTACCAGGAGGGATGTATGCACAACTTCGAGTCGGGCTTCGTGGTCCGAGACCAGGCGTGGCACGGCTTGGCCACGCTGCTACAGGATGCCCCAACCGTTGAAGAGGGAATCAAACAAGCCGCACTGGACTGGGATGTGCTGACGCGCCCGGTCCTGGTCCCAGTCCCCACAGGGAAAGGACGGGGCGAAAAGAGGATCGTGGCCAAGGGTTATCACGCCACCGTCCGCGCCTCAGACCAGTCGGTGCTGGGGATCGTCAGCAGCAAGTACAAACCGCTTCAGAATGCAGAGGCATTCGAGTTCTTCGACAAGTTCCTGAAAGACGGGACGTGTCAACTGGAAGCGGCCGGATCGTTGAGCAAGGGCAAATACGTGTGGGTGCTGGCGAAGATCGCCAATCTCAACGCCGAGATCTCCAAGGGAGACGAGGTCTGCACCTACCTGCTGCTCAGCAACGCACACGATGGAACAAGAGCCGTTCTCGTGGCGTTCACTCCAATCCGCGTGGTGTGCTGGAACACGCTATCCTACGCGGAGATGCTCGCTGACAGCGGTGGAAAGAAGCAGACCAGCAAGGCTGCTCGTGTCATGCACGTCGGCAACGTGGTGGGCAGCCTCAAGAACGTCCAGACCGAAATCGACTTCGCGGCCCAGCGCATCGGGGACATCGTCGAACAGTCCCAGGCGTTCCGCAAGGTGCAGTTTGGTCCCTCCGAGTATTACAAGTTCCTGGAAAGCGTCTACATGCCAGAGCGCGAAGCCATGAGGCTGGAGCTCGACAAGGTGCGCGCCTTCTGGCTGGACAAGAACCACCCGAAGGAGGCCTTGGACGAGGCGTTCATCCGCATGTCCGATCTGGAGGAGAAGATCGCAAAGCCTTTCCGTCGCGACTCCACCATCACGAAACTCATCCAACTCTTTGAAGTAGGTCCGGGGGCGGACCTCGCAGGGAAAACACTCTTTGGGGCGGTCTCCGCTGTCACGCACTACGAGGAACACCTCCGTGCGGGCAACAACGAGAACCGTCTCGCGTCTTCATGGTTCGGCGGGTCCACGGCCAAAACCCGTCAACAGGCTTATCGTGTAGCTGCTGATTTGGTGGCTTAACGAATTAGGATCTGGTGCCAACATGGTGGCGTAACGCCACCGCGCTCCGTCGAGTGGGTGGCTCAATCAGGGGGAAGAAGGTGGGATCATGAAGCGCATGTGGAGTTTTTCCTTCCGATGAGTACACCGACCTTCGCCACGCCGTCGACTGCACCTGGCGGCCCTCTGGCCCCCAGGAGGCACTTCGTACCATCCTGGAGGGCCATTCTGGCCGCCCAGGTTGGTCTTTGGGCTAACGAAGCCTAAAGCGACAAACTTCGCCGCGACTACGTCCTCAGAAGAGCTCGGCCTTCGGCCAGGCTCTTCTTCCGACACGTCGCGAGCGCAAGTTTTCGCTCACGGCTCCTGCTCAGGCACAGAATATCGTACCTTAAGGATGAGCTAGAGCTAGTGTCCCACTAGCTTAGACTCATCTTAAGGCCGAGCTATCCTCATAGTCCTAGAACGACGTCCTCGCGCGCGCTCTACGAGCTCGCGCGTCTCACGTCGTCATAGGACTCTTCGGGCTCTACGAATTCTTCGGCCTCCTCGAACCGCGTGCTCTTCGCTTCGCTTCATGCACGCAGTTCCCTGTCGCCTCCCCGGAAACGAAAAACTCCACCATGCGTTCAAGATCCCACCTCTCCCTTTGCAGATCCAAAGCCTTCTTTAGTCGTCTCGCGTTGCTCTATGAAACTGAAATCCGGCCAGATGGAAGTGGATGGGGTAATGCAGATTTTGGGTTAGCGCTAACTGGCGGCGTAACGCCGCCGCGTCCAGATTAAAGGACGTATCGATAGAGAGGCCTCTATTTATAGAAGAACTTCTTTCACGAGCTCCCCTTCGAGACTACCCGAAGGTGCGCTCCGTCCGGCTGCGCCGGACGCCTCTTTCAACCCCCTCGCCACGCCCTTCGGGTCTTGACGAGTCGCTTTTCTCCTTCGGGTCGTCTCGAAGGAGAATCTCGCGAAAAGAAGTGCTTCTATAAATATCCTCCTTTAGTAACCCAGAATTAAAAACTCACCTGACGTCAGACGGGCGGTGGAACGCCGTCATGGAAACCTACAGTGGGTATCGCGCCGGAGCGTCCTGAAGCGAGCTTCAGGAATCTCCGGCCCTTCAAGATGGAGGTAGCTCGATCCTCACTGCTCACCACCCGGCGGACGTTCCGTCACGCCGGGTGGAGCGCAGCGGATCTTCACTCACACAGGTGATTCACTCAAAAAGGACTAGGCGTATAAAAGCTGGCGCGAACGTCAGCAGGACGCGGCAATGCGTCCGTCCCTGCGCGTTCCCCTTCGGGAAATGGCGCAAGGGACATAATGGGGGACCTTTCTTCGCCCGACATCCGGGCCGCGACCGGACTCCTCGTTCAAGTTTCAGCATCACTCACGCCCTTCGGACGCGAGTATGCCAAAACTGGCACGTCCGGGCCTGCGCCTGCACTACGTAGCGGCGGCTTCGCCGCACTACTTCGTTGGCACCGTCGAGCCTCGCGCAAGCGCTTCGGCGTCGAGCTGCCCAGGCTCGTCCGGAGCGGAATCCTCTCGCACGACGCCCGCTCGCTGCGCTCACTCCTGCGCGTCGCGCTCGTCTTGCCCGGACGTCTCCACGGAAGGACCCATCGGTCTCCGGCCTAGCGGCAGGCGACCTCAGCTAGTCTTGATACACCCAGCGCTGGGTGATCTGGTGTTCATGACGGTGTAACGCCGTCGCTCGCACCTAATAATACGGGTGCGCTCCGCAGCGTACGCGCAGGTACTCACGCGCTTCAGGCGAGCCTGAAGCTACCCCTAGTCTTCGACTAGGGGGCCGATAGTCTCGACGACTATCGGGCTCGTACCGGCGCTTCGCTGCCCACGCAATCGCCATGTTGCGTCGACTGGGCTTCGCCTTCAGTCGACGAACAAGGCTGAAGGCGCTACTAGACCTGCCTGCAGGTCTAGATGCGTGGAATTCATTCAACATCTCTGCACGCTCTAACATCTCGTTCCGAGATGCTTCGAGCTCTTGTGATGTCGAAGAATTGCAGATCACCGGCGCATTTCAAAAGGACCTGGAGCTTGAGTCGGTGGCAACGCCGACACCCACTCCGAGTGGGTATCAGGTGTGGCGTTACCTCTGCTCCTCACCGTCGCGGCTACGACGCTTCTTCGCGAGGTAACGACCCACAGGAAGGCGGATGCGGTCAGCATCCAGAGGACCAGCAGGTCTATAACTAAATTTTTTGCCAGGCGTCACAGACGGCGTAACGCCGCCACGGGCAGCTAATGCTGTTCGGAATAGGGGACACGAGCCGACCTGGTTTGCCATCGTGGTTCGCCCCCTTCGGAGACCGCAGTGGAGACCCAGAAACTGGGAGTTTCTGGGTTTCCACAGCTCTCACCACGAGGCAGACCAGGTCGTTCGCCTCATTGCTGGCATTAAGTTCATCAGGCGTCTAATGGTGGCGGAACGCCATCACGAAATCTCAATGATTTCGGAAACGAAGGGAAGCTCGCAACCAACGGCTACTCGCGGCGCAGCGGGACATCTTTTCCAGGACAAGCCTGGAAACCGCTTGCATTCGAGCACGCGCTCACGACTCGCTATCGCGATACGTTACGCGAGTGCTCGAACCCTGCACTAGATGGTCCCGTCCGCGCCGCGAACGCCTTAGGTTGCAAGTTCATGCTGATGACATTCTTTTTTTAGGAGGGGCACGTTGGACCAGATAATTCTGTTCGATATGGATAACACGCTTTGCGATTGGGACGGCGCAATGCGTAGGGACCTCAAGCAAGTCCTGCCACCAGAGCTGGTGGAAAAGGTAGAAGACTGGCTCGGTGACGAGAGAAGAGAAAGGCCAGACTGGGTTGAGAGACTCATGACGGTCATACGCACCCAGGCAGGGTGGTGGCGCAGCCTGGAGCCGCTGAAGGTTGGGATGGATCTACTGAATCTCGTCCTGCACACCGACTGGGAGACCAACATCCTGACCAAAGGCCCGCACGGAAAACCGGCCGCGTGGTCCGAGAAGAAGGAGTGGTGCCTGGATCACATCGTGAGGGACGTACCTGTGACGATCGCTGCGAACAAGTCGCTGGTCTACGGGAAGGTCCTCGTAGACGACTACCCGCCGTACGTCGAAAGCTGGCTGAAGTGGCGGAAAAACGGGCTCGCCATCCTGCCCGCGCACAACTACAACAAGGGCTTCTCTCACCCGAACGCGATAAGGGTCACGGAGGAGCACGACGACATCATGAGGGCTGCCCGCGCAATTAACGCCGCCTTCAACCGCAAAATGGGCGACCCGCTCGATCTGAAGGAGGTGTGATGATCTACGTCTATTCGGATACGCACTTCGACCACAAGAACATCATCTTCTACTGCAATCGTCGAGAAGACTGGCAGGAGAAATTCCTGGCCCTGCACAAGAAGATCGTTGGACCACATGACACCGTCCTATTTCTCGGCGATCTGGGTTTCGGCTCCCCGGAGAGGATGAAATCTCTCCTTGATCAGCTCAGCTTCAAGCAGTTCATCGCCATCCTGGGAAACCACGACAAGAGCGTGCAGTGGCTGATCGACAGCGGCGTCGACGTCGTGCTCTACGAACATGGGCAGCGCATGACTATCGTGGACGACGAGTACCCTGTGCACGTGACACTCGTTGGGCAGCACAAGGACCCAAGGCACGAGCAGACCTGGACACAGGCTGAGCTGAAGGTCCCACACGTCGCCATCTCGCACGAACCGTACGAGAACATCGACTGGCCATACCTGCGCGGTCACACACATAACAATCCGGTTCCGTGGGACTACACCGAGGAACCTTACCGGCTTCATCGTGGGATGGGCAGGAACGTGAGCGTGGAAATGATCGACTACACGCCAGTCCCGCTTCCGTTCCTCATCGGTGACGAGCCTTGGATCAGGAAATACCACGAGCACTACTACAAGCACCTCTTCGGCTTCGAGAAGAGGCGGAAGCGGAGCGACGTAAGGAAGGGGGTCTAGTGAACATCGGCGGCTATTCCATGGTCGGCATCTACGTGGACTGGAAAGAGCTCCACGAGAACAGGGACATTCCAGGCTGCGAGCACGAGCACGGGGCCAAGTTCTGCCCCGAGTGCGGTGCGGTCGCCACGAAGAACCGGAGGGTTCCTATCGACGGTTTCGATCCCGAATCCGCGTACGACAAGGACGCGAGTGCGTACAAGGGCTTACAGCTCGTCCGCATGTTCGAGAGCGACGACTGTCACCTCGGCAAGATCATCGGTCAAGTCAGCGGCGACAACGGCGGCGTGTCCGTCGATGACCCAGACATGACCGAGCTCTACAGGACGGTGAACCGGGCACTTCGAGACACACCGTTCGAAGAGTTTCCCGTGCAGTTCTTCACAATCGTTGACGTCTCCTGCTAGCCCTTCCTTGGGGGACGTCGAAGAGGGGCAGCCCACGGCTGCCTCTTTTTTAGTCAGAAGTAATGTAGAGACCTTTTTCTTTTTGGAGATAAGTGAATGTCTAAATGGGAAGAGAAACAGAAAGAACTCCAGGCTGCTCTCGATGTGATGACGGAGAAGCTTGGAGTTCTCCCGTTCCGGGTTGTACTGCCGGAGAAGTCGGAGCTGGAGCGAGACCTGGAAGACCGCATCGAGGCCAGGCTCCTTGAGCTCGGAATCCCGGCTCACCTCCACAGCGAGCTGGCACAGACCCTCAGCACGAAGTACAGCCAGTTGATGCTCAAGAAGCCGGAAGTCATGGAGCGCGTCGCCGATCTTCCACAGGACGCGATTGCGGCTTTCTTCGGTGCCAGGTACTTGATTCACTTCCTGAGGTGCATCGGGATCGAAGAGACTCCGGACACGATCCGGGAACTCACCGGTGACATCATCACGAAGTACGGGCTAGATGACCTCGGCTTCTAATCGACGTTCAGGCATGCTTTTGGAGGAAGCGAAATGCCAAGACTCGTTATTCCTATCGGTCTACCCGGGTGTGGTAAGACTACTCTCATCAACTCCGTGCCCTTGCAGGCGAAGGAGGTCGTCCTGAGCCTCGACAGGTTCAGGAAGGAGATCCTCAAGACCCAGTACGAGCCGTCCTCGGAACCGCTCGCCCACGGGTGGATCGACGTGACCGGAAGGCTCCTGCTCTCGGACGGCTACACCATCGTCCTGGACGCCACGCACATCACGCGCGGTCTCCGCGAGAAGTGGTGCCGGATCGCCCGCGAGTACAAGGCGTCCGTCTCCTACGTGTACTTCGACGTCTCCGTCGAGACCGTCAGGAAACAGAACCTGAACCGCCCGAAGGGCATCGCTGTCCCGGCGCGCGAGTTCGACGCCATGGTTGGACGGTTCCAGCCACCGGCCGAGGACGAGCCGTGGGATCGCCTCACCGTCATCAAGTACGACGGGAAAGGCGGCTTCACCAAGACCACCCGTAAAAAGGAGGCGGTGAAGCTCACGCGGAAGAAGTGAGACCGACTGATGGGGGAAAGAAGCCGTCTGCAAAGGCGGCTTTCTTTTTAGTCAGAAGAATAGTACAGGAGCATACGTAGCTTCTGTAGAGACGTTCAGTCAATCGTTTTATGGAGGAAGGGAGATGCCCGGGTTTCACGAAACCAACGGTGGGCGTACGTTCTACTACGGGACGGTGCCGAAGATCGCCGATGCTCTGACGCGCATAGCCGACGCGCTGGAGAAGCTCGTTCCGAAGGAAAAGGTGGATGTCGAGGAGCTCGCCGACAAGGTCGAAAGGGTTGCGGCCAGGTTCGATGAGCTGGCGAGCAAGATCACCGAAGAACCGTGGCACGGGGTTAAGCGCCCCGGGGAAGGAGAAGAAGACGGTGGATAGAGACGAAACCAAACTGCTGGAGATCGCTCAGGAGATCGCAAGCTCGACGGTGGGCGAGCTGGAGGACAAGGGGAGGGCCAACGACGAGATGATCATCGCCGTCGCAAAGAAGAGCCTCACGGGTATCGACTACGACGAGTTCATGGAAGAGGGCTTCTTCTGGAAGGCCGACATCACGGTGTGGGAACTGGAGATGGGCAGCAGGCTCGCCGAACTGTGCCGCGAAAAGTTCAATAAGTGGCGCGCGGAGCACAGGAAAAACACCGAGGTCACCGTGGACAGCCAGGAGGAGAAGTGAACGTAAAAAGAAAGGGGGCCGCCTAAGGCGGTCCCTTTTCTTTTAGTTCGCGCAGCTCTTCGCAGACCTTGGCTAACGTCGCCGTCGTGAGCGACGTGATCTCGCCGAGCTTGATGACGCCGTGAATCAGAGGATCGGGCGTGCCGACCCGCGTTGCAGCGATCAGCGCGTCGGAGATCCCTAACATCTTCCGACTAAGCTCGATGAGTTCGGAGAGCATGCCTTGCAGCGTCTGCGGCATCTCATCCATCGGATCCAATGAATCAGGTACTTCGCTCATGACGTCTCCTCCGGTATTTCAATAGGTATGCCGCGCTTTACCCACAGCGTGGCCCAGTCGTCTTCTTCTACAATTATCAGGAACTGCTCGTCGTTCTTGAAATAGGTGGCCACCCACCAGCCGTACTCCAGCGGTAGAAGAGCGATATAATCCTTGCCCCCGGATTTTATGATGAACCCTTTCACAGATCCCCCTTGGTGAGCAGTCCCCACAGCATCGCCAGATGTTCTACAGTAATTGGGCACAGCGGCGGCTCTGCAGATACCCCATGGCCCTCTATCTCCAGAGCCACCGCGCACGCATCCCTGGATGGACAGTGGTGGCCCAGACAGGCAGCCAGCCGTCCCTCGGCTGCTTCGATCGAGTTCTCAACCAGTGTCGTTAAGATGGCATACACTCCTGTTATACTTCACGACTGCGCACATATCGAGGATCGAAAACCGTACCACACTCCTTGCAGATAAGGAGAGACACGGTAACCTTGGAGAGGTCATAGAACTTGAAGCTAATCACGTTCAAGGCCTCATGCTTCTCTGCCTCCCTGCAGTTCGGGCAGCACGGCTTTCCTTCGCTCATTCATCCCCCTCAATCAGGTTCACAGATGTGTACGTCCTCGCAGTCCTGGCAGAGAATCTGCCGACACTGTGGACACACGAAAGTAGTGTTGTCGCTGACGCACGAACACGTCGGCGGCGAGTCGTGAGCAATGCCCAACTTTCCGCACTCCGGGCAGTAGTCGGCCTCTTCCTCGCCGCCCTGACCGAACGACCACATGAACAGGGCCAGATCGCACTCCGGCAGCTCAACCTCGTTCACCGCTTTCCCTTTGTTCGAACACCCTTCGGTCTCGCACCGAATCACTACATCCTTCATCTACCCTCCTTGAGCTTCGAGTCCATGCGTCGCCGCATCATGTCCCCGCACTTCTCGCACCTCAGAACGTACAGGACAGCCAGGAACGTCCCCTTCTCGTCGTCACAGCCGGACTTGAAGCCTTCGTGAAGCACCCACTTGTGCGGGCACGGTGCCGCACGCGCCACCCCGCACCGCCCGCAGTATTGAATCCCATCGTCGTTGATGTGGCCGTAGCGGTGCCCTACGAGCCAGCACGGTAGATACTCGAACCACATACCCTTCCTTTCCGACCACTCCGGGAGTGATCACAGAAACAGGTCTTGGATGCACCCGTTGCAATGCGGGCAGCAGCTGTTGTAGAAGTCCGGCGGGAAGAGGCGCTGGCAGGTGTCGCACTTCTTCAGCCTGGCGTTCTGCTGCAGGTCCTGCTTCATCGACGACAAGGCGGCCATCGCCTGGTTGAGGATCCGCATCTCCAGGTCCTCCATGAAGGACGCGGCGATGTGGCCCGACAGCTCCTTCGCAGCGATACCGCAGGCATTGAAGATGCGCTCCTTGTCCATCTGCACGAATTCCTGCACGCGCTCTTTGATCTGCCTCATGGCCTCTTCCCGGACGATCCTCTCGATCTCCGGCTTCGCGTGAGTCTCCACGGCCTGGTCCACCATCTCGTCCCACACGTGCTCCGGGATGGCCGCCATCACCTGCTCCTTCACTTGCTCCTTGAGCTGGTCCTTGAGGCCCTCGACAACCTTGCCGACCTGTTTCTGGGTGTCCCCTTTCCTCACGGCGAGTTCGGTTCCCATTGATCCTCCTTACCAATCCAACTTGCCACTCGCGATGCTGGTCATCCCGTGCAGCGCGGCCACGGCAACGTCAAGCAATTCGTAATAGTAGTCCCCGTACGTCTCGTACGACTGGGCAGCTTGAAGGGCGTCCAACGCCTCCTTCATCTCTTCGGCCAAGAGGCCGTAGATCTCGTGACGGGACACAGAGATGCCCCAGCCCTTCTCGCCGTACCTTTCCACGATCTTGGCGAGCAGCTTCTCATGTTGCTTCTTCAGATCCTCCATCGTGATCTGGTGTCTCCCCGCCGTCATCCTCTTGTCGTCCATCCCTCTCCTCCTTCTGGAACAGCACCGTTACCTGCATCTGGATGGCGCTGGACACCTTCTTCAGCGTATCGTGCTCCGCTTGAGGAAGCGGATTGTGCAGCAAGAACTGGCCGATGCCGTTTGCCACCGCCCTCTGCACCTTGTTCTCCAGCGTGGGAGGTCGGAAGTCTGCCACCTTGCCGCTGAAGTGGCAGTCCCAGCATTCGCAGCACGAGTCTTCATCCCACTCAACGTCCTCGTGGCTGTCCGTACCGTCATCGAAGACCTTGAACCATGAAGATGCGGCAATCCTGAATGGCGCTTCGCTCCCACACTCTGGACATTTCATGCCGTTCAAACAGTTCTCATTCGGCATCGCTCTCCTCCTCGATATCGTCCGTGATCGTAGCGACGTGGTCGCGCTCCCACTTCAGGTAGCGACCCATGAACTCCTCGGCAGGCTCCTTACGCCGCACCCCTGGGCGTAGACGAAGGGCCTTGGCGAGCCTTATGGCTCTCCCTGTGGTTTGCATGAGCCTCGCGCGCGGGCTGGTAGGAGCCGCGTCCTTCTTCAGCTTGGGCTCCCTGTGCGTGACGCGCCAGGCCACGGTGAGCTTCCCTGAGCTCGTGCATTTCTTCTTCCCGAACGTGTCGATCACGTCCAGTCGTTTCAGTTCGGCCAACCTCTTGTGCCCACTTTGCGTGCTGAGTCGGAAATTGATTTCGCGTCCTGTGATGGGTCCGTTGGCGTAGACCGCCATGTACACCACACGTTGCGATTGAGTGAGGATGCCCGAGTCGAGGATTGCCTCGTGTGCGTCCACGTGTTGAGAGTCAAAAATCGTCATAAGATCCTCCAACTCTTCATGTGCCTGCGCATCCCCTTGGAGCAGGGATACGTCATATGCCCATCCTCCCACCGCGTGGCTATTCGGATCCCAGTGCAGCCCTCCATGCGGCAGCGGTAACAGCCGCCCGTGGTCTTGCCCTTCATGTCACCTTCCCGGCTGACAACGGTCACGCCCTTCTTCGTGGTTGGGTTGAAGTAAGGCCCCAACACGTCGTCGTTGATCACCTGTCCGAACGTCTTCCTAACCATGGAGCTTCTCCCCTGCAACTTCCTCCAGATACTTCCTCAAGTCCTTTCCGG
>Ga0255055_10001804_pt1 | contig 15384 bp, 13 predicted proteins | sample JV7_2_27_MG_FD_188633 | JGI IMG/M metagenome (GOLD analysis project Ga0255055, IMG submission 188633) | Seawater microbial communities from Jervis Inlet, British Columbia, Canada - JV7_2_27 | ecosystem: Environmental > Aquatic > Marine > Inlet | place: Canada: British Columbia | collected... | reverse complement strand
GCGCAGCGCAAGGCGGAGGCCACAGCGTAAGCCCTACAACTTGACAAAGTGCAGGAGCCCCAGCCGGTTGCTGGGGCTCTTTGTTTATCCTGATAGTTTTCGAGAGGCTCTGAAAGCACATGACAGCGCAAATGCTGGAGAATGGGCCGGTTGTGAGATCCGTGGGTCAAACCAATATCAGTGAGGTGTAAGAATGAGCACGGTTTCCTCTGCTTCCCCCACATCCCCCAAGTTCGGGCAATACAATCTATCCGCGATCCCGCGCACTCCGCTGGCTCTGGCCAGCATGGCGCTCGCGTTGGGTCTGGCGGTTGAGATCCTCTTTCACGGTCATCGGATTGGGGTCTCCTTCCCGATCTGGGCCGCGCTTGGGATCGTGACCATCCTGGTGGCGGCCAGAGTTGAGGGAGTTCGTCCCGCAGCCAGTACGCTTGGATTGATTCCCTTGATCATGTATTTCGCAACGGTAGCCGCCATTCGGCTAGAGCCTCTGACGGTCGTCCTGAGCATGCTGGCCACCGTACTGCTATTTGCACTCATGGTGCGGGGGCTGCTTCATGGCCGTTTGCACCGATTTGGATTCTTAGACTTCGCCCTGACCGGGTTGACCGTGCCGCTTGAAGCCGTTCTTCGTCCATGGCCGTCCCTGAGCGTCGTCTCTCGCCGGGTCGCCGGGGATCGGGTCGCCCGCAGCCGCAGTTTCTCTGTTTTGCTCGGCCTTCTCATCGCTTTCCCGATCCTGGTGGTGTTTGTTGGATTGCTGGCAACCGCAGATCTGGTATTTGGTGATCTGGTGAAAGATGCACTGGCCTGGATTGACCTTGAGCGTGTTGCAGAAACCATCGGCAGAGGGCTGGTGGTTCTTGTGAGCGGCATATTATTTCTCGGCGCCCTGATCGCCGCTTTGCGAGCCCGCGCACCTCGAGAGCTGATTGGTGAGCATGAGCCGATTGTGAAGCCGTTTGTCGGTTTCATCGAAACCGTGATTGTTCTCGGCACAGTGGTATTGGTCTTCGGCCTATTCGGCGCCATCCAGCTTCAGTATTTGTTCGGTGGAGAAACCAACATCACTGCCGCAGGCTATACCTATTCCGAATATGCCCGCCGCGGGTTTGGCGAGCTGGTCTGGGCGGCGTTCCTCAGCCTGGGCTTGATCTTCGCGCTTGGTCATTGGGGCCGTCGTACCGATCAGCGACAGCGCTGGACCTTCATCGGGCTCAGCACTGCGCTGGTGCTCATGCTCGGGGTGGCGCTTGCATCAGCGCTGGTTCGCCTGCAGCTGTACGAGAACGCCTTTGGATTTACCCGGCTCCGCGCCTACACGCACGTCTTCATCTTCTGGCTCGCCGCGCTGCTGATTGCCTTTCTCGTGCTGCTATCCATGCAACGGCTGCGCAAATTCGCGCCGATCGCAGCCGCAGCCGGACTCGGATTCGTGGCTACATTAGGCATCGTAAACTTGGACGGGTTTATCGCGGCTCAAAATCTGGAGAGATTCGAGGAGACCGGCGATCTGGACGTCGCATACCTTGCCCAGCTGACCCCGGACGCAATTCCCACCATCGCCATGTGGCTGAGCAGTGCCATCATGTCGACGCCTACAGAGCTGAACGCACAGCTGGCGTGCAGGGCCGGTGTTCTTACTTCCGAGCTGTCGGACCAGTCCTGGCAATCGTTCCATGTCGGTCGACAGCGAGCCTGGAATGCGCTGGCCGACATCGGTGAGGATTTGAGTGGTCATCAAGTATGGAGGGAAGGAATGGCCTGGTTCGTTGCAGACCCAGATGGCGAGGAGTTGCCTTGCTTGGGGAGGTCGATTGACTAACTGGGATCTCCAGAACCTGAAACAATCGTCGGCTCGACGATATCCCAGGTCCGTCCCCCGTCTGTAGTTACGACCAGTGCAGTCTCACCTTCATTCGTTGCGACCGCCCATCCTTTACTTGGATCAACGAAGCTGTACTGACCGTCCCAGTTCACAATCTTGATCTTCGTCCAGCTTTCTCCGCCGTCCGTCGACAAGTACTGATCGCGCCCAAGGGCGAGAATTGTTCCATCGTTGAAGAACTGTGGTTCGCCGCCTGGATAGTCGCTGATCTCCCAGGTCTCACCGGCGTCTTCCGTTTGATAGAGATGAGTGCGCTTCGTGAGCGCCGAGCCCTCATCCTTCACGCAAGTCACAATTAGCGATCCCGAAGCTTCGCCTGTCAGGCGCGGCGAACTCGAGCTGCACCATCCCTGGTCAGTAGACTGCGCCGCATCTTCCGGCAACGGAAGCTGACCTTCGGTCCAGCTCTCGCCGCCATCGATACTGACATCCAGAAAGGCCTCCAAATAAGTCCCCTCGCAGTCGTAGGTCACCCACCCGACGTCTGTCCCGCTGAACGACATTCCCGTCTTCCGGCAGCTCTGCAGGTCCTCGCTCTCATAGGGATTGATGATCTCCGACCAGGTATCTCCTCCATCGATGGTCCGGAACAATGAAATCAGCTGGCTACCAAATCCTGATTCGACCTCCTGCAGCATCCATCCGTGCTGAGCATCCGTAAACTCGAATGCCGAGAATTGGCCTTCTGGGTAACCCGCCTCGGATGCGGTCCAGGTTTTGCCCCAATTTGTGGTTCTCCAAACACGATCCGTGCCTAAGTAGATCACCCAGGCGTTGGATCCCGACGAATGAATGCCTCCAATGTCGGTCATAAGGTTGTTGTCTTCGGGAGGTGTGACTTCACCCCAGGTCCGACCCCCATCGTGGGTTCGTAGCACATGGACCGATGGCGCAGGATCAGCAGTCGAGTGTGAACCTATCGCCCATCCGTCATGGGCCGAATCCATCCGTATCTGGTCAATAACCACCGGCTGGCCTACATCAAGGTGCGGCTCTTCCACCGGTTGAGCCGGAATCGCAACTCGTGGCGTGGCGGTGGGCTCCGATGGCTCATCAGGCTCTTCGGGAACTACGCTTGCCTCAACCGTCGGCTGCACTTCAGCTATGGGAACGGGAGTATCAGCTGCCCTGAAGGGTGTCGGCGGTTCAATGATTCCCGGCACACAAGCCGCCAGGAATATTGCAAGTGCGGGGACAAATGCCCTTGATCGATGCATCGCATTGCGAATCACCGCACTGCACACCATATCGGTGCAGCGCAACCCGTAGCCATGCATCGAGCGATGGTTCGGCCGAACCATCGCGTAGCGTTTTCTGGACGCTCTATTGCTAGGATGTGGCAATGTTTGATCCATTTTGTCCTTCAAGGATCGCGCTATGTGGGTAACTAAGCAAAAGACAAGGCTGCAAGAGCTGTACCGCGAGTTCCCACGCCCCTTCTGGACTCTGACCGCCGCAACCTTTATCGACCGAGTGGGCGGCGCACTGCTGTACCCCTTTTTCGCCCTCTACTTCACGGGCCGCTTCGGCGTCGGCATGACCGAGGTCGGGCTCTTATTCGCCCTGTATGCGGTCTCCAGTTTTGTCGGCCAACTGATCGGTGGCACTTTTTCTGAACGGATGCCGTGATCAGCATGGCGGCTGCCATCGTCGTGTGGCGTTTCATGCCTGAAACGAAACCCGTGGCCAAAGAGAGCAAAATGACGGAGGGCAGCGATTCCGGATCCAGCGGCTATGGCGCCATCTTGCGCGATCGACTCTTCATTCTCTACCTTGGCGCGGGGATGTTGGTGAGCCTGATCGGAATGAATTTGTTCACCACGCTGGGAGTCTATCTGCGGGATGGATTCGGGGTACCGGAGCAAGGGTACGGCCTGCTGATCAGCATGAACGCCATGCTGGTGGTGCTGTTTCAGCTCCCAATCGGGCGCCGAGCCGAGGGCTTCCCGCCTATGCTCATGATGACGGTTGGGTCGGTGCTCTATGGGCTCGGGTTTGGCATGTTTGCCTTCGTGAGTACGACCGTGCTCTTTGTCAAGGCGATGATCGTTCTTACCGTTGGCGAAATGATCTTGATGCCAGTCTCACAATCACTGGTTGCACGCTTTGCCCCGGAAGACATGCGAGGGCGATACATGGCGATCTACGGCGTATCCTGGTCGCTTCCATTTGCATTTGGGCCGCTGCTGGCCCGGCTCGTGATGGACAACGGCGATCCTCGCATGCTTTATTGGATCTCTGGTCTGCTGGGATTAGTGGCTGCCGCGGCGTATGTTGGCCTACACACGAAGATGCGGGACGAGCCGGCAGTTGCGCTGGCAGAGGTCAGCGACTAGAAAGCGTTGGGCGGAGCAAGGAGACTGCGGGAGCTGGGGGCTGCGGAGTTTGGAAGATTGCCGGGGTCTGGGGATTACGGTACGAGCTGGGCGCTCTCGACCTGAACAGTCTGGTTGATGTTCAGCGGCACGTTGACTTCTTCGCCTTCAATGAGCATCGTCATCTCGCCTAGCAGGATTTGATCGATAACCGAGTTTGCCAGCCCGGTGTTGAGATCGACCTGGATTGTCCCTGTCTGCGTGCCAGATATCGTGAAGTCGAAGGCAAACAAGCCGAAATCCATGCCGCCCTCACCTTCGCCGGTCCTGATCTCCGATCGAACTTCGATCAGTGCCGTGTTCTCATCGAAATCTAGCAGCGTGTAGGTGGTTTCAGCGATGATGGGCAGCATTACATGGGATTCTTGGGTGGAACTCCAGGAATCGCCGACTTGCAGCGATCCTTCAGGGAAATCAAACAGCAGATTTCCCAGCTGTTCCTTCATCGCCTGCTCGCTATACTGCTGTCGCATCGTGAGCTCAAAAGCTTGACGCATTTCTGCATCCGGCAAATTCAGCCCCGATAAAATCTGGTCAAGCATCTCGTCCAGACCTTCGATCTCCAGGATTTCTCCATCCGAGCCGATCTTCATCGAAAATCCGGTACCAACCACCGCGGCAAACCCCTCCGCTCCTTCCGGAATTTGGCCCGAAGAATCGGCTGAATCGTACGATTCGGTCCCTAAGGGTGTCTCCGACTCGAATATTGCGCGGGTGTAGCTGACGTCTACCCACGCGCTTCCGTCGGGCTCGCGGCTGGTTACTGTGTACATGTATTCGAATCCCATTATTTGACCGATTTCGAAGGTCTGTCCCTCGAAGCTCTGGGATATATCCTGAGTGGTGAGAGTACGAATTCGGTAGACCGCCCCTTCTTCAAGATCGAGCTGCAGAACGACCGAAGCCAGGCTTGCCCCAGATCCTAGTGGAGCGGAGGGAGTATATGGCGAGATGAACTCATCGCTTTGGGGGATCTCAGTCGGCGCAGTAGTAGCCACCGGCTCGGGGATTTCGGTCGCAGCTGGAAGCTCGGTTGCGGTCGCGGTTGGAACCGGGGAAGCAGGTTCGGTGGGCGTCGGCGTAGCTGTGGGTTCTGGTGCACCCGTGCATGCAGAAATCAGCATCACAGCCGCCAGTGCTATGACTGCCTTGAACAACGATCTCAGTGAAGAGATGGGAATGTCTCTAGCCCAGCGGGCTGGTTTGGGGAAGCGGTCCGGTCCCAAGTGGTCCGGTTCCGATTTGGGGCGCCGGCCCACCATAGGAGTTCAATTCCTGCATCACAAGCTTGGCGATGCGCGGCCCGGCGTCATTGGGTGGACCAAGAGGCCAGAGCAGCTGCACGGCAGCCTGCATCAGCTCGATTTGCGAGATGTATTTTGCCTTGTTGAAGCGCAAAAATTTGACGATGTCTTCGTCAGTTACTGGTCGTTCCATCGGTCCCTTTCAGGCGTGCCTGAGTAACCCCCTCCTGCACATCCTGCACAGCGCGAACTCGTCGTTCGTGACTATGAGATTACGCGAACAACAATTCTGCGCAACTTACAAACTCCATACAAAGGTACTAGCCCGAGGACCCAGAACCGAGCGGTGCGGGGATTGCAAAGATGGCTTGTAGACGATCGAGTAGACGCTAGCGCTGCGCGGAACCAAGCTGCGCGATGTCATCCGAGCTCAACTCGAAACCGAAAATGTCTAAATTCTCACGCTGCCGATCCGGATGCGCAGACTTGGGGATCACAACCACGTTGTCCTGCTGAATCAGCCATCGAAGGGCGACCTGCGCACTCGTCACACCGCGCGCGGCCGCGATGGCTGCCAGGGCGTGGCTCGAGTGAAGCCGACCTCTGTTTAATGGGCTATATGCGGTGAGCAGAACTTCATTCTCCTGACAGTAACCGAGCATGGCGTCTTGAGGGTAGCCGATGAAGTACTCGATCTGATTGGTAAAGATCCTTGCAGCGGAGGCTGACTCGGCTTCCTGCAGCTGGCTGACCGAGAAGTTACTCACCCCGATCCGCCGCACCTTACCTTGATTCACGAGCTCGTTCATGCCCGACATCGATTCTTCGATTGGAATCCGGTCGCTTGGCCAATGCACAAGATACAGATCGATGCTGTCGATACCCAACCTGTGCAGGCTGTTATCGGCGGCGTCCAGCACTCCCTGGTGGGTTATATGGGAAGGAGAAACCTTCGTCGTTACGAAAATCTCTGAGCGGTCGAGGCCGGAATCTGCCAGGGCTCGCCCTACATCGGCCTCATTCCGATACATCTCAGCCGTATCGATATGCCGATACCCAAGCTCAAGCGCACTGAGGGTAGCCCGATAACATGTGTCACCGCGCATGTTCCACGTGCCAAGGCCGATCTTTGGCAGGCGTTCACCTTGGATTTCCAGGAATTCCATTGCAGCGTGGGAGGTTACTCTGATGGACCACCTGCGTTGTAGCTCACCGCTCTGGAGTTTTCGGAGGTCCGTAGGTCGAGCACATCCCCATCGATGCTCCACATCGCAACCGTTTGCAGCGCGGCCAGGTATTCCGACTCCTGATCCATCGTTCCTTCCGGCTGCTCACAGAATTTTTGCGTCGCAGCCAGTGGGCCAATCGACATATTTTCACCATCGACTTCATAGGTCCCGCTGTAATTGTTGCATCCAGACGAGCCAGAGAGCGAGCCATCATCACCAAACACGGCCGTGATCTCGTTGCCGATCACGATGGATTGGACCCCACCCCGACCATTGTTCACTCCGTTGGCAATCCAATTGATCCCGGTCAGGCTAAGCGGCTCCGATTCAACAAAGGTAACGACCACATCGTCATCGGAGTTCGACATGGTGAGGGTGTCGCCGGAAATCTCGTAAGTAGCGGCCGACTGGAAGGAGGTCATGAAGCCAAACTCCTGGTCCATCAGCGGTGGCGGGCAGGCCATCAAAGTCGAGCCCAATGGGCCAATTGAGATCGAATTTCCATCTACCTCATAGGCGCCAAAGAATCGGTTGCACCCAGAGGTGCCAGAGACTTCTCCGTTTTCGAATTCGGCTCGTGCGCCTGAATCGGGCACAACGTCGACCGTCTCGCCGTCGGCGTTTTGATACGACTCTAGCGCCCAGAGGGTGCCTTCCAAGCTAGCGCTCTCCCCGGCCGCAGAGCATGCAGCTAACGCCAGCATCGCTACGCTGGCCAGACCCAAGGTCCAGTGCTTCATAAGGTTCTTCCTCCATTATCGAGCTTCTAATGTACAGATGTACAGACGGCTCTATCTGCATAAAAGTTCCACGCTCGTGTTGAGCGCCGAGAGATTACCACAGTTCAAAAATTCACATTCGACGCTACAACTCACATCGGGGGTTATCAAGCATGGCATGAAAAGCTGTCCACGATGCACGTTCCCGCTGCAGGAAATCTCCTACAGGGAAACTGAGCTGGATCACTGCCGCCGATGCGGCGGCTCTTATCTGGAACCAGAGGGCGGACCGAAGGTTTTTGGCCCCTTCGTCGATCCAGAACTGTGGGCGGGTTCGGAGATTGCCAGGGATCTTGGCCGTTGGCAGCTATTTTGCCCAACCGACGGCAGCGCTCTGAAGGTTTATGAAGTCGAATACGGCGACGAATCGGTAGAAATTGATCTTTGCCCTACCTGTCGCGGGATCTGGCTCGATAAAGCGGAAGGTATCACGCTGCGGGATATCGTCATGAATGCCGGGCAGGATGAGACGAGCGGCCTTTCCAGGAAAGATGTGCGTTCAGGGGCGATCGGGTACGTCTTTCAGCTGATCAGCCAGTTTCCTCTGGAAGTCTGGAACCCAATTCATCGTCGCCCCAGGGTCACCATGGCGCTGATTGGCCTGATGGGAGCGATCTTTCTGGCTCAAGTCATCAACGACTACGGATGGATCACCGAACAGTTCGCGTTGGTTCCAGCCCTGATTCTGTCGGGCCGCAGCCTCTGGACCCTGCTCACCGCCATGTTCTTGCATGCCGGGATCCTGCACCTTGCTGGCAATGCATATTATCTGTATGTCTTCGGAGATAATGTAGAGGACTACCTGGGTGGTCGGATCTATCTGGCGCTCTTCATAGCCGCTGGCCTGGCTGGAAGCGTTCTGCAGGTCGCCACTCAAGGGGACCCGCAGATACCAATCGTCGGAGCATCGGCGGGGGTTGCGGGGGTGATGGCCGCCTACCTGGTGATCTTTCCACGGGTCAAGATCTATCAGATGTTCCGGATATTGCGATTCCGGGTGCGAGTGGCCTGGTTTCTCCTTTTTTGGATCGGTTGGAACGTCATGGGTGTGATCCTCGGTGGAGGCGATGTGGCCTGGATGGCTCACATCGGCGGATTCTTGGCCGGAGCGTTATTCGCCTACCAGTTCAGGGTCCGACCCCTCCATAGCATATTAGGTCGCACCTGAGCGTTCAGTCCAGGCCGGCTGACGCGGTCACTCCCCCATCGATGGTCAGAATCGCCCCGTTGACATAATCGGAGAGATCGGAAGCCAGATATAGCGCGGCCCCGACGACATCCTGCGGCTCGCCAAAGTGGCCAAGAGGTATCCGGGAACGAATACGATCGGAGATCTCGTCGTTGTCCGTCAAGGCTCGGCTGAAGCGCGTTTTTATCGTTCCTGGCGCAAGTGCATTAACTCGGATGCCCTTAGGGCCCAACTCGCCGGCGAGGACCATGGTGAGCATATTCAATCCCGCCTTGGATACGCTATAAATCCCCAGCCCAGTTGAGGGGCTAAATCCGGCGATGGACGACATCAGGATGATCTTGCTGCCTTGATCCAGGTGCGGAGCTGCCGCACGGCACAAAAGAAAAGCCCCGCGCAAATTGACTTCCATGATCTTGTCCCACAAGGCAGTGGTGGCATCCATTGTGGGGCCGAAGTGCGGATTAGTTCCCGCGTTGCTCACGAGAATATCGATGCGCCCGTAAGCCTCAAGCGCTGCATCGACCAGGTTTTGAACGGCATCTTCATCTCCGGCATGGGCGGCGATCGGAAGCGCCTTCCCGCCTTCGGCTTGAATTTCGCTCGCTGCCAGGTCAAGCCCATCTTGCTTCCTGCTCGAGAGCACGACTCGTGCTCCGGCAGTCGCGTAGGCCCCTGCAATCGCCCGACCCAATCCATGCGAGGCCCCGGTCACGATAGCGACCTTATCCTTTAATGAGATGTCCATACCGCCTCCAGGCCACGATTACTGGATAATTCTGCTGGCTGGCGCGCCATAGGTCAACCCCAACCCACGATCCAAACCGATGCGCGACTATAATGATGCCGCAATCATGCACAAGATCGAATCCCCCTCGGCAAGCGAGCTGGCTCAAGAACTATCACAGGAGATCTGGAAAGTGCTCGGCCTTTCGCCCGATACGCGGCTGCGGTACCTCCTGAATCCACTACTGTGGGCTCCTCTACGCCGCTTTGCGGACGGAGCGGCCAGGTTTGATCGGACGGTCGCCGAATCAGGCTTTCGGGAGGCCGCAAGTGAGGTGCTTCCTCGCCTGATTAACAATCTGGAAGTGATTGGCCTACATCGGGTTCCCACTTCCGGACCACTGCTCGTGGTTTCCAATCATCCCGGATCCGCAGACGGATTGGCAATCGCGGCCAGCCTGCCACGCAACGACCTTAAGATTGTGGTCAGTGCTCTGCCTTTCATTCGCAGCTTGCCTAACTCAGCGCAGCACTTGATATACACCGATCCGCTCGAGCCGCACAAACGCATGGAAGTGGTTCGCTCCAGCGTGCGACATCTGCGAGATGGCGGCGCGCTGTTGATCTTTCCCCGAGGTAAAGTTGAGCCGGATCCGGCCTGGCTGCCCGGGGCAAGGGATTCCTTGTCACGTTGGTCCGCCAGCCTGGGATTGATCGCGCGGTCAGTCCCGGAGGCCAACATTGTCACAACCATCGTCAGCGGAGTTCTCGCACGCGGCAGTCTGCGCAATCCGCTCACCCGCTGGCCAAGAGATCCCCGGCAGCGTCAACTGCTGGCCGAGATCATCCAGGTCGTTCAGCAAGCGTTGCTCCCCTACGGAATATCGGTTTCTACGCGCTTGAGCTATGGGAACCCAATCGTAGCCGGCAACCGAGACGCACGTGAGCTCACGGGCGAAATCGTAGAATACGCGAAGCAATTGCTACACGACCACCTGACCCCAGCAGGTGGTGAGCCTAGGACCGATTCTTAATAGTGAGATAACCAAATGACAGTTGAGATGGGCATGGTTCTGGCCATCCTGTTCTTCGCCTTCGTGCTGCTGGTCAGCGAGAAGGTGCGGATGGACGTCGTGGCACTTATGGTGCTTGGCGGCCTGGCGCTTTCAGGGTTAGTAACCGATGCCCAGGCGCTATCCGGGTTCAGCAGCCCGGCGGTGGTCACGGTCTGGGCGGTCTTCATCTTGAGCGGCGGCCTGACCAGAACGGGTGTGGCCAACATTCTGGGCGATCAGGTATTTAAGCTAGCCGGAGGCGGCGAAGCGCGCATGATCGTGGTCATCATGTTGACCGCGGGCATCATGTCGGCCTTCCTGAACAACGTGGGGGTAGCGGCATTAATGCTCCCAGTGATTATGGATTTAGCACGACGCACCGGAACACCTCCCTCGCGCTTACTGATGCCGCTTGCGTTCGGCGCCCTGCTTGGCGGTCTGACCACACTGATCGGTACCCCTCCCAATATTCTCGTCAACCAGGCAATGATTGGTTATGGTCTCGAGCCTTTTGCGTTCTTTGACTATGCCTATGTCGGTATTCCGGTCATGCTGGCCGGCGTGACTTATATGGTGCTGGTTGGAAGGCACCTCCTGCCCAGCCGCGATATCACCAAGGAATCGACGGACGCCGACCTGGGTATGATCTTTGGATTCCAGGAGCGCATGTGCTTCGTTAAGATCGGCGAAGGCTCCGAATTGGCGGGGCGGACCTTGGCCGCCAGCCGGTTGGGTGCTGCCCTGGGGCTCAACGTCCTGGCTATTATGCGAGAGGATGAGCGCCATCTCGCACCCGGGCCTGGCGCTTTGCTGCATGTCGGGGACGATTTAATCGTTGAAGGTCGTCTGGATCGCCTGCAGGAGCTGCACGGCAGCGACAATTTGCAGGTCGATGAGCGGGCGGTTGATCTGGCTTCACTTGTTTCATCCGACACTGCCTTTGCTGAAGTGCAGATCGCTCCAAGTTCTCCGCTGATCGGCCGCACCTTGCTTCAGAGTGGGTTCCGCCATCAGTTCGGGGTGAACATTCTGGCCATTCGCCGCAACGGAGAGATCCGGCATGACGCCCTTTCCGACCAACCGTTGGGCGCCGAAGATCGCCTGCTAATCCAGGCCACCCTCACGCAGCTCAAATTCCTGCGGGGCATTCTCGAATTCCAGTCCATTGATCGGATCGACCTTGAGCATGTGCAGGATCGATATGAGCTCCAGGAACGCTTGCTTGCTTTGAACATCCCAGAGAAATCAAGCCTATCCGGCAGAAGCCTGGAGGAAAGCCATCTGAGCGATGCCTTCGGACTCTCAGTTCTGGGGATCGAGAGAGATGGAAAGACCAAGCTCGCTCCTCAACCTGATGAAGTCGTTCATGCCGGCGATCGCCTGCTGGTCGAGGGTTTGCCGGAGGACCTCGAAACTCTGCGAGGGCTTCGAGACCTGATCGTCAATACGGAGCGATCGATCGAACCGGAAATGCTTGAAGACAATCAGGTGGGCCTGGCCGGCGTGGTGCTTTCGCCCTCATCAACCCTCGACGGCAAAACGCTTCGGCAGCTGCATTTTCGGGACAAGTACGGTTTGAGCGTCCTGGCCATCTGGCGTGGAGGTACCCCCCACCGATCGAACCTGCGCAACTTTCCTTTGAAGTTTGGCGATGCCCTGCTGCTGCATGGATCCCGCGACCGGCTAATCGTACTGGGCAGCGAGCCCGATTTCCTGGTACTCACGCGCGAGGCCCAGGAAGCGCCGCGCATTTCGAAGGCACCGGTGGCGGCGCTGATTATGGCGGGAGTGCTTGTTCCGGTGATCCTGGGTTGGGTGCCGATCGCTATTGCGGCGGTTGTCGGCGCCACCTTGATGGTTCTCACGCGCTGTCTGACGATGGAGGAAGCCTATCGCTATATCGAATGGCGAGCGGTATTCCTCATCGCAGGCATGCTGCCACTCGGGATCGCCATGCAGCAAACCGGTACGGCAGCCTTCATCGCGGAGCAGGTCGTGGATCTTGTTGGGGAGTCGGGGATCGGCGCGGTTGTCACTGCGCTGTTTTCGCTGACGGCGGCCACCTCGCAGATCATGCCAAATGCGGCGGTTACTGTGCTCATGACGCCCATCGCCATTAATACCGCGGTCGATTTGGGAATCAATGTACAGTCACTAGCGATGGTAATCGCAATCTCCGCCTCGGCCAGTTTCTTGAGCCCGGTAGCCCACCCAGCAAACAGCCTGGTGATGGGACCCGGAGGCTACAAGTTCAGCGACTATTTGAAGGTGGGCCTGCCGCTCACGGCGGTGGTGTTGATCGTCACGCTGATCTTCCTGCCGATCTTCTGGTCGTAGCTGCTCAAGTCCCGCAATTCTCTAATAGAGCGTTCAAATCAGATCGCGCCTTAGGTCCACTGCGTGATGTAGAATTGGCGATCGCCTAGGAAAACCAGAGAATGAAGCGCTTCCCGATTGTGCTTGCCATAGCCGCAACCGCCGCCTTGATTATCAGCGGCTGCTCCGCCACCTCCACCCCTTCAACCACATCATCTACCGATGAGCCGGCCCCCACCATTGCGGCAACTGCCGCGCCGGAGGCTACGGCACCAGCCGTGCCGTCCCCGACCGTTGAAGTCATCGTATTCGAATCAGAGACACTGGATACCCTGCATGCGGCTCAGGTTCCAAATGCCAGTCTTATTGAGCTGGCGCACAGGCTGGGAGGGGTAACTCAGGACATCCCGGATATGCTGGATCCACCGGCGGTTCCGTTTCAGGTCGGGTCGCGGCAGGTTTTCCACGCGAGCAATCAAGACACCAACGAGCAGTTCGATGTGACCGCTACGCTGCAGTATGCGACGGACCACGCTTATTTTTGGATCGCGGATGGGGCGCAGTTTGACCCAGACGATTTGGAGCGACTGGCTCTGACTTTCGAGAACCGTATTTATCCGGATACCCGCGAGTTCTTTGGAAGCGAGGCGAATCCCGGCATCGACGGCGACCCGCATATTTACATCCTGTACGCAAACGGGCTCGGTTTCGGCATCGCCGGCTACTTCAGCTCTGTTGACTCGGTGCATCCGTTGGTGCGCGAAGACTCGAACGGCCATGAGATGTTCTACTTCAACGCCTCGACGGTCGATCTTGATGAAGAGTTTACTTATGCTGTTCTGGCTCATGAGTTTCAACATATGGTCAACTTCACCGGTGACATCGATGAGACCACCTGGGTGAGCGAGGGGCTGGCTGAGCTCTCGGCGCACATTAACGGATTTGGCACGGCCGTCAACCATCCGCTCTACACCGACGATCCGGATCGCTCGCTAAATGACTGGGATCCTGATGATGCCGGGCCTAATTACGGCGCGGCCTCGCTCTTCATGTATTACTTTTTCGATCGTTTCGGCGAGGACCTGACCCAGCAGATGGCGACCCATCAGGCCAACGGCCTGGAGGGTATCGATCTTGCGTTCCAGGATGCCGGTGCGGTGGACCCACTGACCGGAGAGACCTACGGCGCGGACGGGGTTGTCCTGGATTGGGTGATCGCGAACTACCTGGACGATACTGAGATTGAGGATGGTCGCTACGCGTATCGACTATTTCCGGACCTTCGCAAGACCCGCCAGACCGAAACGCTGAGAGAATGCCCGGCGGAGGAAGAAGAGCGTGAAGTCAGCCAGTACGGCGTGCACTACATCCGCTTGATATGTGAAGGGCAGCGGACGATGACCTTTGATGGCGCGGAAGAGGTCCAGCTTCTTCCCGCTGACCCGTTCTCGGGCGACTACGCGTTCTGGTCCAACAAAGGGGACACCGCCGACATGCGCCTCTCTCAAACCTTTGACTTGACGGACGTCAGCGGCCCAGTGAGCCTCACCTATCAGACCTGGTACAACATCGAGGAAGGTTGGGATTACGTGTTTCTTGTCGTCTCAGAAGACGGTGGGGAAAGCTGGGAAATCCTGCGCACACCTTCAAGCACCGATAACAATCCAAATAGCAACAGCTATGGATGGGGTTACACGGGAGATTCACGTTTTTCCGACTGGATCGAAGAGACTGTCGATCTTTCAGACTATGCAGGGAAAGAAATTGTTCTGCGGTTCGAATACATTACAGATTTAGCCGCCAACGGTGAGGGGTTGATGCTCGACGACATCTCCATTCCCGAAATCGGCTACTTTAGCGACTTCGAAACGGACGACGGCGGATGGGAGGCGGAGGGCTGGGTACGTATCCAGAACGAACTGCCCCAGACCTTCAGGCTAGCCTGGATTTCGTTCGGAGATGAAACCACCGTCGAAACTATTCCGCTCGGCGCTGGCAACATCGCCAGTATTCCAGTTGATATCGGCCAAGAGGGAGCTGGAGTACTGGTAGTGGTTCCAACGACGCGCATTACGCGGCAACCAGCCAGCTACATTTATTCCTTCGGCGAGTAGTTTGAGAGCGGGATAAAGTCCGCAGCCTCAAGCCCCTTCTCGACCAGTGAACCGATGGGGTGAATTCCGATTACTGTATGCCCCTCCCGCAGGCCCGCAGCCAGCGCCATCCCGACCACCCTTCCAGTGTGAAAGCTGACGACTGGCGAGCCGCTCATCATTCCTGGCTCGAAAGCTTCGTCCATGATGGCCCAGGCCCCTTTTCGATCTGACTCCAGGATCGTTCCCCAGCGTTCTCCGTTTTGCGCCCCAAAGCCCGGATACAGCACAATGCGCTCGCCGGGCTGCGGGAATCCACGTTCATCTGGCTCTAAAATCTCGCCGAGCGATTCCTTTTCTTGGACCGAGAACAACACATAGTCGTTGGTTAGATTCATGCTGAGCGTTCTGGGCTCGCCGGGAACGCCGTGCAGCACATCTAGCTCAATGGATTGCTCTTCATGGCTGAATTCGACGGACTGGAGTTCTC
>Ga0255055_10001803_pt1 | contig 15384 bp, 12 predicted proteins | sample JV7_2_27_MG_FD_188633 | JGI IMG/M metagenome (GOLD analysis project Ga0255055, IMG submission 188633) | Seawater microbial communities from Jervis Inlet, British Columbia, Canada - JV7_2_27 | ecosystem: Environmental > Aquatic > Marine > Inlet | place: Canada: British Columbia | collected... | reverse complement strand
CGTGCGCCGTCGCAATCGTGATCCCGCGCTCACGCTCCTCCGGAGCACGGTCAATCTGATCAAACGCCACAAACTGCGCCAGCCCGCGAGTCGCCAATATCTTCGTAATCGCCGCGGTCAAAGTCGTTTTGCCGTGATCCACGTGACCGATCGTACCGACGTTTACGTGCGGCTTCTTACGCTCGAATTTCTGCTTGGCCATGTGCGTTCCCTCCCTTTCGCGGGTTTTCGTCTAAGCGCCCTTCACTTTCGCTACGACTTCCTCGCTTATAGAAATCGGTGCGTGCTCGTAATGGTCAAACTGCATGCTGTAGGTGGCTCTTCCCTGCGACTTCGACCGCAGATCCGTGGCGTACCCGAACATCTCCGAGAGGGGCACGTGGGAATCGATTACCTGGGTGTTGCCCCGAACTTCGATTTTCTGGATCCGCCCGCGGCGGGAGCTCAAGTCTCCAATGACGTCCCCCATGAACTCATCCGGGGTTACCACCTCCACGGCCATCACCGGCTCAAGAAGAACAGGGGATGCGCTCTGGCATGCCGACTTGAATGCCATCGAGCCCGCGATCTTGAACGCCATCTCGGAGGAGTCCACATCATGATAGGACCCGTCGATAAGCGTCACGATCGTATCGACTACGGGATATCCGGCCACGATCCCCGTCTCCGATGCTTCCCGCACGCCTTTTTCCACGGCGGGAATGTATTCCTTCGGGACGGCTCCCCCGATGATCTTATTGACGAACTCAAACCCCTTTCCTGCCTCGTTCGGCTCCACGGAGATCTTGACGTGCCCGTACTGCCCCCGCCCTCCCGTCTGCCGGACATAGCGCCCCTCGTGCTTCGCGGCGCGTGTGATCGTCTCCCGGTAGGCGACCTGGGGACGGCCCACGCTCGCCGCCACCTTGAACTCCCGCAACAGCCGGTCCACGATGATTTCCAGGTGCAGTTCCCCCATGCCGGCGATCAGTGTCTGCCCCGTCTCCTCATCCACTTTCACCCGGAAGGAGGGATCCTCCAGGGCGAGCTTCTGCAGAGAAAGACCAAGCTTTTCCTGGTCTGCCTTCGTTTTCGGCTCGATGGCGATGGATATCACGGGGGCGGGGGCGGTGATGGATTCGAGTACGATTTCCTCGTTCGGGGCGCACAGAGTCTCGCCGGTAAAGGCGTTTTTCAGACCGACGCAGGCCGCAATGTCGCCCGCGTAAACCGCCTTGATCTCCTCTCTCTTGTTCGCGTGCATCTTGAGAATTCGGCCGATCCGCTCTTTCTTCTGCCTCGTGGAGTTGTATACCTGGTCACCCGAGTTGAGCGTCCCGGAATAGACACGCAGAAACGTGAGTTGCCCGACGAACGGATCCGTCATGATCTTGAAGGCCAGGCCGGAGAAGGGCTCCTCGTCGGAGGACCCGCGGATGGCAACCGACCCGTCGCGTGGATCGATGCCTTCCACCGGTGGTTTGTCGAGGGGAGAGGGAAGGTAATCCACAATGGCGTCGAGAAAAGGCTGGATTCCCTTGTTCCGGAATGCGGTTCCGCAAAGGACGGGGACGATCCTCAGGCCGATCGTCGCCTCGCGGATCGCCGCCTGCAGTGCACCCACTTCGATTTTGTTACCGGCCAGGTACTCCTCGAGAAGCGAGTCGTTGACGTCGGCCAGGGACTCCAGAAGGCGTTCCCGCGCGGACGCAACGGCGCCTTCCATATCCTTGGGAACATCCTCGAATCGATACTTGGCTCCGAGGGTGTCCTCGTCCCATACGATGGCCTTCATCCGGACCAGGTCGATGATCCCGCGGAACCCCTCCTCCCTGCCCAGAGGAAGCTGAATCGGGACGGGATTCGCTCCAAGGCGCTCTTTCACCATGCGGATGACCCGGTCGAAATCCGCTCCCGTCCGGTCCATCTTGTTGATCATCGCCAAACGCGGAACGCGGTGCTTGTCGGCCTGCCTCCACACGGTCTCCGACTGGGGCTCGACCCCTCCCACGGCACAGAACACGGCGACTGCCCCGTCCAGGACTCGAAGCGAACGTTCCACTTCGATGGTGAAGTCCACGTGCCCGGGAGTGTCGATGATGTTGATCCGATGTCCCCTCCAGAAACAGGTGGTTGCCGCGGAGGTGATCGTGATGCCCCTTTCCTGCTCCTGCTCCATCCAGTCCATGGTCGCGGTCCCCTCGTGCACCTCCCCCATCTTGTGGGAGACGCCCGTGTAGTACAGGACCCGCTCCGTCGTGGTGGTCTTCCCGGCGTCTATATGGGCCATGATCCCGATGTTCCGGGTATTTTCCAGCTGCGTGGTTCTTGCCACTTCCTCGTCTTCCTTCCCGGCATTCCTTAAAAGTTTACCAGCGGTAATGAGCGAAGGCCTTGTTGGCCTCGGCCATCTTGTGGGTGTCTTCCTTCTTCTTGACCGTCAACCCCCGGTTGTTATAGGCGTCCAGGATTTCCCCCGACAGGCGGGCAACCATCGTCTTTTCGGAGCGTCCTCTTGCGAAACTGATCATCCACCGGAGCGAGAGAGCCAGTCGCCGCTCGGGGCGAACCTCCACCGGAACCTGATAGGTTGCCCCCCCCACCCGGCGTGACTTGACCTCAAGAACCGGCTTGGTGTTTTCCACCGCCTTCTTGAGGATGCTTACCGGGTCTTCCTTCACCTTCTCCTTCAGGACTTCCATCGAGCCGTATACGATCTTTTCCGCAACGGTCTTTTTCCCCTTGTGCATGATCCCTGTGATCATCCTCGCAACGAGCGCATCGCCATATACCGGGTCCGCCCCTGCGGCTCGTCTGATCACATATCCTCGTCTCGGCATCGGGAATGCCTCCTCACAAATATGCCTGCTCGTCGAACATACAGGTAGCCACTCCCACGAGCGCAATCCCCGCGGATCATGGCAGCTACCATCCCTTGTACCCGTTCCGGCGGATTTGCCGGGAAAGGCCGGTACTTCCTCGTTTCGGTCAGGGGAAGCTATTTGGGTCGTTTTGCTCCGTACTTCGACCGCGACTTCCGTCTGTCTTGGACACCAACGGAATCCAGCTTCCCGCGTATGATGTGATACCGCACACCGGGGAGATCCTTGACCCTTCCTCCCCGAATCAACACGACGGAGTGCTCCTGGAGGTTGTGCCCTTCTCCCGGAATGTAGACGGTGACCTCGAACCCGTTCGTTAGCCGTACCCTCGCGACCTTCCGCAACGCGGAATTCGGCTTCTTCGGGGTCGTGGTGTACACCCTCAGGCATACCCCCCGCTTCTGGGGGCATCGCTCCAACGCGGGGGAGTCGCTTCGGTGACTGACTGCCTCGCGCCCCTTCCGGACAAGCTGATTGATCGTGGGCATTCCCCAATCCTTCCCGTGAATATTGTCTACACTTCGCGAAACGTAAAAGGATTTTTATACCATTACGTCCTTGTCATGTCAACCGGTTTCTTCCTCTTCCATCAGATCCTCAGCCGCCTCCTCCTTGAGTTCGGAGGGAAGTGACGGGTCCGCTTCCATCTCCAGCATGCGGTAATGCAGACCTCCCGTTCCGGCGGGGATTAACCGGCCCATGATGACGTTTTCCTTCAGCCCGGACAGGGTATCGACCCGTCCGTGGACGGATGCATCCGTGAGGATCTTCGTGGTCTCCTGGAACGAGGCCGCCGATATCCAGGATTCCGTGGACAGCGATGCCTTGGTGATCCCCAGGAGTTGCGGGTCGGCCGTTGCGGGATTGTCCCCTTCCGTCACGATCCGCTCATTCTCCTCCTTGAACACCCACTTCTCGACGCTCTGTCCCACGAGGAAGTTGGTGTTCCCGGAGTCGCTGATCTTGACCCTCCGGAGCATCTGCCGGACGATGACCTCGATGTGCTTGTCATTGATCCGGACTCCCTGGAGCCGGTAAACCTCCTGGATTTCGTCTACGAGAAAGCGGGCAAGCTCCTTGTCCCCCTGTACCCGCAGGATGTCGTGGGGATTGGGAGACCCGTCCATGAGGGACTCCCCGGCGCGGATTCTCTCCCCGTCGTGCACCGTGATGTGCTTCCCCCGGGGGATGGAGTATTCCCGGGGTTCCCCGATGTCCGGAACCACCTGGATCTTCCGTTTTCCCTTGAAGTCCTTGCCGAGCCTCACCACGCCGTCGATCTCGGAGATGACGGCGAACTCCTTGGGCTTCCTTGCCTCGAAGAGCTCGGCCACCCGGGGAAGACCGCCGGTGATGTCTTTCGTCTTCGTCGTCTCCCGCGGGATCTTTACGATGATGTCGCCCGCAAGCACCTCCTGCCCTTCCTCCACGAGGATGTTCGATCCCATGGGAAGAAGGTACCGTGCGTCGCTGGTGGAGCCGGGGAGCTTGAGCGTCCTGTTCTTTTTGTCCTTGATCGAGATACGCGGACGGGCGTCCGGGTCCCGCGGTTCGATGATCACGCGCGTTGAGCGTCCGGTCACCTCGTCGAGTTGTTCCCGCATCGTGATCCCGTCGAGGATATCCCCGAATTTGATGATCCCCGAAACCTCCGTGAGAATCGGGATGTTGTAGGGGTCCCATTCGGCAAGCCGCTGCCCCTCCTTCACCTTTTCCCCGTTTTTCACCATCAGGGTCGCCCCGTAGGTGATCGGGTACTTCTCCCGCTCCCGGTTGTTCTCCTCCTGGACGATCAGGAAGCCGTTCCGGTTCATGGCGACGTGCTTCCCTTCCTTGTTCTTCATCACGACCAGGCCCTGGAACTTGATCTTGCCCGGGTGTTTCCCCTGGATGTAGCTCTGTTCGATGAACCTGGAAGCCGTTCCGCCGATGTGGAACGTCCGCATCGTAAGCTGCGTCCCGGGCTCCCCGATCGACTGCGCCGCGATGATCCCGATCGCCTCCCCGTTGGTCACCATCTTCCCCCGGGCGAGGTCACGCCCGTAACAGAACGCGCATACTCCCCGCTTGCTCTCGCACGTCAGGGCGGAGCGGATCTTGGCCTCGTCCATTCCCGACATCTCGATCTGGCGCGCCCCCTCTTCCGTGATTTCCTCGTTGGCTTCGACGAGGGTGTTCCCGTCGTTGTCGTACATGTCCTCGAGAGCAACCCGCCCGAGGATGCGGTCGGACAGTCTGTCGATGATCTCCCCGCCTTCCACGAGCGCCCGAACGGGGATTCCGTCAAGCGTCTGGCAGTCCTCTTCGATGATGATGCAATCCTGTGCCACGTCCACCAGCCTCCGCGTCAGGTACCCGGAGTTCGCGGTCTTGAGGGCGGTGTCGGCAAGACCTTTCCTGGCCCCGTGGGTGGAGATGAAGTACTGGCCGACGGACAGCCCCTCGCGGAAGTTCGAGGTGATCGGGGTTTCGATGATCTCCCCGGAAGGTTTGGCCATCAGGCCCCTCATTCCGGCAAGCTGGCGCATCTGCTTGTCGGAGCCGCGGGCTCCCGAATCCGCCATCATGTAGATGGGGTTGAAGCTCGGGACTTTCATGTCCTTCCCATCCCTGGTCTTGATCGTCTCCGTCCCCATCTCGCGAAGCATCTCCGAGGCGATCTGCTCGGTCGCCGCGGACCATATGTCGACCACCTTGTTGTACCGCTCGCCGTTGGTGATCAGCCCGCCCTGGTGCTCCTCCACCACGGCTTCAACCTCTGCGGTTGCCTTGTCCAGAAGCTTCCCCTTGTTGCTCGGGATCTTCATGTCGTTCATGCAGATCGAGATGCCCGAGAGGGTTGCGTAGTCGTATCCGAGCGTTTTGAGATGGTCGGACAGGAGGACGGTCGCCTTTTGCCCGCAGTTTCGGTACGCAACGTCGATGAGTTCCGCGAGGTCCTTCTTTTTCATGACGCGGTTGACCTGATCGAACAGGACCTCCTTCGGAACCACCTCGTACAGGAGGACCCGCCCCGTGGTGGTATCCACCATCTTTCCGTTGACCCGGACATGGATAATGGTCTGCAGCTTGATTGCTCCCGCATCGAATGCGATGCGGACCTCGTCGAAACTACCAAACTTCTTGCCCTGTCCCTTTAGACCTTCGCGCGACCGGGTGAGGTAATAGATGCCGAGGACGATGTCCTGCGTGGGGCTGATCACCGGCTTGCCGTGTGCAGGGGAAAGGATGTTGTTGGTGGACATCATCAGCACCCTCGCCTCCATCTGGGCCTCGATGGAAAGCGGGACGTGGACCGCCATCTGGTCTCCGTCGAAGTCCGCGTTGAAAGCGGTGCATACCAGAGGGTGCAGCTGGATCGCCTTCCCCTCGATCAGCACGGGTTCGAACGCCTGGATTCCCAGCCGGTGAAGCGTCGGGGCCCGGTTGAGCATGACCGGGAGCTGACGGATGACCTCGTCCAGGGCGTCCCAGACCTCGCGTTTCTCCTTCTCCACCATCTTTTTCGCCGCCTTGATGGTGGTAGCGTACCCTGCCTCCTCGAGCTTGTTGAAGATGAACGGCTTGAACAGCTCGAGCGCCATCTTTTGCGGCAGGCCACACTGGTGCAGTTTCAGCTCCGGCCCGACGACGATCACCGAACGACCGGAATAGTCAACCCGTTTCCCGAGCAGGTTCTGGCGGAACCTTCCCCCTTTCCCCTTCAGCATGTCGGACAGGGATTTCAGGGGCCGCCTGTTGGAGCCTGTGATGAGCTTCCCACGGCGTCCGTTGTCGAAAAGGGCGTCCACCGCCTCCTGCAGCATCCGCTTCTCGTTCCGGATGATGATCTCCGGGGCGGACAGATCGAGCAGCCTTTTCAGACGGTTGTTCCGGTTGATCACCCGGCGGTACAGATCGTTCAGATCCGACGTGGCAAACCGGCCTCCGTCCAGAGGGACCAGGGGACGAAGATCCGGCGGAAGCACCGGGATGACGTTCATGATCATCCATTCCGGACGCTGGCCGCTGTCCCGGAATGCCTCGACGATTCTCAGGCGTTTCGAAATCTTCTTCTTTTTGGCCTCGGACGCCGTGTCGGCCATATCCCTGCGGAGCTCCTCCGACAGCTTGTCCAGGTCCAACTCCGACAGAAGAGTAAGGATTGCCTCCGCGCCGAGACCGGCCTTGAAGGCATCGCCTGCTTCCTCCAGCATCTCCCGGTATTTACCCTCCGAGAGCACCTCGAACTTCTGCAGGTCCGTCTTGCCGGGATCGATGACGATGAACTTCTCGAAGTAGATAACCGCCTCGATCTCCTTCATCGGCATGTCGAGGATGGTGGCGATCCGGCTCGGCAAACTTTTGAGGAACCATATGTGCGCGACCGGCGCGGCCAGATCGATTTGCCCCATCCTCTCCCTGCGCACCTTGGACTGGATCACCTCGACCCCGCACTTCTCGCAGACGATCCCTCTGTGTTTCATCCGCTTGTACTTCCCGCAGTTGCACTCGTAGTCCTTGATCGGCCCGAAGATCTTCGCGCAGAACAGACCGTCCCGCTCCGGCTTGAACGTCCGGTAGTTGAGGGTTTCCGGTTTCTTCACCTCGCCGTGGGACCACTTGCGGATCTGATCGGGCGAAGCGATGGAGATCCGGATTCCCGAGAAAAACAACGGATCCTTAGGTTTCTCAAATCGCGTAAAGAGATCTTCCAATTGGTGCCTCCCGGGTACGTTCCCTGGTTGCGATCGTTACTTGGCTTCCTCGCTGATCAGCTCGACATCCAGGCCGAGCGCCTGCAGTTCCTTGATGAGTACGTTGAAGGATTCGGGCAGGCCCGGCTCGAGGGAGAAGCTTCCTTTCACGATCGCCTCGTACATTCTGGCCCGTCCTGGTACGTCGTCCGATTTCACCGTCAGGAATTCCTGGAGCGTATAGGAGGCGCCGTAGGCCTCGAGCGCCCAGACTTCCATCTCCCCGAGACGTTGCCCGCCGAACTGCGCCTTCCCCCCGAGGGGTTGCTGGGTCACCAGGGAATACGGCCCCGTGGACCGGGCGTGGATCTTGTCGTCAACGAGGTGGTGCAGCTTCATCATGTACATCGATCCGACGGTCACCTTCTGCTGGAACGATTCACCGGTCTTGCCATCGTACAGGGTGGTCTGCCCGGACTCCGGAAGTCCCCCCAACTGAAGGTATCGCCTGATCTCCTCCTCATTCGCCCCGCCAAAGACGGGGGACGCCATGAACACCCCTCCGGACATGAGTCCGGCTACCTTCCGAACCTCGTCATCGGTTAGGCTCTCGAGATATTCCCCGAACGTATCCGAATTGTAGATCTTCCGGAGCCATTCCTTCATTGCCCCGGGGCTGAACTCGCTTTTGATCATACGTCGGATCATCTCTCCCAGATCGCGTGCGGCCCATCCGAGGTGAGTCTCCATGATCTGCCCTACGTTCATTCGGGAGGGAACGCCGAGCGGATTGAGCACAATGTCTACGGGCGTGCCGTCGGAGAGGTACGGCATGTCCTCTTCCGGCACGTTCCGGGAGATCACCCCCTTGTTCCCGTGCCGGCCTGCCATCTTGTCCCCGACCGACAGCTTCCGTTTCATCGCAATGTACACCTTCACCATCTTGAGGACGCCCGGGGGCAATTCGTCCCCTTTCCGCATGCGCCCGATCTTCTCTTCGAAGACCGCCTTGACCAGGCTCACCTGGTCCTGGGCGACCTGGTAGTTATCGGCCAGGCGCTCCCTGGCCGTCGGATCCTCCTCGACCTCGATCTGGGCCCACATGGTTTTCGGTATCCCGTCGAGAACCTCCTCGGTGAGTTTTTTCTTCTTGCCGAGGATCACGTCGGTTTTGTCCTTGCCCGTGAGGCGGGTCGCAGAGACCTTGTTGAGGAGGAGGCCCCGCATCTTTCCGTAGGCAGTCTCCATGATGATCCGGATTTCGTCGTCCTGGTCCCGCACAAGCCTCTCCATCTCCCTTTCTTCATAGGCATGTGCACGCTCGTCCTTCTCTCCTCCCTTGCGGGTGAACACCTTCGAGTCGATGACGATTCCCTCGATCCCCGGCGGGACACGGAGGGAGGAATCCTTCACGTCCCCCGCCTTGTCTCCGAAGATCGCCCGGAGCAGCTTCTCCTCGGGGGAAAGCTGCGTCTCGCCTTTGGGCGTGACCTTTCCCACGAGGATGTCCATCGGTTTCACGCGCGCTCCGATCCGCACGATCCCGCTTTCGTCAAGGTCCTTGAGCGACTCCTCGCTGATGTTCGGAATGTCCGCGGTGATTTCCTCTTTCCCGAGCTTCGTCTCCCGGGCCACGCACTCGAACTCCTCGATATGGATCGAGGTGAATATGTCCTCCTTGACGATCTTTTCGGAAACGAGGATGGAATCCTCGAAGTTGTACCCGCGCCATGGCATGAAGGCAACGAGTACGTTCCTGCCGAGGGAGAGCTCGCCGATCGCGGTGGCCGGGCCGTCTGCGACCACCTCGCCCGCCTTCACCTTCCGCCCCGGGGAAACAGTCGGCTTCTGGTTGATGCAGGTGTTCTGGTTGGACCGCCGGAACTTGACAAGGGTGTAGATGTCCGCGCCGTACTTGCCGCTTGCGTCCGGTTCATCCGGACGAATGACGATCCGCCGGGCGTCCACGGACTCCACCACACCCCCCCGCCGGGCCTCCACCGCCGCTCCCGAATCGCGGGCGACCACGGACTCCATCCCCGTTCCCACGAGGGGCGGTTCCGTGCGCAGAAGTGGGACCGCCTGCCGCTGCATGTTGGACCCCATGAGCGCGCGGTTGGCGTCGTCGTGTTCCAGGAAGGGAATGAGCGAGGCCGCGACGGATACCAGCTGGTTCGGTGAGACGTCCATGAGGGTGACTTCCCCGGCGCGCACCATCGCGAACTCGCCCTCCTTCCGGGCGATCACGATGTCACGCTCGAACCTGCCCTTCTCGTCGATGGGGGCGTTCGCCTGCGCGATGACGTGCCTTTCCTCGTCCATCGCGGAGAGGGAAACGATTTCATTGGTGACCTGGGAATCCCGGACCACCCGGTACGGGGTTTCGATAAAACCGAATTCGTTGATTTGGGCATAGGTCGAGAGGGAGGCGATCAGTCCGATGTTCGGTCCCTCGGGCGTCTCGATGGGGCAGATCCGCCCGTAGTGCGTCGGGTGAACATCCCGTACCTCGAACCCTGCCCGCTCCCGCGTCAGACCGCCCGGCCCCAGCGCCGAGACGCGGCGCTTGTGCGTGACTTCCGACAGGGGGTTGGTCTGGTCCATGAACTGGGAAAGCTGGGAAGATCCGAAGAACTCCTTGATGACCGCGGAAACAGGCTTCGCGTTGATCAGGTCGTGCGGCATCAGGGTCTCGATGTCCTGCAGGCTCATCTTCTCCCGGATTGCCCTCTCCACGCGCACCAGCCCCATGCGGAACTGGTTCTCGATCAATTCCCCCACGGTGCGGACGCGCCGGTTCCCGAGGTTGTCGATGTCGTCCGCCTCGCCGATCCCGTTCTTCAGGTTGATGAGGTATCGGATTACCCGGAGGATGTCCTCGAACTGCAGCACGGTCGTGTCCAAATCTCCGTCGGTGATCCCGAGCTTGTGGTTCAGTTTGAGCCTGCCGACTTTCGACAGGCTGTAGCGCTCCGGGTTGAAAAACATGTTTTCGAACAGGTTGACTGCGGCGTCCTTCGTGGGGGGGTCTCCCGGTCGCATCTTCTTGTAGATCTCTTTCAGGGCCTCGTCCCGCTCCTTGATCTTGTCGGTCAAAAGCCCTTCCCAGATCGCCCGGTCGGCATTCTCCAGCGAGAAGACCGAAAAAGTGGTGATCCCTCTTTCCCGGATGATGGCGAGTGCCTCCTCTGTGATCCGCTGTCCGCACTCGAGCAGGATCTCCCCCTTCTCCGGGTCCGCGATGTCCGTGACACACACTTTCTGGAGGAGATCTTCGAGGGGGATAGAAAGTTTTCCGAACGTGACGTCGGCGAATCGCTCCGCCCGCTTTTTGGAAACCTTGACCCCCTTCTTGAACGCAACCTCGTTGGTCTTGGGATGCCGGATCTCCACGGGCATCTTGAGCCCGACCATGAGTTCGGGACGGAATACCTTGGTGTACCTGTCCCCCTCTACGGCCACTTCCTCCACTTCGTAGAACCGCCGCAGAAGCTCTTCGGTGGACATCCCGATCGCCCGCAGGAGGATGGCGATGGGGAATTTCCGCTTCCGGTCGATCTTCACGTACAGCATGTCCTTGTGGTCGAACTCGAAGTCCAGCCACGACCCGCGGTACGGGATGATCCGTGAGGAGAAGAGAACTTTCCCGGAGGCGTGGGACTTGCCCTTGTCGTGCTCGAAGAAGACCCCGGGCGAGCGGTGCAACTGGCTTACGATGACCCGTTCCGTCCCGTTGATGATGAAGGTGGCGCGGGTCGTCATGAGGGGCATCTCGCCAAAGAAGACTTCCTGCTCCTTGACGTCCCGGATGGTGCGGGCGCTGGTCCTCTCGTCCACGTCGAAAATGACGAGCTGTACGGTCACCTTGATCGGGGCGGCGAAGTTCATGCCCCGCTCGCGGCATTCCTCCTCGCTCCACTTCGGTTCCCCGATGGAGCAGGAAAGAAACTCCAGTGTGGCCCGGCCGTTGTAATCCGTGATGGGGAAGATGCTCTTGAAGACGGCCTGCAGACCGATGTCCTTCCGTTTCTCGGCCGGAACGTTCACCTGCAGGAAATCTTCGTACGATTCCTGCTGCGCTTTGATGAGATTGGGTATTTCAACGACTTTCCCGATTTTGGAAAAGTCGACCCGCTTGATTACGTTCCGGTAATCCAGATGCGCCATGTTCTCACCTCGGGGGTACTGGCAAAGGTTTCGATACGGGGGGCAACTCCGGCCCCCTCATTGCTTCCGAAGCATCACGATTCCTACTTGATTTCTGCCTTTCCCCCTGCTTCCTCGATCTTCTTCTTCAGATCCTCCGCTTCCTTCTTCTCAATTGCTTCCTTCACGGGCTTCGGAACCCCTTCGACGAGGTCCTTCGCCTCCTTCAGTCCCAGCCCCGTGATCTCGCGGATCACCTTGATCACCTGGATCTTCTTGTCCCCAAAATCGGTCAGGATCACGTCGAACTCCGTCTGCTCCTCGACTGCGGGCGCCACGGCGCCTTGCGCTGCCACGGCCACTGCGGGGGCCGCCGCCGTGACGCCGAACCTTTCCTCGAGAGCCTTCACGTATTCGTGGAGCTCGAGCACCGTAAGGCCCTCCACCATCGTAAGAAATTCCTCTTTCGACATCGTTGGCATGTTCTTTTCCTCCCTGTATCAGGCACTAACCTGTTTGGATTTTTGGTCGTGGATGGATTGCAGTGCGTATGCCAGTTTTCTTTTCGGCCCGGAGAGTACCTGCGCCATTCTCGTGATGGGCGACGCCAACCCGCCGACCAGCCGGGAAAGAAGCACATCCCGCGGCGGGACTTCCGCCAGCGTCTCGATCTCCTTTACCGATAAAACCTTTCCCTCGAAGTACCCTGCCTTCAGCTGGATTTTCTTGTTTCCGACTGCATACTCCCGCATTACTTTTGCCAGCATTACGGGATCGCCCGCCGTGAAGCCTATGGCGGTTGGACCGATGAAGAACTCCTCGAGCTGGGAAAACCCGGAGTCCTTCGAAGCCCGGCGGATCAGGGTGTTCTTCACTACCCTGAATTCCGCATCGATCTCCCGGAGTTTCTTCCGGAGACGGGTGACCTCGGCCACCGTGAGACCCCGGTACTCCGCGAGCACGGAACCTTTCTGGCTGGCGATGATCCCCCGCATCGCCTCAACGGTGTCCGCCTTGCTCATCTTTTTCACCTCGCTCACGCCCCCTTCCTTTGTAGAGTGGTTACCTTAGTCGAAACCTCTGTCAAAGTCCCAAGGGCCAGGCAAGGCAAACCGTCCGTTCACCATGGTCTTTCCGTCCCCCTTGTCTGCGCGGGCCGGGCATTCGCCCCTTTGATCGCCTGACGGCGAACCGGCGGTCTTTGACAAAAGAAGTTCCTTTATGGGGGGACACTCCTTTTTTTCTCGACGAATGAATCAGGAGTGTCCCCCCGGTACGTTTATTCCGTCTGAAGCGCACTTGCGTTGAGCTTTATCCCCACCCCCATCGTCGAGGAAAGCGCGATGGAGCGGATGTACATTCCCTTGGCGGCGGAAGGTTTCGCCTTCTCGATCGCCTCGTAGAACGCGAGAAAGTTTTCCTTGATCTTCTCCGTCCCGAAACTTACCTTTCCGATCCCGGAGTGGAGAGTCCCGGTCTTGTCCACCTTGAACTCGACCTTGCCTCCCTTCAGGTCGCGAACGGCCCTCCCGACATCGAACGTGACCGTTCCCACCTTCGGGTTCGGCATCAGCCCCCTCGGGCCCAGGATCTTTCCGATCTTGCCGACGGCCCCCATCATGTCGGGTGTCGCGACGGCCTTGTCGAAGTCGAGCCATCCGCCCTGGACCTTCGCAATGAGCGTGTCGGACCCCACGTCGTCGGCCCCCGCTTCCCTGGCCTCCTTCTCCTTTTCCCCCTTGGCGAACACCACGACCCGGATGTTCTTCCCGGTACCGTTCGGCAACACGACGGAGCCTCTTACCTGCTGGTCCGGATACTTCGGGTCCACGCCCAGGCGCATCGCCACCTCCACCGTCTCGTCGAACTTGGCGACCGTCGTACCTTTCAGCAGTTCAAGTGCCTCGTCGAGAGAATACTTTGCCTCCCTGTTCACCTTCTTCCGTGATTCCAGGTGTTTTTTACCCCTTTTCGGCATTTCTCTCTCCCTTCTGTCGCGGGGTTCAGACTACATCGAGACCCATGCTCCGGGCCGTTCCCTCGATGGTCTTTATCGCCGCGGCCATGTCTTTCGCATCCAGGTCGACCATCTTGAGCTTCGCGATCTCCTCTACCTTGGCCCGGGGTATCGTCCCGCACTTTTCCTTCTTCGGTGTCATGCTCCCCTTCTCGACCCCTGCGGCCTTGAGCAGGAGGACCGACGCAGGAGGGGTCTTCATGATGAAGGTGAACGACCGATCCGCGTACACCGTGATGACCACCGGGATGATCATCCCCTCCTGGGATGCCGTCTTTGCGTTGAAAGTCTTGCAGAACTCCATGATGTTGACGCCGTGCTGCCCAAGGGCGGGCCCCACGGGGGGAGAGGGGTTCGCCTTTCCTGCCGGAATCTGGAGCTTGATCTGTGTAATGACTTTCTTCGCCATGAATTTCCTCCCCCCGTCCTGTCAGCTTTTTTCCACCTGGGTAAAATCGAGCTCCACGGGCGTCGCCCGCCCGAAGATGGAGACGAGAACGACCACTTTTCCCTTGTCCGGTTTGATGCTTTCCACAACCCCGTTGAAATTGGAGAAGGGTCCGTCGTTGACGCGCACGTTCTCCCCCTCGGTGAAGGTCACCTTCGGCTTCGGCTTGAGACGCCCTTCCACCATCTGGGACTTGATATCCTCCACCTCGGATTCGGGAATGGGCGCCGGAGTCTTCCCCCCCACGAATCCCGTCACCTTCGGGGTGTGCCGCACCAGGTGCCAGGTTTTTTCGTCGAGCTCCATCTGGACGAGCAGGTATCCCGGGAAGAAGCTGCGCGTCCCCGTGCGCTTCTTCCCCTTCTTCATCTCCACCACGGTTTCGGAGGGGATGAGCACGTCCCCGAACCGTTCCTGCACCCCTTCCGCCTCGATCCGGTTCAGGAGCGATTCCTTCACTTTTTTCTCATACCCCGAATAGGTATGAACCACGTACCACTGTCTCGTCATCGAACCCTCTATCGGAAAGTTAGAAGTTCAGGACGGAATACATGATCCTGCCCAAACCGTAATCGACCAGCCCCAGGAACAGCACGATGACAAGCACGGTGACGATCACCACGGCCGTCGTGGAAACCGTTTCCTTGCGACCCGGGTAGGTCACCTTCTTCATCTCGGTCTTGAACTCCCGCCAAAACCCGGAGATTTTCTGAGGAAGCCCGACGCCTTCCTGCTGCTTCGGTCGCACCTCCCCCATCGTCGTTCTGGTCCCCGGAAGACGTTCGTACAATCTATCCTTGATCGACTTCGCCATGAATCGCGCTTCTCCCCGTCTCGACGTATGAGGATGGCAGGCCAGGAGGGATTCGAACCCCCATCACCCGGATTTGGAGTCCGGTGCTCTAACCGTTAGAGCTACTGGCCTTCCCCCATTCCGGCTACTTGGTCTCCTTGTGCGGCGTGTGCTTCCTGCACGAGGGGCAGAACTTCTTCAGTTCCAGCTTCTCGGTCATCGTCTTCTTGTTCCGGGTGGTCGTGTAGTTCCTGCCCTTGCACTCGGAACAGGCCAGCGTGATGATGTCCCGCATTCCTCTCCCCGATCCTCTTCGTTATTCCACGATTTCCGAGACGACGCCGGCTCCCACGGTACGCCCGCCCTCGCGGATCGCGAACCGCAGCTCCTTCTCCATCGCCACCGGAGTGATCAGCTCAATCGTCAATTCCACGCTGTCCCCG
>Ga0255055_10001802_pt1 | contig 15390 bp, 10 predicted proteins | sample JV7_2_27_MG_FD_188633 | JGI IMG/M metagenome (GOLD analysis project Ga0255055, IMG submission 188633) | Seawater microbial communities from Jervis Inlet, British Columbia, Canada - JV7_2_27 | ecosystem: Environmental > Aquatic > Marine > Inlet | place: Canada: British Columbia | collected... | reverse complement strand
CAACCTAAAATTTTACTACAACGAGGCTAGCGCAGATAACAGTTACTCCGAGTACTTCTGGCCCAGTGGTGAATCCAGATACAGCAATCAGCAGTATCTCGATTGGAAGCAGAGTGAACACGCCAAGGTGGGGGTGGTATGCGCCACTTGCCACAGTGTGCACGAGAGCAAGACCGGCATTGCCGCCAACGTGGATGCGTCAAATCTGCTCCTCGCCATTCGCTCCAAAACCAGGCTGTTCGAGGATCGGCTATGCAAAAGCTGTCACACCACGGTTCAGTACCGCTCGGTCCACCGGATTCACACCTTTGGCAGCTGTGTCCGCTGTCACATGCCTCGGGTGGCGGCCATTGGCGAGGCTGGGGACGCACATAGTCATACTTTCAGATTCATGTACCCCCAGGAGACCCTCGAGGCGGGTGGCCTGGACAAGCAACCCAACGCTTGCAACAGCTGCCATCATCACAAGAATACCCCCACTGAAGCTCTGGTGGGTTTTCTGGAGGCGGCCAAGAAAGAAGATATGCCCAAGCCTCCTGCCGTCCACCAAAGACCAGCGGAATCTAAGAGATAGCGAGGGAGGAATTAAGAAAATAACGGTCGATGAACAAGACGGCAAAAAAAATAAGCAGACGCAGCGTGCTGAAACTCTTGGCTGGTGGCTCGCTTTCTGCGGCGTTGGGAGCTCCGACCTTCGCTCTTGCGCGGTCGAGGCGATACGCCAAACTGGCCGATACCTTCCGATGTATCGGCTGCAAGCGGTGCATGTCTGCTTGCCAGCGGTGGAATGAACTGGAAATGGACAGGTATGAATTGATTACCGACCGGAATACGGATCTCACCGCCAACAGCTGGGTTGTGGTCAATCTTCGCGCCGACTCACAGAACACCACCAAGCGCCACTATCAGCACTGGGCCTGCCAGCACTGCGAGCGGCCGGCCTGTGCCGGCGTCTGCCCGGTAACAGCCATAAGAAAACTTCCCGAAGGTCCGGTGGTCATAAATGAGAACAAATGCATTGGCTGCCGCTACTGTTATCAGGCTTGCCCTTTCAAGATCCCTCGGTTTGATTTTGCCAAGCGGGTCACCCGAAAATGCCACCTATGCTACAACCGAACCCCGCTGCTCAATTACATGAAACCGGCATGCGTGGCCGCCTGTCCGGTGGGTGCCCTTGCCTTCGACTACAAGGACGAGATTGTGAAGGAGGTCCATCGACGGGTCCAACGACTGAAACAACCCAGCTACATCTTGGGCCTTACCGAGGCCGGCGGCACGGACATGATCACCATTTTGCCCGCGAAACCCAAAAACATGGGCCTGGTGGTGGCACCCAATAAGGTGGTCAACCACACCCTGGATAAGATCAGGATCAGCGCTTCAGGCTTTATGGCCGCCTCGGTCATAGCCGGGGGAATGTACTTCTATTCCAAGCCAACCAAGAACCGGGATGCCGGTTTGGGGAGCGAATAGGAATACTAATGGAATTGAAGAGGAGAATTGGGGTAATAATCGTTTGTGGGATTCCGGCTATTGTTGGATCTGGGCTTTTATGGGATTTATCGGAGAAATGGTCTACAGTGTACGGCTATCTCTTTCTATTGGCAGCCACGCTATTAGTATTCCTATTGGCTCCCCAAATGAAGGCGAAACTTAAGCAGGGGCTTCAAGCCGTCGAGAGCTCGCCGCGCTTTTATGTCTGGCTCAGCGTGCTGGCCGCTTTTATTCTTCTGGCCGGCTACGCCCTCGTGGCCTCGCTTGTCCTGAGCATGGAAATCCTGGAGTTCTCCCTCCAGATTCCTTGGGCGACGCTGGTCTCATCTTACACCTGGCTCGTCGTTGCCGGATCGGGCCTTTGCATCATTAACGCTCTGGGTGGTGTCTTCGGCATGCACCGTTACGAGATGATGTCCAAGCGGATCGTTTTCTTGTCCTTGACGACCATAATGTTCGGACTGATGTTTATCCTGTTCCACCTGGGCCGCCCGGAAAGAATGCCTATTCAAAATGCCATCTCTCCCAACTTCCGCTCGGCTATTGCCTGGATGGGCATGCTCTATAACATCTATCTGGTTATCGTGGTTGTGGAGCTTTGGTTGCTCATTCGAGCTGATCTGGCCGAGCGCGCCGAACAAGCCGAAGGCTGGAAAAGAGACATCTTGAGACTTTTGGCCCTCAAAGATTTGAACGACTCTCGCCTCGGCGGGATATTGCAAAAAATGCGTTTGGATCGCCTCCTGTACCATCCCCGGCTGCACAGAATTCTAGACGATCCAAGACTTCCGCGAATTACCGCAACCATGGCCTTCATTACCGGGGTGGCGGCCCTGACCATGTTGGGCTCGGTATTCGCCCACGCCGAGGCGAGGGCACTCTGGTACGGCCCCTACTACCCTATCTATTTTCTCGTCTCGGCTCTTTTCACCGGCTACGGTGTGCTACTGGCGGCCACCATCATCACCTATCGGGTGAAAGGCGAAGAGATGTCCTCAGAGTCGAAAGCCCTCATGTTCGAGATGGCCCAAGTGCTGGCCCTGCTTTTGGCGGTGGGGTTTGCCTTAACAAGTTACCGTCTGGTAACCGGCCTTCTCGACCCGTTGCGTCAGGGGCCGACCCTTTTCATTTTGAAAGGCCCGCTCAGCCCGGCCTTCTGGATTTTCGAAGTGGGGCTCATGAGTGTATTGCCGAGTTTCATTCTCCTCCGTGCAGCGAAAAAAAAGAGTCTTGGAGGCGTGCTCGCAGGCTCATTGATGGTTCTTGTTGGGGCCTTTGTCATGAGGTATTTGTTCCTGGTGGGCGGACAGATCTATCCCAACGTTTTTCCGAGGCTGTCACCCGATTTGCCTACCATCCTGCCTTCCTACATGCCCACGATTACGGAGGTATTTCTTATAGTAGGCATCTTTAGTGGATTCCTGTTGGCTTATACCCTGGGGGAGAAGTTTTTACCATTGAAAGAAGAGGGACCTGAACATGCGTAGTGAGAAGAAAATCATCCGTTGGATGTTCATCCTTGCCGCGGTGGCGAGCCTGAGTTTAACCGGCGCGGCTTTGGGAGCCCAGAAGAAATCTCAACTCCAGCTCGACCTGCCGCAGCCGGATGTTCCTCAGCCCCAGTTTTTCTGCGGTTACTGCCACATTCTGACTTACCCTAGCATCGTTCAGAAAGGGTACGATCTCTGGAAAAAGGGCAAACACAAAGAAGTCGGCTGCGTCGAATGCCACTACCCGCCTCAAGAAGCCGAGAGTATGAAGTCAAAGAAAGCTAAAGGCGTTAAAGCTGAGCCCAAACACATTCCGGCAAAATCCCCGGAGCGCTTTGCCTACATACCGCTCGGCGGCCACTCAATTCAGACGCGCCCGAGGATCGTCGATGCCAGCTGCATGACCGCCAACTGCCACGGCAAACCGGACGACAAGTTCAAGACCAAGAAGATCAAGTTTACCGAGAAGGTTGCTTTCATCCACAAACCGCACCTGGAGAAGAAAAACCAGATCGAGGGCCAGAAAGTCAATTGTACCAGCTGCCACCAGCACGAGACCGACAAAAAGAAATTCGAGGTGAGCAGGGAATCCTGTCACCTCTGCCATTTCACCAAGGTCAAGTTCAACGAGGGGCGAGGCAAATGCGAGACTTGCCACGCACTCCCCGAGAAGCCGATTCAGACCTCCGGCGACAAACCTATCACCCACCAGATGATGAAAGACGCCAAGGTTGGTTGTAGCAGCTGCCACATGGAACTGATCCAAGCTTCCGGCGGAACTACCTACGAAGCCTACATCGAGAAAGGTGCATTAAAAACCGCCCTGGTCTTAGGCGCTGGCCGCACCAAAAAGGAGAGCTGTCTGGCCTGTCACGATCAGGCCAAGGATCTCAAAGAAGTCACTAACAAAAAGCTGATGCACCAGAAGCATGTGACCGTCAAGAATGCCCGGTGCTTGGAATGCCACGAGCCGATCAAGCACTCTTTAGACGGTTTGAAGCAGTCTGAAGCCAAAGCCACCATGGGCGAAAAGTTGGCTTCGGGAAAGGACTACGTGCGCGATAGCTGCCTGGCCTGCCACCCCGAACCTCACCGGAAGCAGCTCTTGCTAACCGCCGGCCAAAAGATCGAAGGGGTTCTCGCCGCCCCTAGCCCGCATGAAACGGCTCGGGCCAGCTGTTTGGCCTGCCACAGGGAGCAGGGAATTACGAAAAAGGGCCAGCGGGTGTTGAAGGCCTCGGATAAAATCTGCATCAGCTGTCACCAGGGCCGAACAACCCTTCTCAAGGACTGGAAGGACGAGTTGGAAAAGGAGGTCAAATACACCAGGGAGGTGGAACAAGAAGCCGTACAGGCCTTGAAGAAAGCCAAGCCCAAGCTTTCCAAGGCCAAACTGGCTGAGGCGAGAAAGATGCTCGCCGAAGGCCGCGGCCACCTAAATATGGTCCGATTCGGCAACGGGGTTCACAATAAGAAGTACGCCATAATGCTATTAGATGCGGCTATAACTAGCTTCGAAGACATGGTGGATAGTCTCGAAGAGAGCCAACAATAGACACTACAACTAAACTACTAACAGCAACAATGAAAAAGGAGGTAGTTATGAGTGAGAATGTTGCCCTCTCAAGACGTAAAATGATCAAGGGGGCGGGTGCGTTGGCGCTCGGCGCGGTGGCAGGTCTTGCGCCCATCAGCAAGGCTGCTGCGGCCCGGGGTAAAGCGCCGCGCTGGGCCTTCATCGTTGATCTGCGGCGGTGTACCGGTTGCCGTTCGTGTACCGTGGCCTGCAAGTCGGAGATGAACTCTCCTCTGGGTTCCTTCCGGGCTGCCGTCTACGAGGAGGTTACCGGAAAATTCCCCAAGGCAGAGAAACACTTTTTGCCCAGGCTGTGCAACCACTGTGAAGGAAACAAGGAGGATGAGATTCCGCCCTGCATCAAGGATTGTCCCGAGTATCCCAAGGACCGGCGACATTTCATCACCCCCGATGGCAAGAAGATCCGCTACCGCGGCGGCGCAACCTACAAGCGACCCGATGGAATGGTCCTGTTTGAGAACGAATTGTGCACGGGCTGCGGCAAGTGCATTAATGCCTGCCCTTACGGCGCCCGAAACTGGGACAAACTGCTCATCTCCGGCAAGGACTCCACCAAGAACGGCATTGTCAAGTGCACCTTCTGTCAGCATCGGGTTGACAAGGGGGTAGTCCCGGCCTGTGTTAACATCTGTCCACCTCGGGCAAGGATCTTTGGTGATTTGAACGATCCCAACAGCCAGGTCTCCAAGCTGGTCAAAGAATTTGGGCTCCTGGAAAACCGCGACAAGACCACCCTGCTTTCGAAAGAAAACACGGTTCCCATGGTCTTCTACATCGACCCCAAAGGAGCACTCACGAAGATGGCCACTGCTGAGAAGAAGTACGAAAAAGAAGAGGCCTGGGTGGATCTGATTACATAAGGAGGAAACAAGATGAAACCAGACATAACTCGTCGTGACCTAATCAAGCTCGGCGCCGCGTCCGCTGCGGTCCTGGCCACCGGAAAGGTTGGCGGCTCATCGGCCTTGGCCGGCACGGTGGATTTGGCTGCGGGCGGGAAGGATTTCTCACCCGAGACCGGCGCCGAAAGAACAATGATTCCTTCGGCTTGCTGGAGTTGCGTGACCAGAGATTCCATGATTGGCTTTGTCGAGAATGGCCGACTGGTCAAATTGGAAGGTCACCCTGATTCCATCAGAGGAAGAGGGAAAATCTGTTCCAAGGGGGTCGCTGGTATCAACCAACTCTACGACCCGGACAGGATTTTATATCCCATGAAAAGGGCCGGCAAGCGAGGCTCAGGAAAATGGAAGCGTATTAGCTGGGACGAGGCTTTGGGCGAGGTGGCAGGTCGCTTGAAAAAGCTGAGAGACGACGGTCACCCGGAAAAGTTCATGTTTCACTACGGTCGCATGAAGGGCTCATCCAGCAAAATTGTCAAAAGCGTCTTCCTGGGAGCTTATGGCACTAAAACCGTCGGCAACCACACCTCCATCTGCGAGGGGGGCAAGTGGACGGCCCAGGAACTCACCTGGGGTAAGCACTATGACAACTGGGACTTCGACAACACCAAGTTCGTGCTCAATTTCGGCAGCGGCGTTCTGGAGGCTCACACCAACCACATTCCTACCTCTCAGAGACTGGTGGATGCCATGGTAGACCGAGGCGTCAAGGTGTACACCTTTGACGTCAGGCTCTCCAACACCGCGGCAAAATCCACGGAATGGGTGCCCATAAAGCCTGGCACTGACGGAGCGGTTGCCATGGCCATGTGCAACGTGATCATGCAGGCCGGACTCTACGACAAAAAGTTCTTCAAGTACATCAAGGCAACGAAAAACCGCAATGCCAGCACAGATGAAAAGATAGCTACCTTGAAGAAACACTTTGCCAAATACACCCCGGAGTGGGCTGCAAAGAAAAGCGGTGTTTCTGCGGCCAAAATCAAATCTCTGGCGCTGGAGTTCGCCAAGACCAAACCTGCCTGCGTCATCAGCTACCGCGGTGCTGTGGCTCATTATAACGGCAACGACACTGAGAGAGCCATCCAGACGCTGGCTGCCATCACCGGCAACATCGACAACCCCGGCGGCCGCTGCCGGGCCGTGGGAGCCAAGTGGAAGTACCCCAAGGGACCCAAGAAAAAGCCCAAGGGCAAAGCACTCAAGATCGCTGCGGGCTTTCCGGGCGACGCCGCCTACCCGAGCCATGGAGCCAATCACCAGGTTCTCAAGATGATAAAGGACGGCAAGGCTGGACGGCCGGAAGTGTACATGTGGTATTGCTACACTCCGGTCTATGCCAACGGTGAGTGTCAGGAGAACATCGACATCCTCAAGGATGAAAGTTTGATCCCCTTCACTGTTTGCGTCAATGCTTACTATGACGAATCGGCGGCCCTGGCAGACATGATTCTACCCAACCCATCCTATCTCGAGTGGTGGGACTGGGAGGACATGGTCTCGCCCACCCAGGTGCCCGAGTATTACATCCGGCAGCCTTTCGTCAAACCCCTGGGTGAGAGCCGCGATTTCAAGGACGTGGTTTGCGAATTGGCCAACAGGATGGGCTTTCCGCTGGGTTTCAACTCGGCAGAGGAGTTCGTTAAGATGTCGTGCGAGAAGACCCCTGCTGTCAAGGCGGCCGGCGGCTTCGAGTACATGAAAAAACACGGCGTCTATCACGATCCCAAGGCCAAGCCCAAGTACTACGGCTACAAGAAGGAAGTCAAAACAAAAGACCTCAAGAAAGATGGTGTCATCCTTGATCAGGCCACTGGTGTCTATTGGAACTGGCACAAGTCCAAGGCCAAAAGCGAGGCTGAGGCCAAGAAAAAGGGCTACACCAAGACCAAGAACGGTTACAAGGGCTATGTGGGCCAGGAGATAGGCGGCAAGGTTTATAAGGGATTCAAGCCGGATAAGCTCAACAAGTCCGGTTATTTCGAGGTGTATTCCGAGCTGCTTGAAATGAAAAAATTCCCGGCCCTGCCGACCTACGTTCCCATCCCCGAGCAAGAGAAGATGGGCTCCAAAGACCTTATTTTAACGACCTACAAGGTCCCGGTGCAAATCCACTCCCGCTCGGCCAACTGCAAGTGGCTGACCGAGATCTACCACGACAATCCGGCCATGATTAACACGGTGACAGCCAAACAGTTGGGGATCAAGAACGGCGATAAGATCAAGGTCAAGTCCGAGGTTGGCGAGATTACCACCACAGCCAATGTTACCGAAGGCGTGGTTCCGGGCGTTATTGCGATCTCGCATCACGTTGGACACTGGGAGTACGGCCGCTACGCCTCCGGCAAAAAGGCCCCGCTGGCCGCTGGCGATGATCCAGACTTCAAGCTAAAGTGGTGGACGAAGAAGGGTGTGCATCCAAACTGGATCATCCCGAACCGCTCGGATCCGATCAATGGCCAGCAACGTTGGATGGACAACGTGGTCAAGGTCCGCAAAGCCTAAGCACCGCTGAGGAGGTCCGAGTGGGCGACACGGAAAAAGCGCAGAGGATGGCCGTGGCCAGGCAGAGAAGCAATATCTATGGACTCCTGGCCTCGGTCTATCGTCAAGAGGTTAATGCAGACCTACTTCACCAGGTCAAAGACCCCCAGTTTCTGGGGGTCTTATCCGACCTGGGAATTCAACTATCGAGTGATTTTCTGCAGAGGCCTGAGGAGGAGTTGCTCGACGAGTTGGCAGTGGAGTTCGCCGGGCTGTTCTTAGGCCCCGGCGGACACATCTCGCCTCACGAGTCCGTGCACCATCAAAGAAGTGGTGGACAAAGTGGTCTCCTCTGGGGGGAGTCCACTGCTGAGGTCAAACGATTTATCGAGTCTACAGGGCTCAGCTACGACCCTGAATACAAGGGGCTGCCTGATCACATTTCGGTGGAGCTCGAATTCATGCAACAGCTTACGCTCAGGGAGGAGCAGGCCTGGAGAGACGAAGATGAGGACGGCGCACTGGATTGCTTGAAGACTGAAAAGAAATTTATCGAAGAACACCTTGTTCGCTGGGTTCCTGCTTTCTGCGACAATGTCATCAAAGAAGCAGAGTTGCCCTTCTATCGGAAAATCGCCGCCTTGACCAAGAATTTTATCGAGTTTGAGCGACAAGAAGTTGAGGGGTATGCAGGTGATCTTGAGTGAGCGCTCTGCATTGCACTGTTTCCAGCTAAAAAGGGCACAACCGATTGGTGCAATAATCGTGTGAAGAATTAAGTCGATCGTGGCTTCAAGGCTTATGTGGATAGGGAGGGAAGGATGAAAATGAATGGCTGGGCCAGACTTGCTTTCACAATATTGCTGGTTGCGTTTTTGGCCGGCTGTAGTCGGGGTGGCTCTAATGAGGCAAAGGAAGTGCTTTCAGGACCGAAGACCTATGTGGGCTCCGAGCAGTGCAAAATGTGTCACCTGGAGCACTACGACTCTTGGAGGGGGACGCTCCACAGCCGCACGATTCAGGACGTGACCCAGAATCTGGACGCCATGGCTGCCACGATCGATCCGGAGGCTATAAGGGCTGACCTGAGAAAGTTCGAGAAAGATTTGAAGGTGCCGGTGGATGACATCTACATCCCTGAAGTTGAGGATTTGAAGTACACCATTGGAATCCAGTGGAAACAGGGCTACATTGTCGAAAGGGACGGGGCTCTTTATATCGCCCCCATTGAATACGACATCTGGCTAAACCGCTGGCTGGCCAACCACGAGGATGACTGGGACAAGCGTTCCTGGATCAACGATTGCAGCGGCTGTCACACAACTGGTGTTGATGTCGAAAAAGGTACTTTTGTGGAGGGCCGCGTCGGCTGCGAGGCCTGCCACGGTCCGGGCTCTCATCACGTGGTTTTGCCCAAGACAGCCGTATTTGACAAGCGAACAACCATTGTCAACCCGGCCACCCTTCCCGCGGGACTCAGGACCCAGGTCTGCGGTGCCTGTCACAGCACGGGCGCCTCAACCAAGATGAAGGATGTCGCCTGGCCAGTGGGCTACCGACCAGGTAGAGCCCTGGGTCCCTACTTTGACTCGCCCTATCCCGCCGATATGGATGTAAAACTTGCGTTCGCCAACGGGCTGGCTCGAGGGCACCACCAGGAGTTCAACGCCTGGATGCTTTCCACTCACGCCAAGCAAGGAGTGACCTGCACCTCCTGCCATTTCGTCCACCAGCTGGGCGTGGCTCCGACTCAGTTCCAGACCATGGCTTCAGGGTCCGAGCAGTGTCTGATGTGCCACCGGGTGATAAACACAAACCTGTCTCATTCCATCCACTCGTTTTCCAACTGCGTCGGTTGCCACATGCCCAGGATTGTCGAGAGCACCGAATCCGGGGTCACTCACAGCCATGCCTTTGTTGCCCTGTTGCCCAAAGATACCCTGAACAATCCGGCAGTTCCAAACTCGTGCCAGAAATGTCACAAGCACAAGAACGATAATCTAGCAACGTTACAGGAAGTGTTCGACGGTTTGAGCAAGAAGACTTTGTTGGGAGTGCATCGTACCCGTTAGAGCTGTCGTAAGAGAGGGCAAGCCCCTCTCTTTTTTTTCGCCGCTGCTTATGTTAACTTTAACATAAGCGTCAGAAGCAATAACAACCATATCCACTCGTTCGGGAAGGAGATCCCATGAAGCCTTTTGAAGAGCTATTGGCTTCCTCTGCTGAAGCCCACGGCCATTTATGCCCGGGGCAAGTGGTGGGTGTACGCATGGCCATGTTGGGCTGCCGCCTTATTGGTCTGGATGATCCCACCAGCCACGATCAGATTAAGAAGCTCATTGTCTACGTGGAGATGGACCGCTGCACCGGAGACGCGGTTGCCCATGTTAGCGGGGCCAAATTGGGACGACGATCACTGAAGTTTGCGGACTACGGCATCATGGCCGCTACCTTCTTGAACCTGGAGACCGAAAAGGCCTACCGGGTGATTTCTACCGAGGAAGCAAGGGACCTCGCGGCTCACTATGCTCCCGAAGTCGTCGGGAAATACCAGCAGCAGCTGGAAGCCTATAAAAGAATGTCGGACAGCGTACTATTCAGGGTTCAAGAAGTGGAGGTCACGCTCAGCGAATTTGATTTACCCGGTCCCACAAGACGCAAGGTATCCTGCAGCCGCTGCGGTCAGGTTGTCCGAGATCACCGTGAAGTGGCTGTTAATGGCAGCAACCTCTGCCGGCCCTGTGCCCAGGGAGCTTACTTCAATAATGCTCAGGAGGTTACTTGGCCCGGTATGGACTGGACACCCTCGGACAGCAGGCACTCAAGGGCAAGCAGTCCGGAGTCAGGATCCAGGAGCGAAATGGCGCAAGGCGTAAGGCGCACGGTATGTGATACGCATCAATAATTCATCTGATGCCTTGAGCCCTAGGCCCAATATACAAAGGGAGACGATCCTATGCTAAAGACCATAGACCTAAAAGACGCTGTAGGCCACGAACTGGCTCATGACATTACAGAGATTCGCCCTGGCGAGTTCAAGGGACCTGCCTTTCGAAGAGGTCACACTGTGTGTGAGGCTGATCTCTGCCATCTGCAAAAGTTGGGCAAGAATCATCTTTACATCATTGATTTGGCGGAAGATGAAATCCATGAGAACGAAGCAGCCGTAATCATGGCCACAGCTTTAGCTGGAGATGGCGTGACCTGGAAGGATGGCCCTAAAGAAGGGAAAATAAATCTTCTGGCAGAAACAGACGGTCTGCTTTCTGTAAATACCGCCTCTCTTGCCGCCTTCAACATGGCGGATGAGGTGATGTGCGCTACCCTCCACAACCACACTTTGGTCAGAGAGGGCGATCTGGTTGCCGGCACCAGGGCCATTCCCTTGGTGATGAAGCGGGCTCCCGTTGAGAGGGCTGCGGCTATCGCCAAGCATAACGGTTCAGTGCTTTCGGTTCGTCCTTTACATAGAGCTCGGGTGGGTCTGGTGATCACCGGCAACGAGGTCTATCACGGGCTGATTCAGGATCGCTTCGCTCCTGTTCTTACCGAGAAGGTGGAAGCGCTTGGCTCCGAGGTGGTAGCCCTTGACTTTGCCCCGGATGACGCTGAGGTGATCAACCGGGTGATCGGTAGCCAACTAGACCGTGATTGCGACCTGCTTTTGCTCAGCGGTGGGATGAGTGTGGATCCGGATGATGTTACCCGGAATGGTATCCGGTTGGCAGGAGCGACTGAGCTCCACTACGGCGCTGCCGTACTGCCGGGTTCCATGTTCCTCGTGGCTTATCTAGATGAGGTGCCACTTCTCGGTGTCCCCGCCTGCGGCCTCTACCATCGGATCACAGTCCTGGATCTGGTGCTGCCCAGAATTCTTGCAGGTGAGAAGATCGGCAAAGCCGAGCTCGCCTTTCTGGGGCATGGTGGCCTTTGTCAAGACTGCCCAGAGTGTACTTACCCACATTGTTCGTTTGGGAAAGGAGCATAGGAATAGCAGGCAGCCAGCAGCAGACAGCCGGCAGCCAAAAGCAAAGTTATGAGTCACAGGTTATCCATTCCTCGGACTCCCTTTGAGCTGTGAGCTATTAAGTATGAGACACCTCCTGTGGGAGCGGCTTTCCAGCCGCGATCCAAGGGTTTCAACGACTTCAACGCTCTGAGGGGGCACCGACGACTAGAGATAGAAAAGGTACGGCATGACGAAGCTTCTAGACGGGTTCGAAAGACGGATTGACTATCTCCGGATATCCATCACCGACCATTGCAACCTCAATTGTCTTTATTGCGCTCCATTCGGTGGGCGCAGGAAACTAACCCATCCGGCAATACTCTCGCACGAAGAAATAGTAACGATAGTAAATGGAGCGGTCCTAGCAGGAATATCCAAGGTACGGGTCACCGGCGGTGAGCCCCTCATGAGAAAGGGGGTTGTTGAACTCTGCCGCATGCTCTCCGGCATCGAAGGGTTGGAGGGCCTCACTCTCACCACCAACGGTGTACGCCTCCAGGAGCTCGCCCCGCAGCTCCACGATGCAGGAGTCCAGAGGGTAAATGTCAGCCTGGATACCCTACGTCCTGAAAGGTTCCGCAAGATAACAGGGTACGATTTCCTTTCCCAAGTACTCGCCGGTATTGAGATGGCCGAGGAAGTGGGACTTCACCCTGTCAAAATAAACACGGTGGTGATGCGAGGAATCAATGATGATGAGATTGAGGACTTTGCTCGACTCACTCTAAAAAAATCATACCAAGTCAGATTCATAGAGCTGATGCCTACAAACGGATGCGGTTTCGGTGACTATGAGTCTCTATTCATGCCGGTGGAAGAGATAGTAAGATTTGTCAAAAAGGTTGGAGAACTCTCCCTTGAACCGGCTGTCGACTCCCTGGGTCCGGCAAGGCTCTGCTCATTACCAGAAGGTTTGGGTAAAGTAGGATTTATCGCCCCCCTGAGCTGGCACTTCTGCGGCTCCTGCAATCGGTTGAGACTTACTGCTGATGGAAAGCTCAGGAGCTGCCTCTTCTCCGAAAAAGAGATAGACATCAAAGGCCCATTGCGAGCCGGGGCCTCCGTTGAAGAACTGGCCGACATCTTTCGGCTGGCCGCCACCCAAAAACCCCATGGCCACAGTCTGGGTCAGGCCGATATTGAGAAACACTTTGGGCGTGACATGCAGGCAATTGGAGGATAAGATCTTTTCGGCCACTTCGCTGGCTCTCTAGCCCGGATATTTCATGGCATAGATAGATGCTTCTTATTCTCTGATAATTTTTATACGATGAGTTACTTTGCTCCGCATTATGACGGCCTGAGGAGGCCTGTTTGAAGATTCACCACAGAGGCACAGAGGACACAGAGGAGGGTGATTTTTCCCTGGCCGGGAGACAGACGGCCAGGGAAAAGAGACTCCGCCTTCGGCGAAAGCTCTTTAGCCTGTCTCCAACCGTTGACATGAAGCCACCAGTGTACTAGATCGTGCCCGAAGAGCTGCGATCTTTTGCCCGATCGCCGTCTCCCGATCGGGCAAAAAAAATCCCTCTGTGCTCTCCGTGTCTCCGTGGTTAGTAAAAGAAGAGGATGTTATGGGTCCTGCGTACAAAACAGGAGTGTTTTCGGCAATTGTAGGGTTTCTGGTTATTTTCGCCGGGATATCCCTCGGTTGGGGTGGTGGGTTTCCTGCTGCTGATAGGGGCTGCATGAGCCAGGATTGTCATGCCGGTATCGAGCCCATTCGGGCACATGAATCAGGGATGGCCAAAAAGATTTACGAGCGGGGGAAACTCTTGGGCGACCCCAACGGTTGCGTGGTCTGCCACGGAGGCAACCCTACGGAAACAAAGGATAAGAACATCGCTCACTCCGGAGCTCCCAAGGGAGGCATTTTAAAGACTTATGTCCCCTTCCCCGGCTCCATGTGGATAAATGACAAGACTTGCGGTCAGTGTCATCCCAAGAAAATCTACTCCATGCACCGGTCCGTGATGCAGACCGAAGTCGGCAAGATCCAGGGCGGCCTCTGGGGCTGGGGAGCTCCTACAGGATACGACCACATTTATGGAAACTATGACATAGCCGATCCCGACGGCTCCAAACCCATCTACGGCACCAAGGCCTACAACAAGTACATTAAGAGACTCACGAAGAAGTTCCCGAACATCTTCCCGAAGAAATTGAAGAAGCTTCCCCAGGCCGATCTCTCCACTATAGAGGAAAAACCTGAGCAGGCCATATACACCTATCTGCGCTCCGACTGTCAGCGCTGCCACGTGGGAGTGAGAGGCCGGAAGAAACGAGGAGACATGAGAGGCATGGGGTGCGCTGCCTGCCATGTTCTCTATAGCAACGAGGGCTTTTACGAGGGTGATGACGGGGCCATCCCCAAAGATAAGCCGGGCCACGTACTGGTCCACTCCATCCAGGCCACCCGCGAAGCCAAGGTCACGGTCAACAATAAGACGTACTCCGGCATACGTTACGAGACTTGTGTCACCTGCCACAACAGGGGCAAACGCATAGGGGTCTCCTTCCAGGGTTTGATGGAGTTTCCCTATGGAACCCCCTTCAACGACAAGGGCAGCAAACAGCCGAAACTGCACACCAAGCAATATTTGTACATCGAGGACGACCACCACCACAGCGTCGATAACCGTAAGGGCAATCCGGAAGGGGGGCTGCTCTGTCAGGATTGCCACACTACCAATGGTATGCACGGTAATGGCAACATCTCAACCACCACCCTGGCCAATGTGGAGATAGAGTGCTCCGACTGCCACGGTACCCCAGAGCGCTTCCCCTGGGAACTGCCCCTCGGTTTTGGAGACGAGTTTGGAGAAAAGCTCAAGGTTGACAAACCGAGAGGCGTCGCAGCCACTCCCCTTGCCGTCCAGAAAGAGTTCGGCACGGTCTATCCGGCCAAAGACGGCTACCTGCTCACCGCTCGGGGCAACCCCTTCGGCAACGTGGTCCGTGAGGGCGAGAAGATAAAGCTTCACTCGGCCAGCGGCCTTAACTTTGAGATTCCAACTCTTAAATCCATTGCCAGGGCTGATTCCTGGCAGAATCCTAAATACGCCAGAACTGCCATGGTGAAGGTGAAAAAGCACCTGGGCACAATGGAATGCTATAGTTGCCATTCGGCCTGGGCGCCCCAATGCTACGGCTGCCATGTCAAAGTGGATTACTCCGGCGGCAAGAAGTCCACGGATTGGGTCACGTCTGGTAACACCCGCTTTCCAGACGGGCGGACGGCAGATTCCAACTGGGACGATACAACGCCGAAACAACCGGGCAAGGTTACAGAGGGTCGCACTTATCTGCGCTGGGAGTATCCGGTACTGGGTGTCAACGGCGAGGGACGCGTCACCCCGATAATCCCGGGCTGTCAGCAGATAACCACGGTGATCGGCCCGGACGGCAAAACCC
>Ga0255055_10001801_pt1 | contig 15402 bp, 20 predicted proteins | sample JV7_2_27_MG_FD_188633 | JGI IMG/M metagenome (GOLD analysis project Ga0255055, IMG submission 188633) | Seawater microbial communities from Jervis Inlet, British Columbia, Canada - JV7_2_27 | ecosystem: Environmental > Aquatic > Marine > Inlet | place: Canada: British Columbia | collected... | reverse complement strand
AAGGGCGGCTATATGCCGCCCCAACGGGCGTTCAGCCGCCGATGTCGGTGGTGCGCTCCGCAAAATACTTCATGATGTCGGCGGCCTCATGCATGGAGTTATTACCGACCACCAGGCACGGCGCCTGGCCCTTGCCGGCGAGTGCCTCGAGGTCCGCCAGCGCGGCCGGGTCCTCGCTGACATTGCGAATTGGAATCGTATCGATGTGGAGGTTGCCGAGGGCGGCAACGGCATTGGTGGAGAACATGCAGTTCGAACGCACGAAGAGCACTGTGTCCGCCTCGAGTCCGGGTGGGTCGGGGAAGGACTTGAGGGTGCTCTCGTGAGCTTCGTTGACCTCTTCGCAGAGCGCCGCGAGCTCGGCGATGTCGCGCTTGCCCGACGGTGTCACCGAGGACACATGCCGGACCACACCGTCGGCGTCGATGATCACCGTCGCACGATCGTCGATCCCGGCGTCCTCCAGGTAGAGCCCGTAGGACGACGCCACCGCTCCCTTGGGATGGAAGTCGGCGAGTAGTGGAAAGGAGATCCCGCCGAGGCTCATCGCCCAATTGACGTGGCAGTAGATCGAGTCGATGCTGACACCCAGAACCTGGGTGTTTGCGGCGAGGAAGCGATTTTGGAGTGCCTCCACGCCGGGAATCTCGGTGCTTCACGTGGGTGTGAAATCGAGAGGGTAGAAGAGCAGCATCACGTGCCGCCGTCCCTTGAACATATCTAGGGAAATGCTGCGGCCAAAGTGGTCTTTGAGGGTGAAGCTCGGTGCGATATCGCCTACAGAAATCATGAATCCTCCTTTGAGATCGACCTCGGGAACGTAGTATATCAGCACCCATCAGAAGTCACGAAACTGGCCTCTGAAATCATGGTGAAATATGGAATTGTTACCCTTTTTGTTACCCTCTCACAAAAGTAGCGTCTGGAGGGGGATATTCGGGGTCTTATCCTTCGCCGCTCTCATTTCGCCAGGTGCCAACTACCCGTACAGAGCTTCGGCTATCTTATCGATGGCTTCCTGCTCCATTGCCTTGGTGGTGTGGACGTAGTAATGCAGTGTCGTAGCAATGTCCGCGTGTCCTAATCGCTCACTGACGAGCTTGATGTTGACGCCAGCCTCGACCAGCTTGGTGCCGTGGGTATGCCGGAGGGAGTACAGATTGACGGCCAAGAGGCGTTTGTGGGGTTCGCCTTTCTTCGGATACAGCTTGTCTGCTACCTGACGGAGTACGGGCTTGAGAAATCTCGAACTGAGGTTGCGGCGGTCGAGGGGTTCGCCTGTCTCACTTGGAAAGACCAGGCCGAACTCGTTCCACCCGTGGTGCTCTACCTCCGCTCGTAACTCCTGCTCCCTTTTGTGACGGGTGAGCATCTCCACAGTCTGCTTTGGAATGCCGATAATCCTGCGGCCTTTACTAGTCTTCGGTGGTTGAAAGTTCCAAGGTTTCTTATCCGATACTGTGCGCTCAATAGTGACCTTGCATTTCTTGAGGTCGAGGTCAGTCCACTTCAGCCCGCGTCCTTCTCCTGGCCTGCATCCTGAACTCAGCATGAAATCGAAGAAAGGCTGGTATGGATTCCCCTTCGTGGCTTCGAGGAACTCAGTTAGCTCTTCACCCTGAAGGAACCGAATATCAGCGTCCCTTCTACGAGCGAGCTTGGTTCTTTTGGCGGGGTTGGACCGTATCAACTTAAGGTCCACCGCGTGTTGAAGGCAGGAACGTAGGACGCTGTGAGCGAGTTTGGCTGTGGAAGGGGCGAGGGTTTTCTTCATGGGGGTGAAAACGTTTTGAACCCGACGGGGTGTGATGTCCTTCAGGCTGATACTGCCCAGTTTTGGTTTCACGTATCGGTTGAAGGATTCCCGATAGTTGGTGCGGGTGTTGTCGCGGATATCTGCGGCATCGATGTATTCAGCAAAGAACGCTTCAAGGGTCTGCTCTGACTCGACAACCGCCCCTCCTGCCTTCGCTGCATCTTGGAGGGTCTTCAGGTGATCTTGCGCTTGCCTCAGATATCGAAAGGTCGCGGATGTGTGGGCGGGGTTGCCGCTATTGGTGAGTTCGCCTGTGGGAAACCTGACGGTGTAACTGTTCCCCTTTTTGCCTTTCCGTTTTTGTATGAGGCTTGTCACGGTATTCCCCTAATTCGAGGGTAACACGGGTAACGAACGACTGAGAGGGAGGTGGTCAGAGTTGTCCAGGCCAAGTTGGTGCCGAATCCTTGATGCTACCGTGGATTTCAGTTGTTCCGTGCATATGCACCGATGGAGCGCACCAGAAAAGTTGCATATCCTCCCATTTCGAGTGCGTATACAAGCAACGGCTCTACACCAATGAAGAAAAAGGTGCCAAGTACGGAGGTATTGATGTTCTGAAGGGTTGGGTGCCACACTCAGCTTGCTGCGTCGTGGTCGAGGGAAACCACTGAATGGGAGCCACTGAAATCGACAGCGGTTCCCCGGAGAATGGATTGCCAGGGCGAAGTTTTCGACCAGGCACCGGCGTCAGTCGCGATGTCCGGCTTCGCAGTCGGCCACGCTGTCACAGGCTGCACTAGCGATAGCCTGCCGGCCCGTTGGTAGAACAAAAGGGCCAGGCAAGTAAGATGGACATGACAGAAGCGGAGGGGGCAATTGGTATCAGACCTTTCGATTGATCTCGGCGACGAAGTTCTCGACTCTCTTTGCAAGTCGGCGGAACTCGATACCGAGGATCCTATGTTCAATCGTGAGTTTGTGAAGATGAGGGTTGAGTCGGCGATCGAAATGTTCCTTTGGCAACAAGTGTGCGAAAAAATGCAGGAACCTTTTGTCAAGAGGCTGCAACAAGTGATCTCCCTCTGCGAAAAACTCGAAGCCGCATTGAGCGACCTTCCTTCTGAAGATCAGGTCTTCGCGTTGGTGGATTCCGAAACCACGCGTTTGGATGGAGGGTTTCTCGAAGAGCTTGCCCTCGTGCGAGACAGACTAGAGATGATCACGTACATTCGTTTGCACCCTCTACCGCCCGGTAGGCGCATGCGCCTAGATTCCAGAAACTTCGTAGATAGTCTCGTGGAGACGTTTTACTTGGTTGACCGAGGTCAACAAGGTGGCAGAGGGTCAACGAAGTACCGGCGCCTCCTCGATTTTCTGAGTATCTGCATCGCTGAAGCTCAGGTGCCGGGTGCGCCGAACATTACCGATGTGAAGGACAGTGCCTGGAAGAAGTATGTAGAGCCAGCCATAACGTCTGCTCGGCGCGGCTTGGCCAAGCAGAAAAAATTCTACGAGGACCTTTACCGAATGTGGCACTGAATCAATCTGGGCGGCCCCAACCGACTCGTTAAGTAATTAGCCCCCTGTAACCCCCTAACAAATTCGAAGAATTAATCGGGGTTTCTTCATCCTCCAGAAGAGGCACATTAGGTCGTGTCAGCACAACGCCGCAAGGAGGATGAATGGCGCCACCTGAAATCTTGAACCCGGTCAGTTTGGCCAACCTGAAACACCCGCACCAAATCTTGATGAATTGATCTGATTACCAGTCCTCATCCGTTCACACGGGCAGGGCACAACTTTTGGAGGAATAGATGAGAAACAGGAATGCGACCAAACACCTGACCCTTTCGCCTGGGGCGGTGGAACAACATGAGAGGGCGAACGAGGCATTGAGAAGGGCTGCACTGGAACCCACTAGCGCGGGTGGCTCGGTGATGCAAAAGCGCGAGGAATCAACTGTGGTTAGTTCGGCTATTGCAGACGACGAGATGTTCCAGGCCAGCCTGGTCCTGGCCACCGACGAGCTCGATGCAATCAGCTGTGTGATTGAGAATGGCGTACGTGAGATTGAGAAAGTCGAACGTGATCTGCCGCGTGTCTCGCAGAAACTGGATGAGCTACGTCTGGAACTGGTTGACCGTTTGACCGCCTCAGACCCCGAGACGGACTACTCCGATTTCTCCTTCAACGAGGCAGCCAGAATTTGGCGGCAAGCCCACGGATATGGGGATGAAGAGGCGGATTAGCCTTACCGTCACTGTGCTCGCCACCTTGATGCCGAACAACCCGCCGCTCAGCGCCGAGCGGCGGGTTTCTGCATGAGCCGATACCACATCACAAAGACCGGGAGGAGCGTGACAACCGCAGGGATGATATGTGCCCGGAGGGTGTACTTGTCGTATTTCGTGGTCATGCCGGCTCCGCCGTGACTGTATTCGGTGCCCCAATACCAGGTATCTGCACCCCGATGTTGCCGTTTTGTTTCGTCAAAACCACCGCTTTGCTAGCGAGCCGTTTGTAGTAGTCGTACGCGTAATTCGTGCCCTCCGCGACGACGGAAAACACCTCGTGCCCCCTCCATGGTGCACCTTCACGAACTATGCTGCTTCGGCGCACGCCTCAAGCAATTGCCCCCAGTAACTCCCCACAAAATTCGAAGAATTAATCGGGGTTTCTTCATCCTCCAGAAGAAGCACATTAGGTCGCATCAGCACAACGCTGCAAGGAGGATGAATGACACGACCAACGTTCTTGACCACGGCCGAACTGGCCGATCTCACACACACCACGCCAGGCACCTGGCGCCGACGAAGGGTCTCGGGTGACGGCCCACCCTACGTTCGGTTTGGTCCAAGGGTGCTTTATAGGCTCGATCACGTTCTTGAGTGGCTGGATAGTCAAACTGTTCGTAGCACGTCTGAGTGGGCGGAGCTCCGCCGGCAGGCGTCGCAGAAAACGACTCTTCAGTGATGAGACAACCGGCCCCACGCGCGTGCGTGGGGCCTTCTGAATGGAGAAAAAATGGTCACGACCGAGAGAGTAGAATCGTTTGTTGAAATCGTCGAGCACGGCCTCATAGTCACGCCGGCTTACTATCCCAAAACCTTCGCCCCCGACAAGACCGAGGCAGTCTGTTCCTGTCGCAATGGTGAGGGCTGCCTTTCTCCTGGGAAGCACCCAGTTGCTGATGGCTGGAATTCCGACGAGAGCGCCCAGGTTGGCGATCCAGATGATGTTGAGGAGATCTGGTCGGAGTATCCGGAATTCAACGCTCTGGTTATTACTGGCGTCGAGATCGATGGTGGTTTTCTTGCAGTCCTTGACGTAGACGACAAATCTGAACTCATGGCCATGGTCGACCATGTGGGGCGGCGGATGCCACGAACGGCGGTTGCAAAGACGGGTAGGGCGGGAGGATTGCACATTTACTTGAGGTTCAAAAACCGCCCGCCCAACGTCGACTGCATCGATATCAAAGAAAAGCTTTTTCAGGTAGAGGTCAAGAGCCTTGGGAAAGCGGTGGTCGCACCTGGGTCAACGCACTTCACAGGGAAATCGTATCGGTGGATGCGGAACCACGGCATCGCTGACGTAGGAATCGCTGACGCTCCCGATTGGCTGGAAGACGCCTTGTCTCAAGCCAAGAAGGCTCCAGCAGGGTCCTCGAGCTCTCCGAAGGGAAGCTCTGTGGATCTGGTCCAAAGGATCTTCGACGATGGGTTGAGCGAAGGTGAGAGGAACGACGTACTCTTTCGTTACGTCTGTTCTGTCAGGGCGCGAGGGTTCAGCTGGAAGGAGACCGAAGGCCATCTACGGACAGCGAACCGTGCTGCAAATCCCCCGCTCGACGATGAAGAGCTCGAAGAGATTCTGAAATCGGCACGCCGGTATGTCGATGGCAAACCTCAGGTTTCAAGCTATCAGTCGAGGATGTCCCAGCCGAAGAGAGAGGTAGAGTTCGTAATCGAAAAATTGGTGCCCGTGGGTCTGACTCTGATCGCAGGCGGGAAATCCGTAGGGAAGTCGCAGTTGGCGATCGACGCAGGACTTGCCGTCTGCAACGGTAGTCTGTTCCTCGGGCATTTCCCGGTGAAAGAAGGGCCGGTCCTATACTTGGATCTCGAGGGCTACAATGAAGCGTTTGACGGCCGTATCGGGCAGAGGCTGAAGGGAGCCGCACCGAAACACCTGCTGTCGTCAATTCACCTTACCGACATAGCCCTCGAAGTTGAGTTCCTGAAGTGGTTCGAGGACGTCCTGGATGATCTTCCGGACGTGAGACTCGTGGTGATTGACACACTTGGTGATGTCATCAGGGTCTCAGGCCGAGGGAACGCATATCTGAATGAGAAGAAGGCGTTGGTTCCCCTCCACCAAATTGCGTTGCAGCGGAAAATTGCACTCCTTGTGGTTCACCACACCCGTCAAGGGATTGCCGACGATGACGTCGAACAGATCTCCGGGACATCCGGACTGGTCGCAAACTGTGATGTGTGGGGGGTGTTGCGCCGCCCTCGCAAGCAGACGTTGGGTACGCTGATTGTGGGCGGCAAGGTCATCAAGGGCGTTGAGGTTCAGTATGCCCTCGAGTTCGACCAGGTGATCGGTTGTTGGTCGTACAAGGGTCTTGCAGAGGATGTTGTAGGGAACCACAGGCACAGGTTGATACTCGAAGTTCTCAATGACGCTGACGAAACGCTCACACCAAAGGAAATTCGAGGACTGCTCGAAGAGCTTCATGGAGTGGCGGTGAAGGAAGGGACCATGTACTCGGATCTGCACCGCCTCCGAAAGGCAGGGAAGATCGTTGGCAAGAGGTCAATCACCGTATTGAAGCCTGCAAAAAAGAGTCCGCAACAAGCGGGGGCATCCTCCTTATAGAGGGATCGAGGAGGGTGCCTCTTAGAACGTGGTTGGTTTGCAGGAATCTCCTCTAACTCGCTATGTTTCAATAGGTAAGGATCTCTCATCCATCTGCAAGGGTGCAAGGAAGACCGACTCATCAGTCGAAACCTTGCACCCTTGCTTTATGCTGCAGGACTGTAATCTTATGAAAATAAAGATCTTACTAGCTTTCCTTGCGGTGACCTTTGGATAAAGAGTTCTTCATAGTTGGCGATACATATGAATGGTGTACGTCTCCCGGACAAGCGGCTGCAGGCAAACGGTCAGGACTCGAAGCCGGGTTTACTGTGTTCAAGAGGCTAACAGAAATGGGATCTGTCCATGAGGGGTTTACTGCGACACGTTTTGGGAGCGGTAATCAGCGCCATCCCATATTACGTGGTGGTAGTCCCGGTATGGCTTGTGGTACGGCTTGAACCGTTCGGCAGAGCCAGTTCTGGGAAAACAGGCGTCCCAGGGAAGGCTGAATCACACCGGCTGTTCTCGATCCTCCCAGAGTTCGACAGCCGTCCAATTTGATGCCACCGAGGGTCGATCTCACACCGAAGAACGGTCTCTGTATGCCGTTGAACAGAATCGACTTGTGGAAGCCTTGCCGAATCCTGGATCAAGGTCCATTATGTAAACAGGCCATAGCTTCGCCCATCGAGTCCCACCCTCAGGCGCGCCAGCCCACCCAGTTCCCATCACCATATCTCCTCACACGTGAGGAGAGGTGTGTCCATAAACGCTTGCTGGAATTCACTCAGAAATACGTCACAGTACTCTCACAAAAACCTGTGCCACAAATACCGTGATGGCACCAGGGCTTTTTGCCTAAAGATCTCCTCCCGGTCCTTTGGCGAAATTGTCGACAAACGCTTGATCCCATCCGCATCTTCTTCCACGCTACTCAAAAACTCTCAATAACTCACGGTTTTGGACATACTTGAGGATGGGTGAGTTATGCCAGAAACCAATGATGGGTCCAGGTGTTTCCTCCTGTTTTGATACCCACTGAAGACTCGTCGAAATATAACATAATTACTTATAATAAAAGAACTTATACACACTACGAGTCATTCTGAGTCAGAAAATGGGGGGAAGGGGAGGATATAGGCCCCTCTCCGCCCAACCACAACCTCATAGGCACCCCATCCCGGGGTGCCTTTTTCATTAACAAAAGCCTGGCACCAGCAGCCACTGGCACCAGGCGCAACACGGGAAAGGAGATTCCCATGTCGCTTAGAGTCCATCTTAGCCCGAGGTCTGCCAACGCGAAAACTGGACCGATCCCAGTCAGCACCTCATCAGCTGACACATGCCCTCCCTCATGCCCGTTGAGGGAATCAGGTTGCTACGCCAACGGTGGCCCGCTTGCCCTTCATTGGAGAGCCGTTTCCAGTGGCCAGCGGGGAACCGACTGGGGCACATTCTGCGAGAAGATCGCAGAGCTTCCCGAGCGAACACTGTGGCGACATAACCAAGCCGGTGATCTTCCTGGTAGTCGTGGCCTCATCGACCGGGCGAAGCTGAACCAGCTGGTCGAGGCGAACCGAGGTCGGCGAGCTTTCAGCTATACCCACTACGAGCCATCTCGTGGAAAGAACGCTGAAGCAATCCGCGAGGCCAACGAGAACGGCTTCACCGTCTCCTGTAGTGCGAATAACCTAGAGGACGCCGATAGACTTGCCGAAATGGGAGTCGGGCCTGTCGTAACCCTGGTAGCAGAGACCGCCTCACAAACCCTCCGCACCCCGGCAGGTAGGAAGGTAGTGTTTTGCCCTGCCCAGCTCCGAGACGGTGTCACGTGCGCCTCCTGTGGATTGTGTGCGGCAGCTGATCGAGACGTGATCATTGGCTTCATTCCTCACGGCTGTCAGCGTCGAGATGCAGATCGTGTCGCGCTCGGAGGCAGCTGATAACCCGCAAATGACCTTCAGATAGCCTATCTGAGGGTCGTCCCCTAAAACACCCCGTTTCAACAACATAGAAACGCGCGCATCTCCGTTGCATCCGCGACGGTTTGGTGCCCAACCGAACAATTGGAGGTAACCATGCCCAGTCCAATCACCCGACGTGTGTCCAGAGCTACTGGCCGCGTCTCATGGATCGTTCAGGTTCGAATCGGGACAAAGAGCGATGGCAAGCCGAGATGGCTTACGAAGACGTTTGAAAAGCTGAGGGATGCCAAGGCGTACCTTGCCAAGGTGATCAAGGACCGAGACGAGGGGTTGGTCGTCCAGCCCTCGAAAATGCGGCTGAACGAATTCCTCGACAAGTGGTTGGAGTCTGCCGTTGAACCCCGGGTCCGTGCCAACACATACCGGAGTTACAGGTGGCAGTTGAAGAAATATGTGCGAGACGAGATTGGCAGCTTTCGCCTCTGCGACATTTCACCGTTGCAGATCCAGAAGCTGTATTCGAAGCTCAACCGGGAGGGCCTCTCGTCCAGAGTCGTTCGGTACACGCACACCATCCTGAATAACGCCTTCGGCCAGGCCGTCAAATGGAGGATGCTCGCATCGAACCCGTGCACAGGTGCTGAGCTACCGCGCTCGAAACACAAAGAGGCCTTGGTTCTGACCGCCGAAGAGGTGACCCGGTTCGTGAGCGTGCTCCGTGGGACCAGGCACGAGGTCTTGTTCCTGGTCGCTCTTACCACCGGTATGAGGCCGTCTGAGTACTTGGCCCTTCACTGGAAGGACATCGACCTCGATACCGCGAGAATCCAGGTCCGCCGATCAATCGATTGGAGACGCAAAGAGAAATGGGAATTCTCTGAACCAAAGACAACACGGAGTCGACGAAGCATCCCGATCCCAGAAGAGGTCGTGAATCGAATTCATAAGCACCGTAGGGTCCAGGCAGAGGAGAGGCTGAAGGCTGGCCCCGGTTGGGGTAACTACAACCTCGTGTTTTGTGACCGACGAGGTGAGCCTTTGGACCGCCAGAACCTGCTTCGTCGCCGTCTCCGGCCCCTGCTCAAGAAGGCTGGGATCTCGACCGATCTCACCCTCTACAGCCTGAGGCACTCGTGCGCGACGTTGATGTTGGCTGCTGGAGTCCACTCCAAGGTTGTGAGTGAACGGCTCGGTCACTCTTCTATCACTGTCACTTTAGACGTTTACAGCCATGTGCTGCCAAACATGCAGGTCGAGGCCACAGACAAAATCGGACAGGTGGTGTTTGGGAATTGAACCGGCAAGATTGGGGCAAAAACCTGTAGCGCCGCCAGGCGGAAAGACCTTTTCAGTTGTATACGGAAGCCGACGTCCCGCGGCGTTTCTGTTGAAATAGCGCCGTCCCTCAGTCCTCTTCGACTGGGAAAAGATCGAGCTGGTCTGGGTCTTCAATCTCGCGGTCGTTCTTGCCTTTCTTGTGTCGGAGATCGAGTTCGATGAAACGAGAAAGGATGTCGCCCCGGGGCACCTTGAAGAGGATTTGGTACGTATCGCTTCCCTCAGCAGGAGGGAGTGCCAGCTTGAACTCGACCAGCTTTTCGAAGGCCCATTTGATCCATTTGTACGCGGGAAATTCGACGGACCTCTCGTCCTGTTTGAGCGAGGCTGACCCGTACGCTTTTTGGAGTTCATCAGTTACGTCACGAACTGAAGTGGGGATCTTGGTCGCCTTAAGTTTTTCGTCATAGTCTGCGCCATCCAACATCGCTGGAAACACGCCCATCCACAGCTCAGTGAGCAAAAATGCAACTGGTGGTCGTGAGTCGTAGTACCTGACGTTCGGGAAGGTGGCTAATACCCCATCCAGTGGAACTTGAATGCCGTTATCGAGAGTCTGGAGAAGTTCGTCATCGCTTATCGAGCCATGCTCAAGTCGAAAAAAGTAATAGGGTTTCGATTCGTTGGAACTGCTGAACTCTACGACGCTGGTATTTTGGCCGATGCTTTCGGGCTCTACGGATTGAATTTGCTCAAGGAGCCTACAAAACGCCCGGCTACGGGAGTGGTGCAGAATTAGTACGGCATCAGAGCGAGGGATCTTCTCACCTGGGGTCCACCATCCCGTTAGGTTGTCGTCGTACTTGAGAAGTTGCTGGAGGTACCGCCCCCATCGTGTCTGATCTTGTGGGAGGCTCTTTTTGGCTTCGGCGGTGATCCCGTAGCCATCGGACTTTTGGGCAACGAGGTCGGGCGTTACTGTGTTGGATGGCGTGACCTTGTTTTTCTTGGATGTGATCATCCTTCGACCAAATCCGAATTCAGCGCCAGGGCGTTGCTCATGGCCGTCGTGGATGACAAAGGCTGAAAAAGCGAGGAGCGCTTTGACTGTCTGAATGTAGTTCTCTACCTCGTCACGTGCTTGCTGTAGCTGTTCGCTCGCTTCGCTCATATTCTACGACCTGACCCTCCTTGAAGTCGTCAAAGATATGGTGGACCAGTCTCTCGAATGCGGCTTCGGATGCTTTCAACCCAGGGAGGAGTGCGATCCGTCCGGGCGGGATTGCCCACACCTCAAAGGCCGAGTAGTCGAAAAGGTCTGTGATCTTCACATGTGCGTACGGATTTCCATGTTCGACGGCGTGCATCGAATGGCTGTATTTTTTTAGCAGTTGCACAAAACCGCGGACCGTCTCCAGATCTTCAAATATTCCCTGGGTGAAGTTGATGGCGAGCGGGCGAGGCTTGTAACTCGCCTCGCGGAGACCGCGCCCCGCGAAGTTGCGTAGCTTTCTCTCTCCGACCCGGGCTACCTCGATGGCCACCGCGTCATACGCCAGCTGCAGGCTGCCGGTGACCTCGATTTCTCCAGTCTTACGAATTTTGCATGTAGCCTTCGGCACCACATGGGAGCGCTGGCCAACGCGAGGGAAGAACCCGACTTCTAGCGAGGTCAGAACTTGGCCCCGCTCCTTCATCCCACGCAGGGCTTCATCAAGCGTCTCGTCGGTCCACTCCCTGACCGACTTTTTCGCCTTGTCCCCCGATCCGTCAAGGGGTTCCTTTGCCGAAAAGGCTTTGACCCGTACTTCGTGCCCGCTGAGCTGCCGTAGTTTCTGGGCGCTAGAAACTAGCTCAGCCTGCGAAAGCAGAATTGGAACCAACTTTGGATAGAGCGACCTGACAAGTCGCTGAAGGACTTTCCATTGATCAGATTTGCAGACCGAAATTACGACTTGTACCCGAGGCGAGATTGAATTACGAGCTTCGAATGGTGCAACAAAAAACGGTACATCAATCTCCGTCGGTGAAAGACGTCCTACAATTTCTGAGTATGTGAAGCTATCGGCTGTGTCGGAAAGTGGTTTGATGTTCTTCTTCTTTGCGGCCGCGCGGAGCACCTCAATAGGTGAAGTTGGTGAGTAGATCACTTTGGCTCGGACTCGATACGGCTGTGGGACATCGAGGCCGAGAAGAGCCTTGAGCACGTCTTGATTGTCTCCGCTATCTAAGAGAGCCTGGACATATGCCTGAAACTCCAGGTGATCGCGGTTTGTCCTGATGGCGGCTGCCATCGCCTTACCCTCCTACCCGATATTACGGATACGTGCCCCGAATGGGTACGTATTCCTGGGCACGTCTCAGCCTACCATTCCCCGGTACCGACGGGTCTTCCCGTCCAGTGTTTCCAGGGGAAATCGGTTGTGAGTCAAATTCGCGGTTCTGATTGCGCCACTTACTGTGGGGTGTAGGTTTTGGTCGATAGAGGAAATTGACCGACCCACAGTCCCTTGACCGAATGAACGTGCAGGTAGGTATCCCGGCTCCGGCACCAGTTTTTTCGATAACACATATTATCGATTACTAGAAAGTCAATTGTTTGAGATTGATTGTTGCGTCTTTCGAGCTTGGTTGGGTGAGGAATATTTTTCCTTGGGAGTAATCCCGTGTGGGTTCGACACCCACCTCCGGCACCATTTAGAATCAGTAACTTGCGCTATTACCGTTCGATTTTTCCAGAATCAATGTTCTTCCATGGTGCACTCTCGGTGCAGTAGCGATTCGTGATTTTGAGCCTGTGTGTCTTTGACGCCCTCTCAACTCCCTGGGTTTGGGCGGGTGGGCGGCATACCACGAATGTGGAATACCGGAGATCGACCCGCCTCCCTATATTGGTGCCGTGGCCACGTTCCAGCTCAACACACCCGCGCCTCGAGCATCAGTGGGATCTGGCGCGTCGGTACGCGAAGGGAGAAAGCATGGGTGATGACCTCCTTCTGGGGATTGCGGTCATGGTGGTCTGTGTGATGGTCCAGTGCTTCGCCGTGGCGTTCCTGTTTCGCGTGCTTATCTACCTCGAACAACACCATCTGATACAACCCGGCCTCTTCAAGTCCTCGGCCCTGCTCACGGCGGCCATGTTGGCCATGCTCGTCGGTACCTTTGGGCAGATCGCCGTGTGGGCAGCGGTTTTTCAACTCGGCGGCGAGTTCACAGATTTTCAGATGGCGTTCTATCACTCGACCGTCAACTTCGCGACCCTCGGCTACGGGGACATCGTGATGAGCGAGCAGGCACGTTTGCTCGGCGCACTGGAGGCGGTCAACGGCGTAATGATGTTCGGCCTGACCACGGGCGTGCTTGTTACCGTGCTCAACGCCATCGCGCGCCGCGGGTGGAAGGCCCGAGTAGGCTGAGCGCCACTCTCGACATCTTCCCGTAGACCTCGTCCCTGAAATCAGCCAAAGGGGTTACTGGCCACTGGCTACTGGGCGAGTGGGCGGGGGTCAGATGTCCGAAAGCCGATCCAGAGGCTCCGCAGCGGACTCGGCGAGCGCGTCTGCGGCGCGCCCGCACCGCTCGGTCAACACGCCGAACTCCTCCATGGTGGCGTACCACTCGTCGAGCGCGCGAATTTTTCCGTCGGATATGAGGCCGACAGACTCCTCGAGCTCGGTCGATGCCGACGCCAGCGCTTCCCGCTGACGCTGCGACAGGGGGTAGTGGTCGAGAAAGAACTTCACTGTCGGCATGGCGGTGCGTTCGATGTATTGAATCCGGGCACGAAATCTCGCCTGCGCGACGCCGTCGGGATGGTGCAGCGGGATTCTGACCAGATCACGCAGCATCGCCGCGGCGTAGATCGCCGCACGTCGGAACACGTTCCGTCCCCGCCCCGCTGCTCTCCAGTCGATTTCAAGCCGCAGCTCGCGTTCGATTCCGGAGAGCACGAAGCGCATCGTCTGTTCGAGCAGAGATCTGGTGTCTTCCATTACCCGAGGATACTCACGCGTGTCACTCTAACAGGGCCGCGAAACCCCCGCACCCGTGGCATGCGCGAGCGCAGGGTGCTCGCTTTGAGACCGAGATGCTCGTCACCGGCCACTGGCAACTGGCTACTGATTACTGACTACTGGGCGGGCGGGGTGGCCTGGAAGATCAGCTGGTTCCTCTGTAGAATCCCCCAATGATCCAAATTCGAGAGTCGTTGCAGCGGCGAGCGCGAGAGTGACGATGGAGTCAACGAATAGGGTCGTTCATGAAGGCTGAAGGCGACATCCTGATCGTCGGTGACGAGATTTCGAGCCTGAAGTTGCTCACCGGGCTTCTGGAGCAGGAGGGTTATTCGGTCCGACCGGCCGAAACCGGGCAGATGGCCATCGACTCGGCGCAGGCCCGACCGCCAACGTTGATCCTCCTGGACATCAGGATGCCGGACATGGACGGTTATGAGATCTGCCGGCAACTGCATCAGGCAGAAGGAACGCGCGACGTCCCCATCATTTTCATCAACTTGCTGCACGATGCCGAGGATCGGGTCCGGGGTTTTGAGGCCGGCTGCGTGGATTTCATCTCCAAGCCATTTCGGGAACAGGAAGTTCTGGCTCGGGTGAAAAGCCACACTCACCTCCGCAACCTGCAGCTCGATCTGGAACGGCTTGTTGACGAGCGCACCTCCGAGTTAAGAGCGATTCAAGAACGCTACGAACTCGCCGTCGCCGGGTCCGCGGCCGGTCTGTGGGATTGGGATCTCGCCTCTGACACGATTCATTATTCCGACCGCTTGCAGGAGCTTCTGGGTTACGAACCCGGCGAGTTTTCGAACAGCATCGACGAATTCTGGGATCGATTGCACCCCGAGGACCTCGATATGGTGCGATCGGCCCTCGGTCGGCATCTCGAAGATCGCAAAGAATTCAGAATCGATTATCGCCTGCAGACAAAATCCGGCGAGTACCGCTGGTTCTATGCTCGCGGCCAGGCCCTGTGGGATGACAACGGCGAACCGAACAGGATGTCCGGTTCGATCACGGACGTCACCGATCGCAAGGAAGCGGAGGAAGAGCTCGTCAGGAGCGAGGTCCGGTTCAGGGATCTCATGGAACAGTCGCCCCTGCCCATCGTGATTCACTCGCCCGACGGGAAGAACCAGCAGGTGAACGCAGCTTGGAGGCGGATGTTTGGCTTCACCGAGGAAGAGGCCGCACAGGTCTTGGCAGACTACAACTTTCTCACGGACCAGCAGGCGATCGACCTCGGCTGGGGACCCTTGATTGAAAAAGCCTTTGCCGGGGAGAATGTGATCCTCCCGCCGGTCGAATATGCCGCGAGAAAATCACTGGATGACCTCGGCCTCGACAATATTCCGGGAAAGACCGTCTGGGTTCAAATCCACATGTCACCCGTCAAGGACAAAGACGGTGAGATCGTTTTTGTCGTGAGCAACCTGGTCGACATCACTGGTATCAAGCTGGCGGAAGAAGAGCTCAAGAGGAGCGAGGTTCGGTTCAGGGAGCTGATGGAGCAGTCGCCCCAGGGCACGGAAATTCTCTCGCCGGACGGGAAGATCCAGCA
>Ga0255055_10001800_pt1 | contig 15403 bp, 8 predicted proteins | sample JV7_2_27_MG_FD_188633 | JGI IMG/M metagenome (GOLD analysis project Ga0255055, IMG submission 188633) | Seawater microbial communities from Jervis Inlet, British Columbia, Canada - JV7_2_27 | ecosystem: Environmental > Aquatic > Marine > Inlet | place: Canada: British Columbia | collected... | reverse complement strand
ACGGCTGTCCGCCGGAGGAAGTCGAGAAAATCGGTCGTTACTTTGTCGAGGAGCGCGGTTTTCATACCACCATCAAACTGAACCCGACCCTGCTTGGCGCCGAACGCCTGCGCAATATCCTCAACCACCGACTCGGTTTCAAAACCGAGGTCCCGGACGAGGCTTTCGGGCATGATCTCAAGTACGACGACGGCGTTGCCCTGATCAGCGCGATGCTGGATGCCGCCCGTGACAAAGGGATCGAGTTCAGCCTGAAGTTGACCAACACCCTGGAGACCTCCAACATCGAACAGAACCTGCCCAAAAACGAAGGCATGATCTACATGAGCGGCCGCGCGCTGCATCCCATCAGCATCAACCTGGCCGCCAGACTCCAGGAGGAGTTCAAAGGAGTGCTGGACATTTCCTTTTCCGCGGGTGTCGATTGCTTCAACATCGTCGACACCCTGGGCTGCGGCCTCAGGCCGGTGACCGTCTGTTCCGATGTGCTCAAACCCGGTGGCTACGGCCGCCTGTCTCAGTATCTGGAGCGCATTGCCGGTGCCATGAAGAACGCCGGCGCCGACTCTCTAAAAAGCCTGATGATGGCCCGCGCAAGTGTCGGGAGCGAACCCGCTGCAAGGCTTGCCAACCTGAAAACCTATGCCGCAGAGATTGTCGAAAGCGGTCGCTACACCAAGGAGAAGTTCCCCTTTGAGAACATCAAGACTGGGCGGAATCTGCCGCGCTTCGACTGCGCCGGCGCGCCCTGTGTTACCGCCTGCAGCACGGGGCAGGACATTCCGCGCTATCTTCAATTTACCGCAAAGGGCGACTTCGAAAACGCCTACAAGATCATCCTGGCCACCAACCCGTTCCCCAACGTCCAGGGCATGGTCTGCGATCATCTGTGTCAGTACAAATGCACTCGCATGAACTATGATTCTCCGCTGATGATCCGGGAGATCAAGCGGTTTATTGCCCAAAACCAGGCCAGAGGCCTTTCCTTGACCCCGGCGCCGGCCAACGGCAGGAAGGTTGCCGTCATCGGCGCCGGTCCCACCGGTCTATCCTGCGCTTACTTTCTGGCCCTGGAAGGTTTCGAGGTGGATATTTACGAGACCAAGGAATTCGCCGGCGGAATGGCCGCCGACGGCATCCCGGTTTTCCGTCTGGACGATGGCAGCCTGTCCCGGGACATCGATGCCATCATCGCCCTGGGCGCCAGGCTGCATACCGGTGTGCGCATCGGCAAGCAGGGATTCGAAGACTTGCGCAAATCTCACGATTATGTTTACATCGCCATCGGCGCCCAGGAAAGTATCGAACTGGGCGTTCCCGGCGAAGATGCCGCAGGTGTCATAGATCAATTGAGCTTTCTGAGCGCGGTGCGTCAAGGCCAAAAGCCTGATCTGGGAAAGAAGGTGGCGGTGGTCGGTGGCGGTAATTCAGCCATGGATGTCGCGCGCACCGCCAAGCGATTGCTGGGAGAAAATGGGGAAGTAAGTATCATCTACCGTCGCACGCGCGAGGAAATGCCTTCCGATCCCGAGGAAGTACAGGCGGCGATAGATGAAGGAATTAAACTGAATGAACTCACTCAGCCGGATTGTATGTTAGTGGAAGATGGCCGGGTGAAGTCCAACGTGTGTTTCAAGATGGAGCTGGGAGAAAAAGATGCCAGCGGTCGTCCCAGACCGATCAAAATTGATGGTTCCGAGTTTGAATTGAATGTTGACACGGTAATTACGGCCATCGGCCAGCGCGTGGTACTGGATTTTCTGCCCGGCGGCGAACTGACCGTGGACAGGGACAGCATGGAAACTCAACTGGAGGGCCTGTTCGCCGGCGGTGACGCCATCCGTGGCGCTTCCTCCCTGGTATACGCCATCGGCGACGGTCGCCGTGCTGCCGAGTCCATCATGAAAAAGGCCGGCCACGAGCCCAGGACCCGGCTGGCGCCCGAGGACCGGCGCCGGCCCAACCTGACCGACCTTGGCGTCAGGCAGGCCCGTCGCGTCTTTGGCCCCGAAATGCCCGAACTCGGGCCGCAAGAGCGACTTAATTTCGAGCTGTACGTCAAGACGCTGACCGAGGCCGACGCAATGAATGAAGCCTCCCGCTGTCTACAGTGTGACCTGGTCTGCAATGTCTGCGTTTCCGTCTGCCCCAACAGGGCCAATGTTGCCCTGCGCGCCGAACCCGTCTGCTACCCGCTGCAGCGTGCCGAAAAAAAGGGCGACAGCACGGTGGTAGAGACCCTGGGCAAGGTTGATATCGGCCAATCTTACCAGATCATCAACATTGCTGACTTTTGTAACGAATGCGGCAACTGCGACACCTTCTGCCCCACCAGCGGCGCGCCTTACAAGGATAAGTTCAAAATGCACCTGACGCGCGCGAGTCTCGAAGCTTACGGTGAGGGTTTCCACCTCGCCGGGCCCGGGCGCATGGAAGCCTTGTTCGGTGGCGAACCCGCCACCCTGACAGAATCCGACGGCATGTTCGTTTATGAGGATTCGGAAGCAAAGGTCGAGCTCTCGGCAGACACGCTCGAGGCCCGCAGGGTGGAACTCAACAATGGAACCAACACCAAAGAGCTCAGCCGCGCGGTGGAAACCGCCGTGCTTTACAGGCTGGTGAGTTCACGGCAGCCCTTTGCCGGATTATAACCGTTCACGGGTTCAGAGTTCAGAGGTTCAAGGTTCCATTCTCGTCCCTGGACTGGATTTGGGATGCGTATTTAGGAGAAAAGCGGCAGCTTCGTCAGGCCTAATCCAAAATTTGGAGCCCACTTGGCAATTATTTGGGAAAATGAGCATTTTTAAAGAGAACTTCGGGCCTTTAATGCCTTCTTTGTCCTTAACCCTGAACCTGTGAACGGTTTCCACTTTTATTTATCTAAAAACAGTATTTCAAGGAGGTCGAAAACATGGCTGTAGGTAAATCTCCCAGGCGAAAGGATGCCGTGGCAAAGGTCACCGGGCGGGCGCGCTACACCGACGACTTGAGCATGCCGGGCATGCTGTATGCCAAATATGTTAGAAGCCCCATTGCGCACGGCCGCGTCCTGCGCATCGACACCGGCAAGGCCCGAAACCTTCACGGCGTTGAAGCCGTTTTCACTTTCGAGGACGTATCGGATAGGCGGTTCGCTACCGCCGGGCATCCCTATTCCCTCGATCCCAGCCACGCGGACATAGCCGACAGGCGTCTGCTGACCGGCCACGTCCGCTACCATGGAGACGAGGTCGCTATTGTCGTCGCCAGGGACCGGTTGACCGCCGAAGAGGCTGTTGGCCTGGTGCAAGTCGAATATGAGGAATATCCCGTCGTGGTAAGCGCTCAGACCGCGTTGAGCGCGGACGCCCCTTCGATTCACGAGGGCGGTAACGTGATCAAGTCACATCACTTCGAGGTGGGAGGCGAGCTTGAGAAGGCTTTCGAGGAGGCCGATGCGATCGTCGAGAGCGATTACAAAACCCCCATTACCTGGCATTGTCACATGGAGAACCACAGTGCCTATGCCTACATGGATGACATGGAGCACATCGTGGTGGTGTCCTCCACCCAGATTCCGCACATCTGCCGCCGCATCGTGGGCGAAGCCCTGGATATACCGTGGGGTCGGGTGCGCGTGGTCAAGCCATATATTGGCGGGGGATTCGGCAACAAGCAGGATGTGATTCTCGAACCCATGGTCGCCTTTCTGACCATGAAGCTGGGCGGTGTTCCCGTAAAGCTTGGACTGCCCCGGGAGGAATGCTTCATCGGCACCCGCACCAGGCACTCCACCAGGATCAGGAACCGCGCCGGTGCAACCAGGGACGGCATTCTTAAAGGCCTGGATATCGAATGCGTTTCCAATACCGGTGCCTACGCCTCACACGGCCACGCCATTATGGGCGCCGCATGTTCCAAGTCCTGCAATCTGTATCCACGCAGCGTCATCAAGTTAAAAGCCACGACGCATTACGCCAATATTCCGGCCGCCGGGGCCATGCGCGCTTATGGCTCCCCGCAAGTTATTTTCGGCATCGAGTGCATCGTGGAAGAGGCTGCCCGTGCCATCGGCATGGACCCGGTGGACTTTCGCCTGAAGAACGTGGCCCGACAGGGCGATGTCAACCCGTTGAACAAGAAGGAAATCCTGAGCTGCGCTGTCGTCGAGTGCCTTGAGAAAGGCCGTGAGCTCATCCGCTGGGACGAGAAGAAGAAGGCATATCAGAAACAGACCGGCGATGCACGCCGGGGCCTGGGTGTGGCCTGCTTCAGCTACGGTTCCGGCACATACCCCGCCTGCGTGGAAATTTCAGGCGCCCGCCTGATCCTGAACCAGGATGGTTCCGTGCATCTGCAGATCGGCGCCACCGAGATCGGCCAGGGTTCCGACACGGCTTTTTGCCAGATGGCGGCTGAGACGCTGGGCGTGACCTACGACAACATTCACGTCGTCAGCACCCAGGATACCGACGTCACCCCGTTTGACACCGGAGCTTACGCATCTCGCCAGACCTATGTCGTGGCCCCGGCCGTCAAGCAGGCCGCCGGGCAACTCAGGGCCGACATCCTTGAATATGCCGCACTGATGACCGGTCAGGCCCCAGAGGCCCTGAACCTGATCGACGGCAACATTGTTTTCGCCAACAGGCCGGACAAGGTCGTTTTGCCGCTGGCTGAAGTCGCTCTGGATGCATACTACCAAAAAGACCGGGGGAGACAGCTGACCGCCGACGTGTCTTACAAGACCCGCACCAACCCCCCGTCCTTCGGCTGTACTTTCGTAGACCTCGAAGTGGATATTCCCATGTGCAAGGTCACCATCAGGGAAATCTTCAACGTCCACGATTCCGGTGTGATCATTCATCCGTTGATGGCCGAGGGACAGGTGCATGGCGGTCTCGCCATGGGTATCGGCATGGCCCTGTTCGAGGAACTGCTGATCGACGAAAATTCCGGGCGTATCTATAACAACAACTTACTCGACTACAAGATGCCCACCTGCATGGACATCCCTGACCTGGGTTGTGCTTTCGTCGAGACCCGGGAGCCCACCGGCGGATACGGCAACAAGTCCCTGGGAGAACCGCCGAACATTACGCCCGCCCCGGCCATTCGCAACGCCATCTGGGATGCCACCGGCGTCAAGATCGACGAGATCCCGATGACCCCCAAGACCCTTTACCGGTACTTCGCCAAGGCCGGACTGATATAGAGGAGAACGAACATGTTTGCCATTGAACGTTACAGCAAAGCACAAAGCGTGGAGGATGCCGTCAAGTTGCTGGCGATCGATCCCGAGGCTAAACTCATCGCCGGCGGTACGGACGTTCTCATCCGCCTCCACGAAGGCAGTAAGGACTTTAGAAGCCTGGTGGACATCAACGGCCTGGCCGTGCTGAAGGAGATCACCGAAGAAGCCGACGGTACCGTCCGCATCGGTTGTTTGGCCACTTTCAGCGAAATCATGGATTCGGACGTCGTCAACAAGCGGGTGCCCGTAATCGCCGAAGCAGCTGCCACAGTTGGCGGCCCACAGCTGCGCAACATGGCTACCATGGGTGGCAACATTTGCGCCGGGGTTCCCTGCGCCGACAGCGCCGGCGCCCTGCTGGTGCTCGAAGCGGACCTTGAAATCCGGGGAGTTGACGGCGAGCGCGTAGTCCCCGTGGTGGGCTTCCACCTGGGTCCCAGCCAGGTTGCGCTAAAGCAGGGAGACGTGCTCGTGGTGTTTCGCATCAGGCCCGAGAACTACAAGGGCCTCGGAGCAGCCTATTACAAGTACACCATGCGCGATGCCATGGACATTGCCACCATCGGCTGCACAGCCGCCGCCCGTCTGGACGGCGACAAAATTGCCGAACTGAGGCTGGCCTTCACCGTTGCCGCTCCGACGCCACTGCGCTGTGAAACCGCCGAAAAAGCCGCCGTGGGCAAGCCGTTTTCTGAAGAAACCCTTAAGACCATCCGAAACGCAGTGGAAAAAGACGTCAAACCGCGCGATTCCTGGCGCGCCACCAAAGAATTCCGCCTGCATGTCATCCGCACCTTGACGCAGCGGGTTGTCAGGCAGGCCGTTGAAAGAGCAGGAGGAAAATTTTAATGCAAAAGAACATTGCCTGTACCATTAACGACAAGCAGTACCTTCTTTCGGTGGATGTAGGGCAGTCTCTGCTGGATACGCTGAGAAACCTTGGCGTCACCAGCGCCAAGGAAGGGTGCGGCGTCGGCGAATGCGGCGCCTGCACTGTCCTGATGGATAACATTCCGGTGGATTCCTGCATCACGCTGGCCGTGTGGGCGGACGGAAAGACCATCCGCACGGTTGAGGGTGAGTCCAGAGACGGTCAACTCTCCAGGGTCCAGCAGGCCTATGTCGATGCGGGCGCCGTGCAATGCGGTTTCTGCACCCCGGGCCTGATCATGACCTCCACCGCTTTCGTGGAGAAGCACAAGGATCGCAAGGTCTCCCGCGAGGAGATCCGCAAAGGCCACGCGGGCAACCTCTGCCGCTGCACCGGGTACGAGACCATCATCCGCGCCGTGGAAATGTGCCTGGAAGATTCAGAAGACAGGGACCCTGACAAGGATTAGTATTGCCAACTTCTCATCGCTTAGAACACAAGGAGGCTAAAGTGAACGAAAAAAAAATGGATGCCGACATTGAAGAGGAAAAGGATGTCTTCGATCTCATCTACAAATTAGAAGACAATCCCCCTGTAAGGGAGGGGATGTTCGCGGCACTTCAGCACCTTTTGGCGATTATTGTCGGAATTATTACACCAACCCTGATTATCGGAGGCGTCCTGGGCCTGGGCAGCGAGGTTCCATATTTGATAAGTATGGCCCTGATTGTTTCAGGCGTGGCCACATTCATCCAGGTAAAACGGATCGGACCGGTGGGCTCCGGGATCTTGAGTATCCAGGGAACCAGTTTTGCTTTTCTCGGTGCCATATTAACGGCAGGATTTATGGTAAAAAATCAGGGTGGCGGGCCGAATGAGATTTTGTCAACTATCTTTGGTGTATGTTTCTTTGGAGCGTTTATTGAGATGATCCTCAGCCGTTTTCTCCACCGTCTGAGGAAGGTAATTACACCGGTCGTTACCGGAACGGTTGTGACGCTCATCGGCCTTAGTCTGGTTAAGGTGGGACTCATGGATATGGCCGGCGGCAAATGGCTTCTTGACAACAAACCAGATCTGTTCGGAAGCGCGCAAAACCTTTTTCTTGCGTTTCTTGTCCTGGTTATCGTTATTATCCTGACGAGTAGCAAAAATCGATTTCTGAGAATGGGCTCTATCGTGATAGGATTGATAGTGGGGTATATAATTGCCGCGTTCATGGGTAAGGTCAATTTTAGCGCATTGCAGGGCTTGCCCTTAATAAATATCCCCATCCCGTTCAAATACGGTTTCAGCTTTAATCTAACCGCGTTCATCCCTGTTGCGTTTATCTATCTCATCACAACAATCGAATCGACGGGAGATCTTACGGCCACATCGATGGTCTCCGGCGAACCTATCGAAGGGGACTTATTCATCAGGAGGATCAAAGGTGGCGTCCTGGGAGACGGTGTAAATTCCGCTATCGCTTCCATGTTCAATACGTTTCCCAATACGACCTTCAGTCAGAACAACGGTGTGATTCAGCTTACCGGCATTGCCAGCCGTTATGTGGGAATGTATCTCGCCGGTTTCCTGGTTGTTCTCGGCTTGTTTCCGGTTGTCGGAGCGTTCTTCCGTTCATTGCCAAGCCCCGTGCTCGGGGGGGCTACCATTGTCATGTTCGGGACGGTCGGCGCGGCGGGTATACGGATCATCGCCTCCAGTGAGATAGACAGACGCGATATGATTATTATGGCTGTTGCCTTCGGCCTGGGATTCGGAGTGGCCTATGTCCCGGAGTTTCTCAGTAAGGCGCCTAAGGCCATCCAGCAGATTTTCGGATCAGCGGTAACCACCGGCGGTATTACGGCACTTCTGCTGAATGCATTTTTGCCAGGACGCAAAGATAAAGGGTAACCGTTCAGGGATTCAGGGTTCAGCCCCGCCGCTGGCCTGAAAAGTTTACCCGCCTTGGAGGGCGGCCAGTTTGATCGAGAAAGAAACTTTGGTGATGAAGTTTCATACAAGCTTCAGCATTGACCGGAAATATCAACCAAGGTAACCTTGAACGGTGAACTTTGAACCTGTGAACGGTTACGTTTCAGGAAAGGGGAAAGTCTGATGATTCAGGAATTTTTTAAACCGCAAACAATTACCGAAGCGGTGGAACTGAAAGAAAAATATAATGATGAAGCTGTATTTATGGCCGGTGGCACGGATGTGAATTGTCTGGATTCAAAATATGAAATTGAAAAGGTTATTGGTATCGAACAGTTGAAGTTAAATGAGATTTCTAAGACGCATAGCGAACTTTCAATCGGCGCCGGTGTTACTATCCAGGAATTAATTGACTCGCCCAAAATTCCGGACCAGCTTACGACTGCCGCAAGGCATTTTGTTAACCGGAATATCAGAAATATTGCCACCATCGGCGGTAATATTGCCTCTAATAATTCCACTTCCAATTTAATACCGATCCTTGTTGCACTGCATGCCGAATTGAAGATAGGCGGCTCAACCACGCCTGTGCCCGTTTATGAATATGTTACCCAAGAAATGACCCGTCTTATTGAAGGTATTATGATTTCATCTGAAAATTTAGCAAAAAAATATGGCATACGGAAATTTTCGCGTGCAGCAAATGATATCTCAATTATTACCGCTGCGGTCACGTTTAATATTCAGAACGAAAAATTATCCAACCTCAGAGTAGCCGTCGGCGGCGTGGGCAAACATGTGGTACGCTTGACTGAGTTGGAAAACAAATTAGAAGGAAACAAGCTGCTTGCTCCCACGGAAATTGAAGATACGGTAAAAAATATCGTAGCCCCGGTTAAGGATATACGCGGCGGGGTTCAATTTAAAAAATACATGGCGGGTGTCTTGATTAGTGATTGTATTCATAACGCTCATGACAGAGGGGGGCGAAATTAATCATGAAAATAAACGTAACATTAAATGGTGTGCCAAGAACGATATACACGGAGCCTGGAGAGAATGTGAGACACCTGCTGACACGTGAAGGAATAGTTTCCATGCGAAACGGTTGCGACTCTCAGGGTGTCTGCGGTGCGTGTGCAGTAATCCTTAACGGTAAGGTGGTTAATTCCTGTTTATTAGTGGCACCGCAAATTGACGGCAAAGAGATTATTACCGTCGATTCACTGGCAACCAACCGGGACCTTTCACCAGTCCAGTCGGCCATGGTTGATGCGGGGATTGTCCAGTGCGGTTATTGTACCCCTTCGATGGAATTGGCGATAGAGGATTTGCTGAAGCGTGAAGAAAATCCGACCCGTGGGCAAGTGAAAGATGCGGTATCAGGAAACCTTTGCCGATGTACCGGTTATGAACAGATATTTACGGCCGTGGAAATTGCTAAAGAACGCTTGAAAGATCCGGGATTTAGGCAACGTGTGGCGCCTGATTTCAGGGAGGATTTGCGCATCGTCGGGAAAGCACAGCTTAAAGTAGACGGCCCCAAACTTGCGCGCGGCGAGAAGGCGTTTGTTGAGGATATGGTTGAACCCGGTTCGTGTTATCTGAAAATGTTAAGAAGCCCTCATGCCCATGCGTATATCAGCAATATAGACACTTCGCAAACTGAGAAAATACCGGGTGTGGTCTACATTTTAACCCATAAAAACTGCCCGGAAATTTATTATACCCAGGCCGGCCAGGGATTTCCTGAACCTTCTCCGTATGACAGAAGATTAATGGGCCGTAAGGTATTACATATAGGGGATAGAGTCGCGGCCATCGTGGCCGAATCGCCTGAGATTGCAGAAGAAGCAGTTAAGAAAATAAAAGTTGAATATGAAGTATTAAAACCGGTGTTAACCATCGATGAAGCCATGGCGCCAGGCGCGCCGATTGTCCGTAATGCTGAAATAGAATACATTCATGGCGCTCCTGCAGATCTTGATAATTCAAATGTAGACCCGCGTGAGGAAAAAATAATTTATCGTTTCCCCATAGGCGCGGACCCACGCAAAAATTTAGCCGCAAGTGCGGAGGGCGGCATTGGTGACATTAATAAAGGATTTGAGAAGGCAGACGTAATTCTGGAAAGTGAATATGAAACCACTCAGGTTCACTGTACGCCGTTGGAACCTCATGTCGTTTATACCAGAATGGATGGAGACAGGCTGATTATCCATGCTTCGACGCAGACACCCTGGTGTATCAGAAGAACTGTCGCGCGCGCCCTTGAAATAAGTGAAAACAAAATCAGAGTTATTAAAGAACGTGTGGGCGGCGGATTTGGTTCCAAGCAGGACGTGCTTTTGGAGGAAGTTGCGGCATATCTGACATGGACCACCGGCCGGTCGATATTATTCCGATATACGCGTGAAGAAGATTTTATCGCTTCGAGTACCCGGCATCCGCTGAAGATAAAGGTAAAATTAGGCGCCCGAAAAAATGGCCGATTAACGGCCATATATATGGACGTAAAAGCCAATACCGGGCCGTATGGTAACCACTGTTTAACCGTTCCCGTAAATGCCGTCTCAAAATCCATGCCGTTATTTTTATGCGACAATGTCGCATTCGAGATGAAATCATTTTATACGAATATACCGCCGACAGGCGCATACCAGGGCTACGGCGCGCCGCAAGGCTCCTATGCCCTCCAGACAGCAATGGCGGAATTGGCCGCAAAGCTGGGAATAGATCAGTTGGAGTTGATTGAAAAAAACAGAGTCCATGAAGGCGTCATGCTCGAAATTCTCAAATGTCTCGGGGAGGGCCGGGAAGGTAAACCGGAGCGCGTTGCCAGCTGCGGTTTGGGACCGGCATTAAAAAAAGGCGCGGAGCTGATGAACTGGGGTCGAAAAGAAGAAAGTGATGATCCTGATGAAAAAATCGGCCAGGGCGTAGTGATCGTGCAGCAGGGTTCGGGATTGCCCGGTCTTGATTCGGCGAGCGCTGTGCTCAGGATGCTCGGTGACGGAACATTTACATTACTCAGCGGCGGCGCTGATTTGGGTACCGGGTTGGATACGGTAGCGGTAAAAGTGGCGGCTGAATGTCTGTGCACGGACATGAGCAACATCGCAATTATTTCGGGTGATACCGATGCGACGCCATTCGATACCGGCGCTTATGCTTCCAGCGGCACCTTTTTTTCCGGTAATGCCGCATTGGAAGCAGCCAAACTCATGAAAGAAAAGATCCTTGAAGTCGCGGCTGAAATGTTGCAAGAAGATAAACAAGATTTGCAAATAGTGTATCCTGGAATCGTAAAAGGTAAAAAGGGTTCAATCACGTATCAAAAGATTGAAACTTCTTCAGAGAAAGGCACCGGTGGGGGCCAACTCGTCGCGTCGGCTAGTTTTACGACCGATGATTCAGCATTTCCATATGGTGCCCATTTTTGTCAGGTATCCGTCAATACCCGCACAGGGGAAGTTACGATACAGAAATATTATGCTTTGCAGGATTGCGGCACGCCCATAAACCCGGAATTGGCCCTGGGCCAAATATATGGAGGTGTCCTAAAAGCAATTGGGCATTCATTGTACGAAGAAATGATTTTAGATGAGACCGGCAGGTGCTTAAATGCCAGCCTGATGGATTATAAAGTACCGATGATCAATGATCTACCGGAAGATTTCCGGGCCGAGCTGGTTTTTACCGACGATCCTTTCGGACCCTTCGGCGGTAAGTCAGTAGGAGAAATCAGTACAAACGGTGCCTCTCCGGTGATTGCCATCGCTATCCACGACGCTATCGGTATATGGATCAGGAAATGGCCGTTCACACCGGAGAAAATTCTCAAAGCCCTTGGCAGAGTTTAAAGTAACCATTACCAAAAAGGAGGTGAAAAATGGAGAAAGAATTGCACTACCCGCTTTTCTATCGCAGGGATTTGACGGCTTTCTGGGCCTTATTTGCGGATAACTTAGCCAATATCGTCATATTATCCGGTATATGTTTATTCGTGTTCAATATGCCGGAACGGATCGTTTTCGCTCACATCCTGCCAGGATTGGGTGTATCTTTGCTGATAGGATTATCGTTTTATGTCTATCTGGCAAGGAGACTGGCCCGCAAAGAACAGCGTAACGATGTGACCGCGTTGCCTTACGGCATCAGCACACCCGTTATGTTTGTGTATTTATTTGGTATCATCGGGCCGGTGTATTGGGGTCTCAAAGCTTCCGGCAATCCGGACGCTTCGATTATTGCCTGGCAGGTCGGCATGGCGGCTGCTTTTATCGGCGGCATCATCGAAATGTTGGGAAGCATTATCGGCCCCTGGTTAAAAAGGATTACGCCGCGGGCCGGAATGCTGGGAACTTTAGCCGGTATCGCCATTGTGTGGATAGCGACCGTGCCGTTAGCGAAAATTTTTGAAAATCCGTTGGTCGGGTTTGCCTCTTTAATGATTGTTCTGGCCGGGCTGGTGGCCGGAGTTAAGATGCCTTTTCGTCTGCCTGCGGGTTTAATTGCTATTATTGTCGGAACGTTTGTCGGTTTTTTTGCCGGTGCTTCTAAAATTGATTTTTCCGGGGTAGCGTTTCATGCGCCTATTCCCGTGCTGGGAGATTTAATTGCCGGTATAAAGCTGATGGTTACTTATCCAGCGGTTCTAGCGGCCGTATTGCCGATAGAGATATACAATTTTATCGAAACCATGAACAATGTCGAATCGGCCGAAGCGGCCGGAGATAAATATCCGGTTCGCACCTGTCAGATTATGGATGGTGTGGGGACCATGGTGGGAACGGTTTTCGGCAGTGCTTTTCCCACGACCGTTTATATTGGGCATCCCGCCTATAAGCGTTTAAAAGGTCGTTGCGGGTATGCGTTGGGAGTCGGAATTGTTTTATTTCTGGCAGCAATTTTCGGATTTGTCCATTTCTTATATAATCTTATTCCCGAGGCAGCCGTAGCGCCCATGCTGGTTTTTGTCGGTCTGGTTATAACGGCCCAGGCTTTCGCCGCCTCACCGGCCAAACATTCATTGGCAGTGGCGGTGGCGATAATTCCCCATATGTCCAATATATTGACCACAAAAATTAGATCGGCGGTATCCATAGCGAACGCGGAGATGAATATAGGTTCTGTGGAATTTGCCGAGAAGGCCACACAACAGGGTATTGCCTGGATCGGGCAAAGCGCTTTGTCCCAGGGCGCGATTATCACCGGCCTCTTATGGGGATCAATTCTGGCCATGCTTATCGATCTTGATTTTAAAAAAGCGGCGACATTTTCCGGCACTGCTGCGTTCTTAACCTTAATTGGGGTCGTGCATTCACCGAGTTTGGGGTTGCATTTTAGCACTATTTTTTGGGGGTATGTGATGATGACCGCTTTGTTCGTCGCAGCCTGGCTTGGTAAAATTGAGAAAGATCCGGAAATTGGAGAATTTGAATTTAAAGGAAATTAATTGAATTCCATGCAAAAGCAATACTCCATTACTCAACACTCGTATGGTAAGAGCCAGGTGCGTTTGACGAAAGTCACGCGCCATAATGACCAACACTCTCTGATCGAATTGACCGCTGATGTCGAGCTGGAGGGTGGATTCGAATCCGCGTATATGGATGGTGATAATCGTCTGATCGTACCAACAGATACGATGAAGAACACATTATACGTGTTGGCGCAAAAAAATGGTGTGCCCAATCTCGAGTCGTTTGGTTGCACCGTCGTCAATCATTTTCTTGACTGTTATCAGCATGTGACGCATGTTACCGTGCGTTTATGGGAACATCTCTGGGAGCGTATCCTGGTGGGCGGTAAGAGCCACCCGCATGCCTTTTGTGCTTCTGGTGGTGAGTGCTTTACGTCGGTGGTGAGCAGCGATCGCACAAAGTTGCGAATTACATCAGGAATCGACGGGCTGGCCGTGCTGAAGACGAGTGGCTCGGGATTTCAAAATTTTCTCAAGGATCAGTACACGACCCTTGAGGAGACGGAGGATCGGATCCTCGCCACGACAATTACGGCCAACTGGGATTACCGTGATGCGGATAGCAATTGGTCGGCTTGTCGTCGCCGAATACGCGAAACACTGCTGGAAGTGTTCGCCATCCATCAAAGCCGGTCCGTACAACATACGCTTTATGCGATGGCTTCCGCCGCGTTGGATGTTTGTGACGGACTGCAGTCCATCACATTACGGATGCCAAATCAACACCGAATCTTAGTCGATCTCGAGCCGTTCGGGTTAGTCAACAGCGGCGAATTATTCGTACCGACCGCAGCTCCTCAAGGAATGATTCAGGCAACTGTGAATCGAGACAAAGTCTCATGAGCAGTCGCAGCGAAATAAGAATTAGCGCGGCCTAGACAAAAATGCTGCTACAGCTTCTTTTCGCAAAAGAGCAATACGCAAACAGATATCGAACTTCGCCTTAATAAACTTGCAAAATGAGTCCCATCACTACGCACATACTGGATATGCAACTCGGCCGACCCGCAGCCGGGATTGCGGTAAAACTGGAGATGTTTCAAGACGGCCAATGGCGGCAGCTCAATCACGGCGTTACCGACAAGGATGGTCGCATCCGCGACTTGTTGCCCGCTGGGTCTGTCGATGAGGGCATCTATCAATTAACGTTTAACAGCGCTTCGTATTTCGCCGATCGCGGAACGGCCACGTTTTATCCAAAGGTGGCTGTAATTTTCGAAATCCAAGATAGGAATCAGCATTATCACGTGCCGCTGTTACTCAGTCCGTTTGGGTATTCGACGTATCGCGGTAGCTAGGCCCTAATTATTTTTGCGCATTTTGTGGCAAAGCATTTTCGCCACCAAGACACCAAAACACAAAGATAAATTTTAGCAAACAGTTTTGCTTTGTGTCTTTGTACCTTTGTGGCCATTTTTCCGGCTTGTCCGAGTTAGGAAAAGAGAAGTAGAAAAGGAGCAAATTAAATCATGAATTCAAAGAAACATATCCTGATAAGAAGTAAATTTATGGTTCCAATGTCACGCAAAATGGGTTTATCAAAAAGAATTCACGACGGCTATGTACTAACCGAAGATGAAAAAATAACAGAGGCAAGTGAATATACTAAAGAAAAAGGCGATCAGATTATAAGAGATTATGGGAATGACCTATTTGTTGTTGGTTCTGAAAAGCAGGGCGATTTTACGGTTGATGACATTGTCTGTAATGAGACCTGCCTTTTACCGGGTTTTGTTAAAGCTCACGGTCATGACCACGAATCACCTTTAATAGGGATTGCGAAAGATTGCCCCTTAACCGCCTGGTTGGATGGAGCAGTTAATCTTTTTACAGGATTTCTTGATGAGAAAAGAGAAGACCTCGCTAATAGATTCGGCAAATCACCGAACCTTGT
>Ga0255055_10001799_pt1 | contig 15405 bp, 11 predicted proteins | sample JV7_2_27_MG_FD_188633 | JGI IMG/M metagenome (GOLD analysis project Ga0255055, IMG submission 188633) | Seawater microbial communities from Jervis Inlet, British Columbia, Canada - JV7_2_27 | ecosystem: Environmental > Aquatic > Marine > Inlet | place: Canada: British Columbia | collected... | reverse complement strand
AACACGCAATGAAACGGAAACCACAGGAACATCGTAAAAGCGCGATTCTCATTTTAGAAGAAGCCGTGCAGTTACTGCGAAAAGCCCCCCTGTTTTTTCTTTCCGGCTATTATATCGGGACGTTGCCGTTTATCTTGGGGCTGTTTTATTTTTGGGCCGACATGAGTCGCAGCGCCGATGCAAGGAGCTATCATGCGGTTGCTTCACTGGGTGTAGCCTTGCTTTATATTTGGATGAAATACTGGCATGTTGTCTTCGCTGCGCGGGTAAAGATGAGTATTAGCGGGCAACCTGTGCCGCGATGGTCCTTGCAGCGAATGCTGACAATTGTCACGACTCAGACCCTGATTCATGCAACCGCCTTTTTTATCTTGCCGCTGGCAGCTTTAGCCGCTATCCCATTTGGCTGGACCTATGCATTTTATCAAAATATTACAGTTGAAGCGATTACAGAAGTAGACGATCTAAAAACATTATGCAAAAAGGCCTGGTTTCAGGCCAAGCTGTGGCCACGGCAAAACCATATGCTGCTGGCAATTTTTTTTGTATTTGGAATCGTCGTTTTTTTAAACATTGCCGGTGCAATCTATCTTCTGCCGCACCTGTTGAAAAAATATTTTGGGATTGAATCCATGTTTACCTTGAGTGGATCGCACGTGATCAACACAACCTTTTGGGTGATAACGATCGGCATTTCCTATTTGTGTATGAATCCATTGGTCAAAACCGTATATGTCCTGCGATGTTTTTATGGTGCGGCCTTAAAATCAGGCGATGATCTAAAAACAGATTTAAAGGCTCTGATGCCCGGCCGGGCCGGTGTGGTCATTGGTTTATTCCTTGTCGCATTATTCGTCGGCAGCCCCATACCTTCAATAGCAAACGAAACCCGCTTTACCTCACCCGAAGCGCTGGATCGGTCTATTGAGGAAGTGATGGAGCAGCGCGAGTTTACGTGGCGGATGCCCAGGGAGTTAATTGTTGAAGATGAAAAAACGCCTAAAGGACCTATTGCTTCGGTGGTGGCGTGGACAATCGATAAACTGAGCAAGGGCATAAAGGCTGGCATAAACTGGATTGATAAACTTATGGATTGGCTGATCGATCTATTGCCCACCGGTGATCAGCGTGCGGCATCTTCTGATGCAAACTGGGTGTCATCCGTGCGGGTGGCCGTCTATGTGTTGCTCAGCGGGCTTTTATGTGCCCTGGTTTATATTCTGTGGCGTTCCTGGATGCGCCGGCAGAACGCCCAGGCTGAAATTGTTGCTGCTGTTGTTGAATCCACGCCTGATCTGGGAAACGACGACACCACCGCCGATGATCTGCCGGTAAACCGTTGGCTGGAGGTGGCGCGCGAATTAACCGCAAAAGGATCCTGGCGTCTGGCCATGCGGGCCTTTTATCTGGCAACATTGGCCAACCTGGCCGAGAATGAATTGATTACCATCGAAAAGTATAAATCCAATCGAGAGTACGAAAGCGAGCTGCATAGAAGGGCTCATCAAAAAGAAGCCTTATTAAAGGCGTTTTCCAAAAACAGCAAGGTTTTTGAACGCGTCTGGTACGGGATGTACGAAATAAACAGGCCTGACCTGGACCATTATGCTGCTATCCAAAAAAGGATGATGACGATTGCCCAAAGCTAACCCCATAAGAAATGTTTTTCTATTAATTATCGTGTTGGGCTTTATCCTCGGAGTTGTCAAATTGTTTCTATTGCGCTTTGAGGCCGGCGACGTTTATCCAGCGTATTCATCGTTGCGCAGCGATCCATTGGGTAGCCGGGCGTTTTACAGCAGCCTGGAAAATATGAATGACGCCCGGGTTAAGCGCAATTACCTGACGTTGCGAAATTTGAAGTTTAAAGATCACACTGTCTTATTTTATGTGGGCATGGCGGCCTTTGACGCGGAATCCGTTTCAGCGGAGTGGTTCAAGGTATTTGAACGATTAACAAACACAGGCGGTCGCATGATTCTGTCCTTCTTGCCGGGCGAGAAAAAACCGGCAGACTGGCGGATGTCAAAATGTCTCGAACCTAAAGAAGAAGTCAAAGATTCAGAAAAGACCTCGCGAAAAGATGTGCATGCCGATTCTGAAAAACCGGGTGATAATGAAGAGAAAAAACCTCAGACAATTCCCGGCCGCCGGATGCAGGATTATTCCGGCAAATGCGTTTCACTAAAAGAACAATGGGGATTGACCCTTGCGTTTGCCGAGGAACCATCGGATAAGGCGGATCACCGCAGTGATGATTTAACTCAAAGCCACATCATCGGCCTGCCTCAAACGATCTCCTGGCATACGGCTCTGTATTTTGATGAACTTGATGACATCTGGCGCGTGATTTATGCCGCAAATGGCCGGCCGGTCATTATTGAAAGGCCCTATGGCAGAGGCAGTCTGGTGCTTTCGGCGGACTCCTTTTTCCTGAGTAATGAAGCGTTGCGATCCGAACGCCATCCGGAACTTTTGGCATGGACGCTCGGTGAAAGCTCAAACGTCGTCTTCGATGAAACCCATTTTGGAATCTTTAAACATCCCGGGGTGTTGAGTCTGATAAAAAAATATCGATTGCAATGGTTTATATTTGCGGTTGCTGTGATTGCCCTTTTATTTGTCTGGAAGAATTCAGCATATTTTGTGCCCCCGCCAAAGAGAAACCGGTCACAAGCGGGCCGAGATTTCTTATCGGACCGGGATTCCACCCAGGGTTTAATCAGCCTGCTACGGCGCAATATTCCAGCCCGACAGCTTCTGCAGATTTGCACCCGGGAATGGGAACGTAGCATTCAGCTCCGAAACCGTATTGGAAACGATAAACTCAACCAAGTTAAATCAGCCCTTCAAATGATTGAAACTCAGTCCCCCAAATCCATTGATCCTGTTTTGGGCTATCGCCGGATCAGCAAAATAATTTCAAAGGGAAGACGCTATGAATGAAAATACGGAAATCTTAAAGAAAGCGCTGTTAAAAACGAAACAAGAAGTGGCCAAGGTGATCATTGGATATGAGCAGGTGGTGGATCTGGCATTGATCGCTATATTTACCGGGTCCCACGCGCTCATTGAAGGCGTACCCGGGGTAGCCAAAACCCTGCTGGTTAGAACCCTTGCGCACGTGATGCGCTGTGATTTTGCACGCATTCAATTTACACCTGATCTGATGCCCACAGATATTACCGGAACCCACGTCTTTAATTTGCAAACCAATGAGTTTGCACTGGTTAAAGGTCCGGTCTTTTCCACCTTTTTGCTTGCAGATGAGATCAACCGCGCGCCGGCCAAAACTCAGTCGGCCTTACTTCAGGCCATGCAAGAGCGCACGGTAACGATCGATCGCCAAACCCATGAGTTATCTTCTAATTTTACCGTATTTGCCACTCAAAATCCGATCGAATATGAGGGTACCTATCCGCTGCCCGAGGCTCAAAAAGATCGTTTTATGCTCAAGATTACCATGGATCCCCCCGCCAAAGATGCGGAACTTGCCCTGGCACAGCGGATGCTTGGCAAAGATGCTCCGGAAAATACGTTGGCCAGAGGTGCGGTCCAGCAGATCATAACTCCTGAAGTGCTAGCCAAACTGCGTTTGGCCCTGGAGGGGATATTGGTAAAGGAAGACCTGGTTTCTTACGTGGTCGACATTGTTCGCAAAACCCGCACTCATGCAAGTGTTCTCGTAGGAGCCGGGCCACGAGCCACCCAGGCATTGTTGCTTTCCACTCGGGCTTTTGCGGCCATCAACGGAAGGGACTTTGTAACACCCGATGATATCAAAACGATGGCATGTGCAGTCTTAGAGCATCGTCTGATTTTACGCCCTGAATATGAAATTGAAGGTCTAACGATCAAAGAGGTGGTTGAATCTATACTCAAAGATATTGCCGTTCCCAGGTAGGCGCAGCCCAGCTGCTTGCTTCTGGCCTCTGGTCACTGGCCAGCAGATAGAAGCGAGAAGCCAGCGGGCAAAACGCTGACATCTGACACCTGATACCAATACGAATAAAAAAACATCACTTCACTGCTTGCTGATTAAAAAATGCGAATCCTTTTTAAAACTTGAACTTATGAAACTCGTTCCGACCTACCGACTCATTTATGTTGTGGGGCTTATTTTTCTGCCCCTGACCCTGTTGATGGTGATGGTTTCTTCCATTGCAGGGCCCACGATTTTTATGGCAGTCGCTGTCATTGTTGCAATCGCGATGGATGCCTATCGTTCCCAGGGGCGACTGGAGGGCATCCGCATCATGCTGCCGGAAGTTGTTCGGATTTCAAAGGGCCGGCAAGGCAATTTTAATTTACAGATTGAAAACGAGACGCTGAAGGTCAGACGCTTACGACTGGGTTTAAGGTTTCCGGAAGAAATTTATACACCGGCAGTTGAGCTCAGTATTGAATTGCCGGAGGATAGCCATTTTTCATCTATCGACTGGTTGCTTAAAGGCTTAAAACAGGGATGCTACCATCTTGATACGTATTATCTGGAGACGGCTTCCTTATGGGAATTTTGGTTGATTCGAACCAGCGTCCGGATCCATATGGAGATCCGTGTGTATCCCAACCTGTTTGATGAGCGCAAATATTTAAGCGGGCTCTTTTTAAATAAGGGGTTAGGTATTCACGCGCAACGGCAGGTTGGCAAAGGACGGGATTTTGAGCAACTCAGAGAATACCTTCCCGGTGACAGCTTTGAAGATATTCACTGGAAGACGACCGCCAAACGTGGGGTGCCGATTACAAAAGTTTATCAGATCGAGCGTACCCAGCAAATATATGTCATCATCGACGCATCGCGATTAAGTGCGCGGTCCCTCGAGTTGAATTCTCATTCCGGTCATGCTGATAAACAAATACATACCGGCGACTCAACAACGATGTTGGAGCGATTCATAACTGCCGCTCTGATCATGGCAATGGCTGCCCAAAGGCAAGGGGATTTATTTGGCTTGCTGACTTTTGACGACAAAGTACGGTCTTTTTTAAAAGCCAGGATGGGCAAAGCACATTTCAATGTATGTCGGGATGCGCTCTATATGATGCAGCCGCAAAGCGTCTCTCCGGATTTTGCCGAATTATTTACTTTTATCGGTACTAAAATCCGCCGGCGGGCCTTGCTTGTTTTTTTAACCCATTTAGATGACCCGATTCTGGCGGCTAATTTTACCCAATCCATTGACCTAATTTCGAGACACCATGTGATTTTGGTCAACATGCTCAAACCGATGGTCGCAAAACCCCTCTTTACTTCAGAAACCGTTACAACCGTCAATGATATTTACAATGATCTGGGTGGACATATGCTGTGGCGTCGTATGCGGGAAACTCAAAAAGTATTGCAAAGACGCGGTGTGGGATTTGCCATGTTGGACAATGAAAATCTTTGTGCAGAGTTGGTTTCACAATATCTAACACTTAAACGCAGGCAGATTTTGTAATTGACAAACAATCTAAATTTTTGAATTTGAGGCATAGAGTAAATTAAAAATTAAATCCGAATATCGAAGCACGAAATCCGAAACAAATATAAAATCATAAATTCGAATGCTCAAAACGATTTTGAATTTTGATCATTTGAAAATTCGGATTTGTTTCGAATTTCGATATTCGAATTTCGAATTTTTTGCTGGTTTTTCCAGGCAGAAATGTCGATTATATGATTATTACGTGAGAGTTGAATGATAGTAGATCTTCAAAAATTTATCATCGAGGAGCGCCCGTACTGGTCTGAACTGGAAGCGGTCCTGGATCGGCTTGAAAATAGCCCGGAGTACAAGTTAAAGCTCAGACCCCTGGAACGCTTTCATTATCTTTATCAGCGTGCATCTGCAGATCTGGCCAAAATTTCTACTTTTTCCGCCGAGCCCAACACCCGTTTTTATCTTGAATCTTTAGTGGGCCGGGCTTTTGGTGAGATCCATGAAACGCGTGAAAAAGCGCATCGGCTCAGACCATTACACTGGTTTTTCACGACCTTCCCGCAAACATTTCGCAAACACATTCGCGGATTCTGGATCAGTCTGGTAGCGCTAATGGTTGGTGCCGCGTTCGGCTCATTTACCATTATAGTGGATTCGAGCACCAAGCAAATACTCCTTCCGTTTTCGCACCTCCAGGGGGATCCATCTGATCGGGTAAAAAACGAAGAAGATACCGATACCGATCGACTCAAAGGGGCCAAAACCTCTTTTTCTTCTTTTTTAATGACACATAATACCAAAGTCGCAATTTTTACACTTGCATTGGGCATGACCTGGGGCATCGGCACATTGATCATGCTGTTTTATAATGGCGTTATATTAGGCGCTGTGGCGGTCGACTATGTGCTGGCAGGTGAGACTTCATTTCTACTGGGCTGGTTATTGCCGCATGGGGCAGTTGAAATTCCGGCCATTTTGCTTGCCGGGCAGGCCGGCATCGTTCTGGCCGGCGCACTTATTGGATGGGGCAAACCCGTATCCTTGCGGATGCGGTTGCGGAAGATATCCAATGATCTGGTGACGCTTATATTTGGCGTGGCCCTGATGCTGGTCTGGGCCGGGATTATTGAAGCCTTTTTTTCACAATATCATGAACCGGTCATGCCGTATTACCTAAAATTTGCTTTCGGAGCTTTTGAGTTGATAATATTAACCTTGTTCTTGGGGCGAGCGGGCCGAAAGGAAGCCAACACCAAGGTCTAACGCGAAGTCGGTGGATTCTGAAAAAGCAATAAAACCACGAAGATCATGAAGAATACAAAGGGTGTTTTTTAAGGGATAACTTCAAAAAGCTTAGTGAACTTCGTGTCCTTCGTGGTGCAAAATGTTTGGCACAAAATTACTAAATACTGGATTCCTGAAAAATCATGTTGTCTAGCAAGATCAATACCCTCATCATCAAAACACCGGAAGGAATCGAATTTTCACTGCAGCTTGCGGGACCGATTACGCGGTTTCTGGCCTGGGCAGTCGATATCGGAACCATTATTGCGATAATTTCGATTTTGAATGTTGGCTTTGGGATCCTGGGCATTCTGAGCCGCGATTTTGCAAAGGCAGCCAATATTATCGCTTTTTTCTTTGTTTCAATTGGTTACGGAATTATAACCGAGTGGTGCTGGCAGGGGCAAACCCTTGGGAAAAAGCTTTTGCGCCTTCGAGTTATGGATGTACAGGGCCTGCGACTCCAATTCAGCCAAATTGTGATACGAAATCTGTTAAGATTTGTTGATAGTTTGCCGGCGCTGTATTTGGTCGGCGGTCTTGTCTGCCTGTTCAACCGGCGGGCTCAGCGTTTAGGTGATTTTGCCGCCAATACGATCGTCATCTGGAGTCCGCTTATTCCCGAGCCGGATTTGAACCAGCTGTTAGAAGGCAAATACAATTCCTTCCGTGAATATCCCCATCTGGAAGCGCGCCTCAGACAACATGTCACACCCGCTGAAGCGCAGATCGCCGTACAGTCGATTGTCCGGCGGGATGATCTGGAACCCCAGGCGCGGGTTGAGCTTTTCCGTGAGCTCACCACTTATTTTCAAAGCATTGTCACTTTTCCTCAAGAAGCCACCGACGGAATTTCCGACGAACAATATGTGCGCAATGTGGTCGAAGCACTGTACCGTCCCAAAACCCCTAAAATCAGTGTCTAAAATGAATTAAGGTGATCTAATCCACCACAAATATTGGCGGATAAAAGTGCCTAAAGTTGACACTTTCGCCCAATAATCATACCTTATAACGCTCTCGGCGATTTTCAGTGTCGTATTTAAATTAGGAAACGATAATTGAATTATTCGTCACGATTAAATACTTGCAATTCAATCATTTATCACCATAAATAAAAAATCAAATGTACATTCGCTTTTACAATAACTTTAGTTCACTTTAGTCACTTTTAAATTTAGCGCACTGTATTTTATGAAACCCATTGTTGCCATCGTCGGCCGTCCCAATGTGGGCAAATCAACTTTTTTCAACCGTGTCACCCGCACCCGGGATGCTCTGGTGGATGACTACCCGGGGGTCACCCGTGACCGTCATTACGGGGATGCGAGCTGGAACGATGTTGAGTTTACTCTCGTGGATACCGGTGGGTTCACCGAAGGGAATCAATTTTCGGATGGAATTCGCTATCAGGTTCAACAGGCGATTGAAGATGCCGACCTGATTATTTTGCTGCTGGACGGCAAAGAAGGCATATCACCATTTGATCGCGATATGGTGGAACTGCTGCGGGTCGCCGACAAACCGGTTTTTTATGCGGTGAACAAAATAGATGGTGTCGAACAGGAAGCCCATGTGTCTGATTTTTTCAGTCTCGGGATTGAACCGCTGTTTCCGACATCTGCTGAGCACAGATATGGGATATATGATTTTCTCGATGCTGTAGTGGCTGGGATTTCAGCGATCGATAAAAATACAATCGAAGATCCTGCTGAAGACATCGTCGGTCTGGCAGTTGTCGGCCGCCCCAATGTGGGCAAATCTTCTTTGATCAATCGTATTTTAGGCGAGGAGCGTCATTTGGTCAGCGATCAGCCGGGAACCACCCGAGATGCCATTGACTCCATTTTTCAGGTGGACGGTCAATCCTACCGGCTGATTGATACAGCGGGTATACGCCGTAAGGGTAAAGTAACCCACAAAATTGAAAAATTCTCAATCATCAAAGCGCTCAAGAGTCTGGACCGCTGCGATGTTGCTCTGATTGTTCTGGATGCGGAAGAGGGAATTACTGATCAAGATATTAGTATTGCCGGGTATGCATTTGAACGGGGATGTGGCTGCATTTTTTTGCTGAACAAATGGGATCTCCTGGAAAAAGACACCCATACCGTTAAAAAATATCTGGTTGAATTGAGAATGCGGGCCAAGTTTTTGGCCTTTGCGCCGGCCATGACGCTTTCGGCACTGACCGGTCTGCGGGTGGCTAAAATTTTCAAAATGGTTGATGATGTCCACCACCAGTATGCGCGACGAATTGTTACCGGACAACTGAATCGGATTTTGGAAACATCAATGGCCAAGAATCCTCCGCCACTTCATCGCGGTAATCCCCTTAAATTCTATTATATTACTCAGGTAAGCACCAAGCCACCCACATTTGTTTGCTTTGTCAATTATCCCCAAGCGGTCCATTTTTCCTATAAGCGCTTTTTAATTAATCAAATTCGAGAGCAGGCCGGACTGGATAAAACGCCCATCCGCATCCTGATTCGGCAGCGGGAGGGCCGCAAGCAAGGGAAACGAAAGAGGAAATAGCCCCATGGGGCTGATCGTTATTTGTTATCGTGGCTGGAAGCCACTCCCACACCGCACTATCAACTGTGGGAGCGGCATCTTGCCGCGATATGTAAATGCTCTGATACATTTTTAAGTTGCAATCTAATAACAAATAACTAATAACCAATAACAAAAATACCTTAGCGAAGCGAACAGGTATTTTTTATGGACATTTTCGATTATCACGCTCAAAAAGCATCTGAAGCTTGCATGCCTCTGGCGGAACGAATGCGGCCTCGAAACATTAACGAGTTTGTCGGGCAACAGACAGTGGTAAACTCAGGGTCGCTCATTCGGCACGCCATCGAGGAAGATAAGATTTTTTCAATGATATTCTGGGGTCCGCCGGGTTGCGGCAAGACCACGCTGGCCCGTATTATCGCCGCAGAAACCCGGTCTCATTTTGTCCATTTTTCCGCCGTGCTTTCCGGCATAAAGGAAATACGGGCGGTTATCGACGAAGCCCGCGACCAGCAAAAACTTTACCGCAAACAAACGCTTCTCTTTGTCGATGAAATCCATCGATTTAATAAGGTGCAACAAGATGCATTTCTGCATCAGGTAGAAAGCGGATTGATTACCTTGATTGGAGCGACGACCGAAAATCCCTCCTTTGAGGTAATCGCCCCGCTATTGTCAAGATGCCGGGTGATCACCTTGGATAGACTCAGCGAAGAAGACATCTCTGCGATTCTTGATCTCGCATTGAAAGACGATCAAAGAGGCCTTGGGACCCTGAACTTCGAGTTAGCCGTGGAAGCCCGCGATTATATCATACGGATAGCGGATGGTGATGCACGCGTGGCCTTAAACAGCCTGGAAGTTGTGGGCTCGCTGGCCATCTCCAAACAAACATCTGATAAATTAACATCTGCCCTGAAGATAAGCCTGAAGGATTTAGAGGCGGCTTTGCAGGAAAAAGCACTTATTTATGACAAAGCCGGCGAAGAACATTACAATTTAATTTCAGCGCTTCACAAAAGTCTAAGAGGGAGCGATCCGGATGCCGCGCTTTACTGGCTGGCGCGTATGCTGGCGTCCGGAGAAGATCCGTTTTACATCGCGCGCCGGATGGTACGGTTTGCCTCAGAAGATATCGGCAATGCCGATCCCAACGCACTCAGCCTGGCCATGAGTGCAATGCAGGCCTTCAAATTTCTGGGGCACCCGGAGGGAGAGTTAGCCCTCGCTCAGGCGGCGCTTTATCTGGCGACAGCGCCAAAAAGCAACAGTATCTATTCCGCTTTTGGTAAGGCCGGCGCGGCCATCAAAAAGACAGGCGCTTTAGCGGTGCCGTTTCATATTCGCAATGCCCCCACCAAACTGATGAAAGACCTCGGTTACAGTAAAAATTACAAGTACGCCCATAATTATGAGGATGCGATTGTACCCCAGGAATATTTACCGGATAAGCTCAAGGGACAGCGTTTCTACCTGCCAACCACCAGGGGCTTTGAAAAGACGATCAAAGACAGGCTCGATAAATGGCGGCAACTGATCCGGAAGTCAAAAAGAGAACGGGACAACCCGGACTAATTGTTTATCCTGAAACTGTATTTACGAGTTGCCCCCTTCTTTATTTCATTTGCAGTTTTTAAAAAAGTGCGTTCCATTATGGTCACCTGCCCGGATGTGGCGATTAAAACAATTGAAGAAGATCGTGTTCCGTACTCCGAGCTGGTTATGAAAAGCGGGGATAAGATACGTTCCATTGCAGACCGACGCCGGTGTCCGGCAATTCATCATCAATAGGCATCGAACGGTCAGAAAGAATTTTAAAAATCTTTTCCGGATCAATTTTTTCATGTGCATTCAACTGACCCTGCAGGCGGACTTTGCCAATTTTAACTTTGGGCCAGGAAGTATCGAGGAAATGATTGCTGATTCCGTAGAACCCGGGTTTAAGTTTATGTATCCGGGTTGCGCGGTTTGAGTAATAAAACAGTCCATCCGTATCCCCCGTGATTAAATTAAATCCATTGTAGATATGCCCGATATTGCGGACTTCTTTAAGATAATGCAAAGGAGCGGAATCTGCAGTCAGATAATTATGGATTAAGGCCCCGCGTGAAGGTGCCTTTTGCATTTGGGCACCCCTTTCGCGGAAGTTTGTTAGGGCGGCGATGCGCCCGGTTCTGTTAACACCGAGCCACGTCCCGTTGCCTATTAAATCCCGTCCCGCCAACACATCAGGATGCTCTGCCCAATAATCCAGGGGCGCTGTCGAGCGGTTATAAAATTCATCCCGGTTGGCCGCCAATATTAACCGATAATTCGGATGTATTTTATATGCAAAAAGGATTAAACACATGTTATCTACGTTGACCTCAACTTTATATTCATGTTATAAAGTCCTTTTTCGTATTTGTTAAGCTAATTAGTTTCCATCCGGTCCGCCTGGGGCGGACCAAATTGGAAACCAATTAGTGCCATCCTATATATCTTATATTTTTCGGATAAGCACTAATTAAGGAGGTTTGCTTATGAAAGAGGTGGCAATTGTCAGTGGATCGCGAACTGCAATCGGAACATTCGGCGGTGGATTGAAAGACATCCCGGCAACTGAACTGGGCGCTGTGGTCATGCGAGATGTTTTAAAGCGGGTGAATTTAAGACCGGTCCCAAATGATATCCAGAAAGATTCGGCCCCGGACAAGCTCAAAGACCAGGGCCTTACGGAGCTTGAAAAGAAGTCTTATGACTGGAACGATGATGCCCGGCCAATAGCCCTCGATGAGGTGGTTATGGGTAATGTGCTTCAGGCCGCTCAGGGTCAAAACACGGCGCGGCAGTCGATGATCGGCGCCGGAATCCCCAAAGAAACTCCGGCCTACACCATTAACAAAGTTTGCGGTTCGGGACTCAAAGCGATTGCCCTGGGGGCGTCGGCCATTATGCTGGGGCAAGCTGATGTGGTTTTAGCCGGTGGTCAGGAAAGCATGAGTTTGGTTCCAATGGCTTTGCCCAAAGCCCGCTGGGGCCACAGAATGGAGTTAACCGGAGTCGGTGAAGTTTTGGATTTGATGGTTTTTGACGGATTGTGGGAAATTTTTTATGGCTATCACATGGGTGTCACAGCCGAAGCAATCGCCTCTTTGTATAATATCAGCCGGCAGGAGCAAGACGAACTGAGCGTACTGAGTCACACCCGTGCTCGATCGGCTATAAAAGAAGGGCTCTTTGCACAGGAAATTGCACCCGTTATTATTAAAACCCGCAAAGGTGAAACTGTTTTTGATACCGATGAACGGCCCATGGATACCGATATTGACAAAATGGGCAAGTTAAGACCGGCTTTCAAAAAAGATGGGACCGTTACGGCCGGAAATGCCTCGGGGATCAATGACGCTGCAGCGGCCGTGCTATTGATGAGTACCGATAAAGCCAAAGAATTATCCCTGGAACCGATTGTTAAAATCAAAGCGTTTTCTTCCGGCGGAGTGGATCCTGCTTATATGGGGCTGGGGCCTATTCCGGCCGTCAGAAAGGCCTTAAAGGCAGCCGGGATGACGCTGGGTGATATTGGCATGATTGAACTCAACGAAGCATTTGCGGCCCAGGCCATTGGCTGTATGCGGGAGCTTGGCATCGAAAATGATCACCCCAATGAGCTGGGCAGCGGCATTTCGCTGGGACATCCCATCGGTTGCACGGGGGCTCGTCAGATGGTTACCGGCATTAATCATATGCAACGTAATGGCTATAACACCGGGTTATTTACGATGTGTATCGGCGGCGGGATGGGGATGGCCATGATTGTAGAGCGCTAAAACAGAGGTTCGGGGGTTAGTTAACAGAAGACAGATATCAGAGGTCAGATGACAGATGAAAACCGGAGAGAAGGGCAGCCCTCTGCGGCTGCCAGAAACCTTGAACCTTTGAACCCAGAACCTCGGAACGTTGAACCTTTATTGCCAATTTTTTTCTTTACTTTTTTTGTAATAATTGCTAATAGTTAGTTAAATTTTTAGCTGTCAATCCCATTGAAAATATTGGGTATTTTTAAGCGTGCCGAAGATCGTACTATTGATGATATTTTTTCTGACCGATTCTTGTTAAATCCGGTTAGTTAACCGACAATCACTTTTATTTATCCAAAATGCGATGCGCCCTGCGGCCATCAGCAAAAGGAGGTTCATTCCAATGGACGTCAGTCGTAAGCTGGGTATATTGGTTTTTTTTGGCGTTCCAGCCATCATTGGCGGCGGAATTGTCTACGCCATATTTGACAGCTGGACCCCTGTTTTTATTTATGAAACCCTTCTTGTATTTGCAGCCGGAGGGTTTGTCGCCAAGTAAAAAGGCTGTCCTCAATCCTTACAAGAGCCCTCTCTTGATTATTACCAATACAATGGCCAACCTATTTCACAGGCAATCGCTTTGCGTTGTGACGTTTGTCACCGATCGGTTACTTTGATTGTTGATTCATTAAAATCGGATCCCTGCCAAATTGATTTAGATAGTAAGTAAATAAATTAAGCGGGTGCAGTGCGCAATTGGAAATGGATGCTTAGACCCGTGCGTGCTCATGCCTTAATAAAGGCCCGCTATATCCGCATTTTTATTAGGAGGAAATGTGAACAATCAGGGCGCCCCGAATTTGATTTTATGGTTTTTTTTGGTGGTTTTTACCTTATCGTGCATTATGATGGGCTGGCTGTTGTGGCCATTTATATCGGTCATCATCCTGGCCATTGTTGTTACCGGCGTTTTTATTCCGGTTTATAATCTTTTAAGTCGAAAATTTAATGCAACCATTGCATCTCTGCTGACTTGCGTCCTGATTTTTTTCGTTCTTTTTTTGCCCCTTTCATTTTTTGTAGGGATATTGGCCAATGAAGCCTGGGACTTATATTTGACCGCCAGAGGTGCCTTACAAAGCAAACCCATTATGGAACTGCTTGAAAAAAGTGACCTATTTGAAACCATCAACCATTTTCTTGCCAGGTTTAAAATTGAAATTACCGGTGAACAACTCAATAGTGCGATTGCCGAAGTCGGCCGGGTGGTGGGGCTTTTCCTGTATGAGCAGGCCAGATCCATTACTACCAATGTGTTCAAATTTATCGCCAACTTTTTTTTCATGCTCTTAATTATTTTTTATCTGTTAATTGACAGTCAGCGCCTGATCAGCTTTATCGTGAAGCTTTCTCCCCTGCCGGAGGATCAGGACCAAAAACTGATTCAAAAATTCAAAGACATTGCAACCGCAATCCTTCTGGGCAATGGTCTGGGCGGCTTGATCCAGGGCACTTTAGGCGGGATTGTTTTTGCCCTGTTCGGGTTAAAATCGCCCTTTCTATGGGGTGTCATCATGGCGCTTTTGGCTTTTTTACCGATATTGGGAATCGGCGGGGTGTTTGTGCCGGCATCGATTTTGCTATTTTTGCAAGGGCGCATAGGTGCCGGTATATTTTTCTTGGTATTTTATATTATCCTTTCGAGTAGCATAGAATATTTCTTTAAACCCAAATTGGTGGGCAAACGTGTGCGGATGCATACCCTGATCGTATTTCTTTCCATCATTGGCGGGCTCAAACTGTTCGGAATATTGGGCATTATTTACGGCCCTCTGGTGGTAACCGCGTTTTTGACCCTGGCCGAAATCTATCAGGCGAGTTATCAACAGCTGGTAGAACGAAAAAGATAGGGATCTGAGTCTTTCAGGATTTGGATAATTTAGATGTGTCAATGTTAGCAAGTGACACATGACCGATAATCGATAACTTTTTTGTAAGTGGGAGTTGAGATGTATCAGAGCGAAAATCTTGCTGAAATCAGCATCGAAAAAGAAATGAAAAAATCATATCTTGATTACGCAATGAGCGTAATCATCGGCCGGGCATTGCCGGATGTCCGGGATGGACTAAAACCGGTTCACCGGCGTGTTCTTTATGCCATGCGAGAGCTAAAAAATGATTGGAACAAACCGTACAAAAAATCGGCTCGCATTGTCGGGGATGTGATCGGTAAATTTCACCCACACGGTGATTCGGCTGTTTATGATGCGATCGTGCGGTTGGCCCAGGATTTTTCCATGCGATATCCGCTTGTTGATGGGCAGGGCAACTTTGGCTCTGTTGATGGCGATCCTCCAGCCGCCATGCGGTATACGGAAATCCGGATGATGCGGCTG
>Ga0255055_10001798_pt1 | contig 15408 bp, 15 predicted proteins | sample JV7_2_27_MG_FD_188633 | JGI IMG/M metagenome (GOLD analysis project Ga0255055, IMG submission 188633) | Seawater microbial communities from Jervis Inlet, British Columbia, Canada - JV7_2_27 | ecosystem: Environmental > Aquatic > Marine > Inlet | place: Canada: British Columbia | collected... | reverse complement strand
ATTCTGTTTTAAAAAAGAGACTATTTTACAAAAATAAGAAAAAGAAAAGATTCAGAATTCATAAAGTTCTGAATACTTTTTATTTAGAAATTCAATCAGATATTTTGGATTTGGGAATTCACCTGTTACTTCTTTAACAAGTTCAGGTGGATCATAGATATTTCCTTTCTCTTGCACATTCTTTTTGACCCAGTCTGTGAGAACACTTACTTCTCCTTTTTCTAAACGTAGGTTCCAATCTGGGATTTCTTCAATAAGTTTTGCAAAAAACTGTGCTCCATAAACATTTCCTAATGTATAGGTTGGGAAATAACCAAAAGCACCACTACTCCAGTGTATATCTTGAAGAACACCATCACTGTCCTTTTCAACAATTACACCTAAAGTGTCTTTCATTTTTTCTTTCCACAGTTCTGGGAGATCACTAATTTTAATCTTACCGTTAAATAAGTCTCTCTCAAGTTCAAATCGAAGAATTATGTGTAGATTATAGGTTACTTCATCAGCTTCTACTCGAATCAAATCAGGTTTGACTACATTTATCGCTCGTATGAAATCTTCATAGTTGGCATCATCAAATAATCCATCCATTACTTCTTTGAATCTTGGTAGATAGTATAACCAGAAGGATTTGCTTCTTCCTAGAATGTTCTCATAAAATCTGGATTGTGATTCATGTACACCCATAGAACAGTAATTTCCTATTGGTTGATATCTGAGCTCTTTGAGCAGGTTTTGATCATAACATCCGTGCCCTCCTTCGTGCATAACAGCAAAAAATGAACTTGTAAAATTATCTTCAATGTACCTGGTTGTTATTCTTACATCATCATAATTACCTGTTGTAAATGGGTGAGCTGATGTATCAATACGTCCTCTTTCTAAGTCATAATTCAATAGGGGTAGTACGTCATTTGATAATTTTTCTTGAATGTCTAATGGAACTTTTCTTTTGATAAGAGAAAGGTCAGGTTGTTTTGTCGAACTTATACATTTTTGAATTAGTTCTACCGTCGCATCTCTCAATGGATTGAAAATTTCATTATATCTTTCAACTGACATCCCAGGTTCAAAGAAATCTAAAAGAACTTCATATGGAGGTAAATCAGGATTCAGATAATTTGCATGTTTCTTAATCATTTCAAACATTTTCTCTAAATGTGGTAGGAAAATTTTGAAATCATTTTTTTCTCTAGCTTCCTTCCATTTTTCCGTTGAAATAACTCTTGATTTAGCAAATTCTGCCACAAACTCTGGAGGAAGTTTAGTAGCTCTATCATAATCTCTCTGAATTAAGTAGATGTTTCTCTTCTCATTATCTGTCAAATTTTTATGATCAGGATGAGCTTTAACCTCTTCTAGCAATTTGCCAATTTCAGGATCAATTATTTTGGAATGACCAAGCTTTGCAAGAAATGCTTGTTGTTCACTTCTTTGCATAACGCCTTTCTTTGGCATCATTACTTCTGTATCCCAGCCCATTATTTCCTGTATCTGTTCTATAACTTGAATCTCCTTCATCTTAGTTAAAAGAAGGTCATATTTTTCTTTCATTACTATCATCCTAATAAGTTAAGCTGAACTTTAAAATAGAATTGATAAATCTTTAGAAGAGTCAATAGGTTGGTATTTTTCTATTCTATCTACAAATATTAAATAGTAGTTGTTTTCTAACTCCTTAGAATGAAGAGGTTGAAGATTAAAGGAATTGATGAGGAAAAATGCATTAACTGTGAAAAGTGCATACCTTCTTGTTCAGTTAGATTATTTGAGGTTCATAGAGAATCAGAAATAGAAAAAAAGATAGTGTTTAATGACCCATATGGACTCTGTTTTCGTTGTGGTCATTGTATAACTATATGTCCCACTGACGCTATTATCTATGAAAATGCAGAACCTCCTTTTATATTTGAAGAAGCAAAGAATCCTGAGAAAATTCTATCCTATAATAGCTTAATGAAGTTAATTAGAAGCAGGAAATCTATTAGAGTCTATCAAGAAAAATCTATTCCTAAAGAGGAAATTGAAGCTGTTCTTGAAGCTATGAGATATTCTCCAAGTGCTAGTAATAGACAAAGAATTGAATATACAGTAATAACTGATAAGAAAAAAATAGCTACTCTATCCAAGGAAATTATTGGATTAATGCTGAAAGCAAGATTTGCTTTGAAATTAAAGTATCTATTAGTTCCGTTCGTTAAAGGTGCTCTTAGGAGACGATTGCTAAGTCCTAAAACAAAATACAATCTAGACATGCTTGTCGAAAGAACAGAAAGAGGTGATGACCTAATCTTCTTTCATGCACCTTGTGTGATAATAGCTCATTCTCCACCGTATTCCCGAATGTCTGGTGTTGACGGTGGTATTGCTGTTACTCATGGTACGTTTGCTGCATTGACTCTTGGTTTAGGTACTTGTTGGAATGGCTTTGCACAAGAGTATTTCGCACGAAGTATGAGAGCAAAGAAGAAATGGGGTATACCGAAACAACATAATGTATACGGAGTATTTATACTAGGTTATCCTGATATTAAATTCCTAGGAGGAGCACCTAGAAGACCTTTGAAAGTAAATTGGATGAATTGAAATAGTTACTTCTCAACAGAAGAGACTGTTCCATCCTCTAAATTGAAAGTATAGAAGATTCTTTCTTTTGGAACTTGCACTTCTATTTCTGATAAATCTAGTCGAATTAGTACAAAAGCGGGATCTTCAAAAGATTCCCAATATCCAGAAAACCAAGGAATAAATTCAGAGAGTTCTTTCTTGATCTCTTTATCCTTAACTATCACCGCATCTCCTGATCCTCTAATAGTAGACATATCCTCTCTTTCCGGGGCAATCACAGCAAACTCAATTTTGCCATTCTCTTTTATTTGATCTATTTTTGGTCTTCCCCCTAGGGAGCAACACCAGCTTTGGTCTTCGTAGTAAATAAGAGCCATAGGTCTAACTTTAGGTTGATCTTTATCGGTTGTTGCTAAATACATCAATGGTTGGGTTTTGAAGAAATCAGTTACATCCTCGAGCTTCATAACATCTTACTTTCAATAAACACTAAAATATCTTTGCCTTTTCGTAAAGTCATTTTCTTTTTATATTCAAAAACCATTCTAACAATTATGACAGAAAAAAAGCAATTCCCAATTTCTTACCGACGAATGTATTTCCAAGTTGGAGTGAAAGATTTAGGAAGGGCAAAAAATTTCTATGAAGATATTTTCGGATTTGAGGTAGCATGGTATGAGGGACCTGAAGTCGGTTGGTGTGAATTTCACCTTCCTGGTAGTAATGCTAATCTAGGTCTTAATGCTTCAAGAAAGGATGAACATACAGGAGCAGATTTTAGCGTTCTAACTCTAGATGTTGAAGATCTAGAAGGAACTAAAAAATATCTCGATAGCAAAGGTATGGAAACAACAGAGATAATGGATAATCCAAACAATGTCTCATTCTTTAATATGAAAGATTCAGAAGGCAATAGAATACAAATTGTTGGAGATCCAAGAGTAACTACTAAATAACAAATTAGTGTAAGTAAAAATCTCTAAAAGCTTAATATTGTTCCGACATAAATCGAATTATTTTCGTATTATTTATGTAGGATTCAATTAATTGATTTTATGTGCTTCTAGATTTATCCAGAGATTTTTTCGAAAAACCTTTTATTTTGCATCTCCATTTTTTCTTTGATTATAATGACGTTTTCAATAGTTGCATATGATCCAGAGAATGTTGAATGGGGAGTAGCAGTTCAATCTAAGTTAATTGCTGTTGGAAGTATTGTTCCATTTGGGAATGCTGGAGTTGGAGTTATCGCTTCTCAATCTTGGTGTAATACTAGCTATGGACCAAAAGGTTTAGCTCTATTAAAACAAGGGTTAACTGCAGAAGAAACAATTAGCATTATTACAAAGCAAGATGAAAAAAGAGAACATAGACAATTAGGTATTGTAGACTCATATGGAAATGCTGCATCATTCACAGGTAGTGAGTGTTTCGATTGGGCTGGTCATATTGTTGGAGAAAATTACGCTTGTCAAGGAAACATTCTAGTTTCTGATGAGACAGTTCTTTCTATGTCACAAGCTTATCGAGAGGCTAAAGGAGATTTGGTGGAAAAACTTCTAACATCTTTAGAAGCAGGTCAAGAAGCTGGAGGAGATAGTCGAGGTAAGCAAGCTGCAGGTATCCTTGTTTTTAAAGAAAAAGGGTCATATGATGGTGGAACTGATAAGTACATTGATCTCAGAGTAGATGATCACGAACATCCAATAAAAGAGCTCAGAAGAGTATTTGAGTTATACAATTTATCATTTCTGAAAAGAGATGATCCAGATGATAAAGTTAAGCTTGAAGGAGCTGTCATGAAAACTATCAAAGAAGTACTGAAGCTAGATGGCTTCTATGAAGGGAACATTGATAGTAAGTATGACACAATAGCAAAGGAATCTTTACAGAAGTGGATGCATACAAATAACTTCGAAGCTAAAGAACGAGAAGACAAGTATATGTGGGGCTCTGTATATAGACATATAGAGAAAAGGAAAGAAGAAATAGATTGAATCTTTCATAAGACTTGATAGATAGAATATGATAAGCTTTGGAAACTCAAAAGTCAAATTATCGTACAAAGAAACTTATTTTAAGAGAAGGTTTCATTTTGGCAGTAATGAGAATTCCAATTCAAGTGCTTGTTTATCCAGTAAGATACGTTAATGATAAATGGGAATTTCTTCTCCTTAAAAGGATAGAGAGTAGAGGAGGTTTCTGGCAAGGAGTAACAGGACATCCAGAAAGAGGAGAAAAAAACATAGATGGTGCTAAAAGAGAATTGCTAGAGGAAACTGCATATTTGCCAAATTTCATCTTTGAAACAGATTTCTCTTACACAATAAAAATAGATGAAAAGTACAAAGAAATTTACCCTGAAGGAACAGAAGAAATACCTGAGTATGTGTTTATAGCTCGCATTGATCAGAAGGATGACCCAGCTATTGATCCAGAAGAACACAATGAGTGGAAATGGTGTTCTTATGAAGAAGCTCTTGAGTTACTGTATTGGGCTGATAATAAGAAAGCATTAACATACTGCAATAATTTTCTAAAAGAAGAATTTTGAAAAAAAGAAAAATCTCCTATTCTGATTCTTCACTTTGTTTAAATGATTTTACTATCTGAATTGCTCGAATTCCTGCATAAGAACAAGATATGAGTAGTGAAATTGAACCAAAGATTAAAGCTGACAGAGGTGAAATAAGGAAATAGAATAACACAAGTATAATCAAGCTAGTTCCTAGAAAGCCTGAAAAAATTCCTAAGGAAGGAATTAACCATCCTTTGAAAACATAAATCTCAGTGAGGATGCCTAATTTCAAACTCCTTAGGTTTTCATATTCTTCCTCTAAATAGTATTTGTTGCTTTTAGTTTGTTTCAGTAGTCCTAATTGCTCTAAACGTTGAAGATGATATTGTGCGAGGCTTGCAGTTTTCAGACCCAAATCTCTCTGTGTTTCTCTAACACCTATCTCTTTCACTTTCTTTACAGCATAAACAAAAACTCGTAGAGCTGTTCCTGTTAGAGAAGAAATTAGATCTTCACTAGAGTTTTGAGTCATTATATTTCACCTATAGATCTAAATGAGGGCTAAATAGATCTTGTAAAACCAGAACATAGTCATCAAATGCACTTTCTGGAACAAGAACATCAGCTCCTGTCATATTTGCATCATACTGGTAATCATCATACCAGGTCGATGATTGATAGAGTATTAGTCCTTCCATATTTATGTACAGAAAGATTACAGTCGAATTTTCAAGATATATTTCTGTAACCCACTTTAAGTTGGGTAGTTCTCCTACAGCAGGATATGGTTCTTCACCATATGTTCCTACTCGTTCTGTGTTATTTATTGAATCGAATAATCCTCCCGCAATTAGATTAACTTCATTTGTAGAGAGTACAAAATTAACAATATCTGATGGGAAAAATGCATAAGCAGTAACATTCCACGAATAAGTTATATTGTCTCCAATTCTGTCAACTACTCCCCAAATTAGGCGTTCGTGTATTGCAGCTGTTCCATTTCCTATTATTTCAAGATGAACTACATTTGGAATGTTTTCTTGTACCTCAGTAGCTAAGCTTGTAGAGAAAGGTAGCTCTGGTTCTGGTTCTGGTCCTGGTCCTGGATCTGGTTCTGGTGTATAAATTACACCATAGTAAACTCCTAATCCTACAGCAGTACCAACTAATAATGCTGCACCAATTCCAATAGCTAATCCTTTTGCTAGATTATTTCGTAAATATCGACCTATTGTTCTCCCTAGTAAGTTTTCTTTACTCATTTTTATTCCTCCGAAGTGGATTTCACTTCATTTGAATGGAGCAATGGACACTTATAATACAAGGTTTTGAACATCCTTGTACAAAGCTTTGAACAAGCCTTTTATCTCCCTAGAATAAATTCAGAGATTTATAAATCTTGATACCTTTAGCTCAATAGTAAGAGAAAAAACTATTTGTATTCTTATTGTTGCTTAAAATTATTCATAAGTGATAAAGATGAAAGTTTCAACTCAGGTTATTGAGATAAAGAATTTAGATATTCCTCTTGTTGTAATAGGTGTTTTAGAGGAAGCTAAGAATGATCAAATGCTGAAAGAATTTTATGATATAGTGAAAGATAACATAGAACTAGGTGACTTTAAGGGAAAGAAAAATGAGACTTCCTTAGTCTATACTAAAGGGGTAATATTACCTTGGAGAATAATGCTTGTAGGGTTAGGTAAAGAGGAAAAACTAACAATAGAAGTTATTAGAAAGGTTATTGGAAACGTATCTAGAAAAGTTCGAGATTTGGATGTTAAGAAAGTTGGAATATATCTTGATTTTTTCAAACGAGAAAAATTTGGGATTTCCCAAACAGTCGAAGCGATTGTACAATCTATGATAATGGGAAGTTTTCAAAATCTTGAATATCGAACAAAGGATTTAGATAAATACAAACATCTTGAGGAAATTGTTGTTTTTAGTCCCAATTTTACCTTCAATGATTTGCAGACTGGTGCTAAAATCGGTAAGATAATTGCAGATGGAGTAAACTTCTGCAGAAAACTATCTTGGGGTCCTGCAAATTACATTACACCCGCTAAATTAGCAGAAGAAGCGCTACGTTTGCAAAATGAATTAGGTATTAAAACAACTATTTTCGACAGAGAAAAAGCCAAAGAAATTGGGTTAACAAGTTTTCTTGCAGTAGCACAAGGAACTGAAGAACCACCAAAGTTCATTATCATGGAATATGGTGCTAATAAACATAATGTTGATACAGTAGCATTAATCGGAAAAGCTATAACTTTCGATACAGGTGGTATTAGCTTAAAACCAGGTCAAGGTATGGAAAAGATGAAAGCTGATATGACTGGTGGAGCTGTTGTTTTTGGTGCAATGGAAGCTATCGCTAAACTTCAAATTGATCTGCGTGTTATTGGTATAGTTCCAGCTACTGACAATATGCCATCAGGTAAAGCTTACCATCCTGGTGATGTTATTACTAGTTACAGCGGTCAAACAATTGAGGTTATTAGTACTGATGCTGAAGGACGAATGATAATTAATGATGCTCTGACATATGCAGCTAAGCACTATGAACCTAAAGCAATGTTTGACTTTGCTACTCTAACAGGAGCAATGATGATAGCTCTTGGTGAGCACGCTATTGGATATTTTACTAATGATGATTTTATAGTTGAAAAACTAGAAACCGCAGCTGAATCAAGTGGTGATAAGGTTTGGAGGATGCCCCTTTGGGAAGAGTACGATGCTCAGCTGAAAAGTGATATAGCTGATTTCAAACATTCTGGCGGAAGACCAGGTGGTGCCATAACTGCTGCAAGATTTCTAAGCAAGTTCACAATGGATGTTCCATGGGTACATTTGGATATTGCAGGTGCGATGGGTCAAAATAAAGATCAAGATTACAATCCTGCAGGAAGTAAGGGTCCAGGAGTAAGATTGATTATAGATGTTTTAAGAAATTGGTAACGTTCCTTCTTATTTCAATTTCTTTTTACTATTCTTTTTCATCTGTTTTTGCTAAAGCTTGAATTCTATCAATACCATTGAATTTTGTTATTAGTTTTTTAACTCCTTCTGGTACAGAATCTTCCCAATCTTCTCCTTTAACTATCTTTTCTCTGATAACCTTTCCACTAAATTCTGACCTATTCTCTAATGGAACTTCTCTAACTTCAGTTTTACTGAGATTGGAGAAGAGCTGTTGAACAAGAGGATTGTTTGTGAAAATAACCTCAAAGGATGGAACTAAATCTGTTACATTAGCAGGCCAAATGGTATTTCGATTTGTATCTGGAATTGCTGTGATATAAAACTGATTGATATTGAAATGATTTCTTACTATTTCTGTCATCATTTCTAATCTTTCTCCTCCAGTAAATGGGTTCTTCGAAGAATATGCCTTCTCTCCACTACCTATCAAAATAACAATTTCATCTATATCTGTTTGTTCGAGAATGTACTCAATTGCATAGATATGTCCTTTGTGAGGAGGATTAAAACGTCCTAAGTATAGAGCTCTCATTTCATATTCCTATATACAACCAAAAATATAATTGTTTGGATTTGAATTTAAGGAACAATCCATTATATTTTTGATGTTAGTTTTCGTCATAAATACCTTTGTAGGGTGCTCTTTCACCACTTAAATATCTCTTGAAAGGATCTTTGATGAAAGTTGTAGTAAAAATCCCTATGGAGAAGAGGAATAATAAACTACCCAGTGCAACCCTCATAGCATTTACTAAAGTCAATCCACTTGATATATACATCATTAGTCCAAATAGTAATGGAGATACAATTGCACTTACTCTTCCTGCTATCTTCTGGAATCCACCATATTGAGCAAGTTTACTAGGTGGAGCTAGAATCATGATAAATTGCCTACCAACAATCCAGATACCACCGAATCCAAGACCAATAAAAAGTGCACCAAACCAGATTATCCATTCAGGAAGAACTCCAGTTAATATGAATATAACAATAGCTATAAACCAAGCTGCACCTATTATCAGATACAATCTCTTTGGTCCCCATTTATTCAATAGAAATCCAGTTATAATGCCAAAAACCGTGCCAATTAATATCCCTGCAAGTATGACAAAATAAGTTAAATCCTTTATATATTCTCCACCCATAGATTCAATCACGGGTACCATGTAAAGAATCGTAGTATTCGCAGCATCTGTAATGAAAAACCAAGATAAGAAGAATATCCATGAATTTCTATCTTTTATTATCGCCTTAAGTGATGTTTTGAAAGCAACTAATGATCCCTTAGCATATTCTTTTCTTGTGATAACTTCAGTTGGAGGAGACTGTCTTTCTTTATGAAACAAGTATGGTATAGATAGTAGAATAATTACAACCGCTGAAGCGAGGAAAAGCCATCGTAGAGCTTGGTAATTTATTGTATCAGGATCAATAACCTGTCCTGCTACTTCCCATATACCTGTACTTACTGATGTTGATTTTCCCCATCTTCTACCTTCTGTATTTATGACTAAACCTAGTACTATTGCAATAACTGAACCAAATGTAGCCATAGATCCACCAAAAGCTTGAATTATACCTCTTTTTTTGGTTTCAGCTACGAAAGGAATTTGTGCATCATAGAACATTCTTCCAGCTTGATAGCAGAAGTTAGCTATTATGAAGAAGAAACAACCCCACCAGAAATTAGCCCAGAATGCAATCGTAGCCGTTGCAGCAACCATTATACTAGCAACTATTATTACTGCAGGTTTTCGTTTTCCTGCTATATCAGAAATAGAACCTAGAATAGGACCAAGAATTGCAATCAATAAATTTGATGCTGCCATAAATATTGCAACAATAATGAATGATTGTGCCAAAGTCCATCCCTTTTGAACTCCAAGCATTAATGCATAAGGAGTGAATGCTAAACTAATTACAGCTTGTGAAAAGAATGTGTCAGCCATATCGTAGCTAAACCACAGAATAGCATTCCGAGTATTGGTTTTTTTGGATTCAATTCTTGTTTCTTTAATGTCTTTTTCTTCTAATCCTCCCAATTGGTTATTATCCTTATTTTCAATTGCCATTGGAATCTCGTCGCTTTTTATAACAGAATCATCTCTTAATTCCCTCGTTTATAAAGTTTCGTCACTTTATCACCTTAAATGGATGAACAATCAGCTAGAACTAACTTTAGGGGAAAAGAGTGTAGGAGTTTTTATAACAAACTCTCATTATTAGTTCGATGGTTCAGGTTTTACGTGTAGAATGTATTGAAGTACGTTTTCATCCTGCACTAAGCAAACTTTGTCATCAAGTTAAGAATCTCTATAATCGAGCGAATTTTTTGGTGAAAACCGCACTCCAAAAGGAGAATATACTTCTGTACTACAACAATCTAAATACCCTTCTCAAAGAGGAAGAGAGTTACAAAGTCCTCCCAGCTCACACAGCTCAACACACACTCAAACTCCTCTGTAGAAATTGGAAAGCATATTTCCAAGCAAAAAAGGAGTGGAAGAGAAATCCTGCAGCATTTTTCGCTATGCCCAGACCTCCTAATTATAAAGCTAAAGATGGGGAAGTAGTTGCAATCTTCACTAATCAACAAACAAGGATAGTTGGGAGATGGTTAGTGTTCCCAAAAAAAGTAGGATATTCTTACAAAACACGTTTAACCTCAGGAATTTCTTTAAGAGAGGTAAGGATTGTTCCTAGACGAGTAGGGTACACAATTGAGATAGTGTATCAGAAAACTTTACCTAAAATGGGAAAAAGAAGTAGAAGAAAAGGAGCTATAGATTTGGGGATTCATAACCTCGTAACCTTTGTGGATAACCTCGGAGGTCAACCGATTGTTATCAAGGACGAGGGGAAAGGAATCAAGAGTATAACACAATATTATCTAAAACAACAAACACAAATACGTGAACAATATGTTAAACAGCAAAAACAGCAACTGAAAGGGATGAGTAAATTAACCTATGGATCAGCGTTCTATAAAATCAGAGAAAAATGGAGAAAAAAACTCAAGGATGCTATCCATAAACTCACATCGTATCTAGTGAACTTGTGGGTGGAAAGAGATTTACATGAAATTGTTATTGGGTACAACAAAACCTGGAAACATAAGGCTCATTTCCGAAAGAAAGTTACTCAGATGTTTGTTTCTCTACCCTTTATGAGAATAATCAACATTCTTCTCTATAAAGCTCAGGAGAAAGGGATAAGAGTCGAACTCATCCCTGAAGAATATACTTCAAAATGTAGTTTTCTAGATAATGAGTTTTCCGAGCTTAGAATGCAGTATAAAGGCAGAAGAATCAAACGTGGATTATTTCAATCAGCTCACGGCTATCTAATCAATGCTGATGTCAATGCTGCATACAATATTCTTATTAAAAGCGATCCGAAAGCACTTCCCAAACGAAGTGTGAACGGGGTAGGAGGATACGTGATGTATCCGCTTAGAGTGAGTATCGAACACTTACAATGATCTCTAAGAAAGAAATATAACTACTTAGTCTAAGGTGACAAGGTGACAACTACTCATCATAAAGTTTCGTTAGAAATATTATCCAATAAAATAAAATCCATTTTTATGTTGAATCAATTCGTCTGAAATCATTTTTTGCAAAATTTTATTCATCCTTTCCTCAAACAATCCTAACTCTGAGATTGTTCAATTCTGTTTGGATTGGGTTTTGAAATCCTAATCTTTCGTAGGTTTTTGCTTCAAGATAAAATAATTTGAAAGAGCAATAATCATTTATAATAGAATCAACTTTATTTACGCAGTATGAAAATAATAAACAAGTTATTAGTTTTAACAATGATTTCTTTGCTTTTCATACCTACCTTGAATACAATGAGTAAGAACTATACCGATCAGGAATTCGGTTTAACTGATTATAGTACCTATACAGATATTGGTTGGCATCTTGATCAAATCAACATTACAGGAGCTTGGGATATTACTATTGGGTCAAAAGATATTGTCATAGCAGTTATTGATTCAGGGATAGATTGGTCACATCCCCAAATAAATAATTCTTGGAAAAATATTGATGAAATTCCAGCTGATGGAATTGATGATGATGCAAATGGATACATAGATGATTATCATGGATGGGATTTTGTAACAAATGATAGTGAACCTGGACCTGAAGCAGTTGATCCCATACATTGGCACGCAACGTTTATCACAGGGATAATAAATGCACAACTTGATAATATTGGAGTTGCAGGTACAGCACCAAATGTTACTGTAATGGATATACGAGTATTGAACGTTACTAATTATCAAGGAACAACGGATGGGGAACTAGGAGATGCTATCAAATATGCTGTCGATAATGGAGCAGATGTTATTAATTTAAGCCTTCAATATTACAATGCAAATATATCTTATCTTGATGATATCCAATTTGCAATTGCAAATAATGTTCCAGTTGTTTCAGTAACAGGAAATTCGTGGTCATATCAAGGAGGAGGACAAGAAATACCTTCTTATCCAGGAGCATACGGTGAAGTTATCGCAGTAGGTGCAACAGATTTCTATTATAATAAAGCCGATTACAGTAATTACGGTCTTCCTTGGACTGAATTAATGGCTCCAGTTGGTGACGAAGAGTATGATATTCCAGAGCATGTTATTAATAGCACATTCCCAGGAAATAGTTATGGAATTGCCTATGGTACTTCATTTGCATGTCCTCAAGTAGCATCAGTTATTGCTTTGATGAGAACAATAAATTATACTATGCCAGTTAGTGAAATTAGAAGTATTCTTCAAACAACAGCTTACGATTTAGGAGTTCCAGGACTTGACATTTTCTTTGGACATGGATTAATAAATGCAACAGCAGCTGTACTAGAAGTCTGGAACAGAACATATCCGGTAGTGCCTGAATTCAATATTGCTCAAATGTCTTTCTTGCTAATCATAATTATATCTACTATAGCACTAGTGCCTACCATAACTAAAAAGCAAAAAACTAGAAAGATCTAATTTTCTCCTTTTTTTCTTTTATTTCATCAATAAAATTTTAAAACTACTTCGAAAGAAAAAGAGTATGGAATTGAGAAAGAAGAACTTGGAACTCAAAAAAATAGGTTTAATTTCTTCTTATCTAGCAATTGTTGTTTATGTAGTTGGAACAACAGCTGCAATGTTAGCCTACCCTGACTATTCTTTTATGAATCAATTTCTTTCTGAATTAGGTGTTCGTATCAATTTCTACTCTTCTGAAGGCTGGACAATGATTAAGGCACCCTATCCTGAGATTTTCAATGTTACATTAATCCTAAATGGTGTTCTCTTTATCCCCTTTTTCTCATGTACTTATTTTATTCTAAAACCAAAGAGAATCATAAGCAAAATTACTCAAATAGTTGTGAGTGTAAGTGGACTAGTTACAGGTGTTTTTCTAATTTGTACTGGTATTTTTGATGCTGGAATGTTCATAGATCCTCATGTTACTTCTGCATTAGGTTTGTATTATTGCTTGATAATAGCAAGTCTGTTGTGGGGATTAGGAGTACTTTCTCTTAGTAGGGAGAATGTCTACAAAAAGTCAAAACTTTGGATAATAGATCCAATAGCTAGTTTAATCGGGATCTTAATCGGTGTGATAAATACAGGTTTGTTCAACTTAGATGAAGTGTTTATCGGGAAACTTACTATGGCATTTTACCAGAAGATGCTAGGTTATGTCTTCATCATTCTCTTTGGATATGTAACAGTTAGATTGCATCTGATTTTAAGAAAAGAAAAATCTGATGCTGAAATAGTAGAGGGAGTTTGAAATTTCACAATATTTATGAACATCCTAGTTTCCATCTAAATCATGAATAAAACAAAAACTTTTGTTACTTTCTTGATTCTTATACCTTTAATTTCCTTAAGTTTTCATAATGTTTCAGATAATCTGGTATTATTTACAAATGCTCAAAATTATGAAAATTCCTGGAATCATAAACAGATAGGGATTCAAGGAGCTTGGGAATTCACTAATGGCTCAAGAGAAATAACAGTAGCTATATTAGACTCTGGAATAGATTTTTCACATCCAGAACTTGCTGATGCAGAATGGATAAACGAAGATGAAATTGCAAACAATTCCATTGATGATGATAGTAACGGTTATATTGATGATACCCACGGATGGGATTTTATTTCAGATGATAACACTCCAGGTCCTGAAGAATTAGATCCCGTTATGTGGCATGGAACCTTTTGTGCAGGTGTTGTTGCTGCAGCACGAAACGATGATTTTACAGTAGGTGTTGCACCTAATGTTACTGTTATGGATGTTAGAATATTATCTTTTTATGACACGATTAGCTGTGGATATAGTGGTTTTGGGGATGCAATAAAGTATGCAGTTGATAATGGGGCTGATGTAATCAGTATAAGCATTCAATATATGACAAACTCCACACTCTATTATGATGATGTTCTATATGCAATTGAGAACAATGTACCTATAGTTTCTATAACTGGAAACACACATCAACCTACTGGTGGTATAGAATTCCAATCTTTTCCAGGAGGTTTAGATGAAATTATATCTGTTGGGGCAACTAATCCAAGTAAGGATAAAGCTGATTATAGTAACTACGGAGAATGGACAGAAATAGTAGCCCCTGTTGGGGATGAAGTTGGTCCAACTCGAATGTATAGTACAATGCCCTATGACGTTTATGATTCATATGTCGGTTGGAGTTGGGGTACATCATTTGCTTGTCCTCAAGTTGCTGGAGTTATTGCTTTGATGAGAACTCTGAATCATTCAATATCTGTAGCTGAAATACGCGATATACTTCACACAACAGCAGTAGATTTAGGAGATCCAGGAAAGGACATTTACTTCGGTTATGGATTACTTAATGCAACTGCAGCAGTAGCAGAAACATATTACAGACATGTTGATCCATCTGCTAGACCAACCACTCCTACAAGTATTTCATTTATAGCAATAGGTTTAGCTGTTATTTTCCTTGCCGTATTGCCGATAACTCTTAAGAAAATGAAGAATAAGAAAAAGTAAACCTTTCTTCTTTTTCCATTTTTTTGTGTTCTATTAAACACAAGAATAATTAATACTGTTTGTATAATTAGTATATTAGAAAAACATAGGTCATCTAAATGAAAGCCATTTCTAGTAAAATTATCATCAGAAGTCTAGCAATAGTAGTTGTAATTGCTTTAACAACAACATTGTTCATTGTTTTGAAACCTCAACCTCGTAATCCCTGGGACACAGGAGCTCTTATTGACGGAACAGCTTCCACCTTTGTGATGCTAGAACCTGTTCAAACCTCATTTGGAACTTATAATCCTTTATCAT
>Ga0255055_10001797_pt1 | contig 15410 bp, 15 predicted proteins | sample JV7_2_27_MG_FD_188633 | JGI IMG/M metagenome (GOLD analysis project Ga0255055, IMG submission 188633) | Seawater microbial communities from Jervis Inlet, British Columbia, Canada - JV7_2_27 | ecosystem: Environmental > Aquatic > Marine > Inlet | place: Canada: British Columbia | collected... | reverse complement strand
TCGCCGCCCTCTATCTCGCGTAGGATGGCGTCGCTCATTTGACGGCCAAGGAGTAACGGCATAGGCTCGCTTTGTAGCCGCCGCACGATCTCCACGATACGGGCGCGTTCGGCCAATACACCATTGTCGAAAAGTCTGTGGAGATATGCGTCACTCATCTGCCCCACCTCCCACGTCGCCAGTCGCGATCTTACCTAGCGCCGTGACTAGATCGTCGGCCACCACTTCCAAGTAACCGGCCTTGGCCTTCCAGTTACTCGCCCCCCTTGTCGCCTGGCTTTTAGCCCACCCGAGATATTCTTTCGTCTCTTCCAGCGTCTTGCGGGCGAAAGTCTGCACGTCTTTGTTGTCGGGGGCTTTCTGCTCAACTACGATCGGTGTTGGTAGTTTCTTGGCTTCGGTCTGAGCGAGTTTAGCAATCAACCTCTGGTTCGTGATCTCTTGTCGACTCAGTTGTTCCGATACTTTCGAGATCTGCTCGTTCGCTCGCCTCAAGCTATACAGCGTCTCGCGAGCTTCCGCTGCGTTCCCCTGCGCCACCTTTTCCCAGTGCGCCGCCCGAGGATTGACGTGCTTGCCCAACTTCCATCGCACCCAGGCCAACCGGCCCGTCAGCCATCGTTCAAACCACTCCAAGAGCTTCCTAATCATCTACGCACCTCCTCCTAGCACGCCAATGATTAGAGCCGTCACCAGTGCACCACCTCCAGCCCAGATCAACTTCGGTGCGTCGATCCGGAACAACTCGCCAGCAAAACCCACTTGTGGTAGTGGATTACACACGTCCTGGTCTACGACACCCAACTCAATGTTCGCAGGCACCCAGTTAGGCGCGTCTAACGCGAAGCTCGCGACATTGTTCTCGGTACAGCCTAGCTGTAGTGTTGCAGTCCATGGCGTAGGTCTCAGCACCGTCGTCAGCATGATTGGCTGCGACTGGTCGACCGGGACCTCAACAACGATCTCACCCTCGACTGGCGGCCCTTCCTCTTGAAACGCGGCTATCCGCATCGAATCGCCCTGTGGATTGGCTGCTACCATCTCGACTATGGCTTGATCAAATTCCGCCATGCGGGCCTTGAACTCGATCTGAACATCAGTCAATGCCTTGACGGCCACACCCAACGAGTCGTTCATGGCCTGCAGAGCCGTAGACAGTTGGATGCGTGATAGGCTGTCGGCTTCTATCTGGAGCTGCAGCCGTAGGACCGTCGCCCGACCGTCCGCTTCGATACGCAGTTGCTCTGTCTGTGCTGCTGCAGTGTTCGCGATAGCCACATCGCGATCGCGCTCGGCTCGAGCCTTGGCCCGGAGTGCGGATCCAGTGATAACCGTACCCAAGACGAGCAATAGGATTAGGGCGACGTTAACGAACAGACTCAACTTCTGGTTACCGTCAAGCATCGGATACCTCGATTGGTGGGGTGGGTTTGGACAACTGGATCGCCACCTGACACGAATCCCAGCCTCGGTAGCCCAAGGCTTCTCCACACACAGCACACCTCTCTGCCACGTAAGCCTTTGGGTCATCGTCCCAGATGGTTTCTTTATGGGGGCAGGCGCCGACCTTCACCATCGTCAACTTGACCATCTCGTAAAGGGTAAGGTCACCAAGACTACCCTCGATGTCTGAGGCAATCCGCAACAATCTCTGGGCCTTCTTGCCGTTACCCTCACCAAACCGTTGCGCTAGATTCCGCAGGAAGTGCCCGTCGCTGTGGTCGAACGCCATCAATCCAGCCTCGACTCTCTGTTGCGCTTCGCGTGACGTGGGATCAACAACCCACGCTCGTCTTGGAAGTGTGTGATCTCGTCGTTACGACACCAACGACGCACGGTCTGAGGCGTGATACGGTTCAACTCGGCGTAGACCTCTGGCGTCACAAGGTCCAATCCCTCGTGCAACGCGGCACCTAATTTCTCGACGTCCTCAGCACACCGTTCGTAGGTGTTGGCTACTGGCGAGTTCGGTTCCAGCGAACGGCGCGAAGCGGCCTCCTTCCGAAAACCCTCGGCCAGGTGGTCGTAGTCGCCTATGACCTTGTCAACTGTGTTCTTGGTCATTTCTAGGTAAATCCTCCCACATATACCCGTTCCATCGCAGGTGACGTCGGCGTTTCGGATCGCCAGCGTGAATCACCACGTACTCGTCTGGCTTCAACGTCCGCGTGAGTTCATCCCAATGAGCGTCGATCGCCTTTTCCGGAGTCTCGCCATTGCCGTACTTGCCAGAGAGCATGGCACTACTGTCGCTTGTGATCTCAGTCGGCTGCGATACATACCAATCCCCTGGCTTACGCATCAGGAGCGAGGCTTCAGCGACGGCGTTGATAGCCGCAAACTTTTCTTGGTAGTCCATGTTCTTCTACCAGGGATCCTCTGCGAGTTCACGCAATGGCGGCTCTTCTCCGATACTAGCCTTCGGCTTCGTTTGCTGCTTCTCTTTCGGCTTCGGCTGTTCCGCTTCCGGTACTTCCTCTGCCTCACCCTGGTCCTCTGCGTCTCGCAACTTCTCCTTCATCGCCTCCATCTTCTCTAGTGAAGCCTTCTTCGCCAACTCGGCCTCTTCCTCTTCGGTATCGAAGATCGTCGTAGAACCCCGGACACCCGACTCAAAACGGTTGTCCATCTCGATAGCTGAGGCCAACTCGTAGCTCATGGGTAGGTACTTGCAGAGCCGCTTGGTCACAGTCTTGCGGCACATCTCCGGGTACGACTGCTTGTCGCTCCAAGGCCCATGATCTTTGGCGCGAGACTTCGCTTTGACGAGATCGACCTCGTCTTTCGACATAGTCTCAAACTGAGTCGAACCGTCGTTGAATGTCGCCACTGCGTAGACACCCAAGATGTTGCTGGGGTCTGTGCGGCTCTCTGCCCACGGATCCGGCTTGTGGTCGATGTGTGGTGTGTCGCCCCGAGTTATCTCGAAGTGGTCACCCTCGTAGACTACGACCGCCTCAATCTTCTTGATATTGCCGCTACGTCGTGCCAACGCCACGATGCCCTTGTAGTCTGGGATCATGACGCAGATCTTGCCGTAGGGTACCAAATGAGCCTCACGACCCAACTCCAGACCCAATGTCGACGCCTGGACCACGGCCTCGACCACCGTCGAAGCGTCACACTCCATCAACTTCGGTGTTCTCCGGATCAACACCCAGGCCACCCGCATCATGCGCTCGGCGGTCAGATGTTGCGGCAACACCTTCTCGATAGTGGCTTTCTGCTTCGCCAGTAACTGCGCCAGCGACAGCGTTACATCCATTCCCTTACTCTTCGCCATGCTCTGCCTCTCTTTTGATTTTCATATCTGCCCACACTACTTTGGTTTCCCTCTCGAACCTCTCGTTAGCCAGCCTAAAGAGTTCGTCTGTCTTTCGCCGATACCTTCTCGTGATCCACGTCCCTATCCCCCAACCAAGGAGGAGGCCTAGTGCCATACCCCCACCTACAATCCAGAGGCTCACTCTTCCTCCACGACCCGCTTCAGGTGGTAGGGAGTGAAACGCTCGAAGTCCGGGCCGATCTTGTAGAGACCATCGTCCTCCAGGTCGATCCTACCCTCGTCGTGAAACCGTTCCATCACGATACCCAGGCTCTGCTCGGTCACCATACCTTCAAGTTCACTCTTGAGGATGGTCGCAACGACGACCGGATCCAGTGGCGCCATGCCGCGCAGAATGGCCTTCTGGAGCGTCCGACGACCCGCCTGCTGCTTCAGGTACACGCGCTCGTCGTTTGGCGTCTGGACGGCACCGTAGCCCCCCAGGTGGTCCTTCACTAGCTGCTGCACCTTGGAGTCAGCCGCTTCCTTGTACCCCTTCATCGTCGCCAGCAACTCCCTGGCTTCCCACATGTTCTGCATCGCTTCAGCAAAGTCCTCGGTGTCGATCGGCGTGACCTCACCCTTGATCTGCGGCATCTTGCTCAAGTCAGGCCCGACCGGAGCCTGCGGTGGGTCATGAGCCAAGACGTGCTTCTCCCAGAACGTCTTGCCAGCCGTCACGATTTTTTCACCGAACTCCTTGTCATGTTCGATGTCCCAGTGCAGGAACCGCCAGTTGTCAGCGTCCAAAATCCCGAACGTGCCCCAATCGTAGCCGAACACCTCGAGATAGTGCTGGATCTGGATGCTGTACTGGAGAGGTAGACCCTCAGCCTTGATCTTGGCCACCGTGCGGCTCCGAGGAACTTTGATCTCCAGAACACCGGGGCTGTCACCGCCGATCTGCTGTCGGTCGATGTCGCCCATCAGGAAGTCGAACTCTTTGTGCCGGCGCATCGGCTGCGTCCGGACCATCCGGCCCGTCCGCTCCTTGTAAAGCTCGACAGCCACATCCTCCAAGACCCGGCCGCGTTCCATGTCCGGAGTCGGCTCGGTGTCGACGATCGGCCGGACCTTGGAGTTGTAGATGTCCAGTGGGGTCACGCCAAAGGCACTCTTGCCCATCACAGGCCCCATATCAGAGCCGCCAAGCCCCTTCTGCCGGTTCAGGAGGAACTGTCTCCTGATCTCCTTACGGTCACCGTTCTCTGGCATCAAACCTCCTCTGTGGTCTCTGTAACGGGTTCGCTGTGGACGTAGGGCGTGCTGCTGTTGCCGAACTCGCTGTCTTGTCCAGGTATGACGACGGGTTGGTTGTAGGTCGTGCGAAGCTCTGTGTTGCGGAATACCGACTGGACCAACTGGTACATCTCACCCTTGAACTGCCGGATCAGATCGTTCTCGCGCTTGGCAAACCGGCAGTCCTCCTCGGCTTTGTCCAGTTCCACCTCACGCATCTCAAACGCCCGCACCTCAGCGCTTACGCTGTTGATCTCCACGCTCAACTCGTTGATCCGGGACTGCTTGACTTGGTTGTCCCTCTCGACTCCAGTCAGTCGATCCAACTCGTCCCGGAGCACTTTGATCCCGTCAACAGCCTTGTTCGTGAAAGTCTCCTTCAGCACCGCCTCGTCCAGTGCCTTCAGCAACTCCTCGCGGCTACTCGTCTCTGCCATTGTCACTTCTCCTGAACTCTGGTAGTTTGATGGAGCCCCCTCGCCCAACAGGGTCCTAGACACACCCTACCTTTCGACCTCGAATCGAATCTCGGGCGGCCCAAGGGGGCTTTCTCCTGTCCACCCCAATATGTTCGCAAACTACCAGAAGTCAAGGGTGAATGTTCGCTCCCGCACCACAAAAGCCTCTTGCGTGTTCCCTGCGTGAGGTTTACCTTCTCTGAAATGATAGAAGAGTTCACTTACTTGAGCCTCGGAGCTGGCGTCCAAAGCTCTGCCTTGTTGGTTATGTCGGCACTGGGTTTATATGATTGCCCCCGCGCTGACTTGGCTGTGTTCGCTGACGTTGGGGATGAACCACAGTGGGTCTACGACTACCTACGGGACCACCTTGTACCATTCGGAGACAAACACGGGATACCCGTCGAGACTACACAATATGGGCATCTATCCAAAGACTATTTGAGTGCCGATGGACGTTCGTTTGCCTCACCACCATTATTTTTAGTTGGTCCGAACGGTGAGCATGGAATGTTGCGCCGACAGTGTACCGAGAAGTACAAAATCCGCCCCATCCATCGTCATATCCGCCAACACCTCGGATACAAACCCCGCCAACGGGTTAAGGAAAAGGTCTTGTCGCTTCACGGGATCTCGGTTGATGAAGCCCACCGTATGCGAACATCACCAACCAAATGGGTACAACTTGGCTACCCGCTAGTAGATGCCAACCTAAACCGCAGTCAATGTGAAGCGATTGTGGTCGGAGCTGGCCTGCCTAAACCTGAGCGGTCGGCGTGTGTGTTTTGTCCATTCCATTCGGATGTTTATTGGAACGAACTCAAGACACAACACCCCAACGAGTTCGGGCGAGCTATCGAATTTGACAAGGCAATACGTCACGTCAAGGGACGGCGTGGTATCGGCTACTTACACGCATCCCGCAAACCCTTAGCTGAAGTTGATTTCAAACCCAACCGCGACCAGGTAGACATGTTTGGCAACGACTGTTCGGGGGTGTGTGGGGTATGAGACACGTCGTAATGTTTTCCGGTGGGATAGGCAGTTGGGCCACAGCTAAACGTGTGGTGGAACGTCACGGGCCAGACGACGTGCAACTCCTGTTCACCGACACGCTGATCGAAGATGAAGATCTCTATCGTTTCCTTCCCGAGGCCGCCGAAAATGTTGGTGCAGAGCTGGTCTGGATCAAAGAGGGCCGCGACCCGTGGCAAGTGTTCTTCGACAAACGATTCTTAGGCAACCATCGAGTAGACTCTTGTTCCAGTGTCCTGAAGCGGGAAATGTCCCGCAAATGGATAGAGGCCAACTGTGACCCAGCAGATACCGTCCTCTACTTGGGGATTGACTGGACAGAAGAACATCGCTTCTTACGGGCCGTTCCTCACTGGAAACCCTATACCCTTGAAGCACCCTTAATTCAGCCACCTCTGCTCGACAAAAACCAACAGATACAGTGGGCGCGTTCCGAGGGATTAGAACCGTGCCGACTGTACGGTATGGGTTTCCCGCACGCGAACTGTGGCGGTTTCTGTATCAAAGCTGGGCACGCGATGTTCAAACTCTTACTGGAGAAGATGCCAGAACGCTACGCCTACCACGAGCAGCGTGAACAGGAGTTTCGTGAGTTTATCGGCAAGGACGTCGCGATGATGGTGGATCGGGTTGGTGGTGGACCACGTAGACCCTTGACCATGAAGGCGTTACGTGAACGTGTACAGCAGGACAGGTGTGAGACGTTAGACCTGTTTGAATGGGGTGGTTGTGCGTGTTTTACACCCGACGAGTACAATGAAGCCTAGAACCACCACTTCCCAGCCTCCATTTTGCTCACCTCGGCGTACCTGAAGAAGATCCACAGACCGACCCAGAAGGCCAAACTGAAGCCTGCCACGACCGCTGCTACCATCCAGTAGCCAAAGAGCAGCCACGAGGCTATCTGAGGCGTCACAGGGGTACTATCGAGATATGACAGTGGTCTCGATGGTGGTCCCTTAGCCGCTCACTCATCGCTTTCGGCCAGACCGTCCGGTGGAACCTGTTGGCGAACTGCGGATTGATGCACTCGCGCCACCGATGGATGGGGATATGCGCCATGATCGCCATGGCCACCTGGCCACCCCTGGCCGGCGTCAGGCCCGCCATCCTGTGCCCGTTGATCCTCGAGACGTCGATCGCATGGCCCCAGCCCTTGCCCGGATCGACCCAGTGGGCCGACTGAGGTGAGTGGGTGCCACCCGTAGTAGACGACACGTACAGGGTCACTCCGAGGTCCTGGGCGGCCTCCTCGACCGCCTGGAGTAATGTAGGGTCCACGTTCTGCTCGACACCCTGACCATAGACGACGGTCATTTCTTACCCCAGGGTAGCGGTACTTTCTCAACGAACTTGAGTAGCCGGCGCGGCATCATCATCAAGGCTGCGAACGCAATCATGATCCCATGGCCGACCACGAACATCGTAGTGACCTCAGTCTCGGTGGCCACGACCTCATAGCAGAACGAGCCAACGGCGACCAGGCCCACGATCAAACCTACAATAAACACGATCGTTTCTTTGGCCGACGACAACGTCGGCATAGATCGAGTTACCGACCCCCTCTTCTCTTCAGGCATCCTCAGCCTCCGTTTCTAAGGTAATCACTCGCAACTCTATCTCAGACAAGGCCGCCTGATACTGTTCTGTCTTGCCGTGCAGGACCTGTATGATCTCCTCGCGAAACTGTCCGATATTGCACGTAGAGCAAGTCGTCTCGACGCCCTTGATGCGCTGCAAGACATCTTCACGCCACGGTCGCATTTCGGCGGCATGTGCCTCCTGTGCCTTACCCACCTTCCGCGCGACCAGTCCTGCCCAGATCATGAAGGCGCTCGGGATGACACTGGCCACAGTACCCACGGCCATGGCGTCACCGAGGCTTACCTGGATCTCGGTCGCCTGTGAGATACCCCAGAGGAACGGCCCGTTCAAGAGGGCTAACGGTATGGCCGCAAAGGCTTTCATGGCTTACCTGCTCGGTCTCCGAGGCCGGGAAGGTCGCTGTGGTCGACCAAGTTCCGGCGATCTACCTTCCATCTCAGCTTCCTTTATCTCTTTCTGGATCTCGGCCTGACGCCGGTACGCCTGGAAGCGGTTCCGTACAGTCTCCCCTGACTTCATGACCTTGAGCACGTCCCTGGCCTGGTCCAACGCCGTGCGGGTGAGAGCTTCACGCTGATCACTCTTGTCAGTGTACCGACGCACGTATAGGAGGGCGCTGATCGACCTGGCTGCATCCGTCAACATCAGCCGGCGCTGGCGCTGCTCTTCCGACTCAAGTTGGATAGTCGAGTACTGGATCCGTTGCAAGTCCTCGAGTTGGTCGTAGACCTTCTCGATCGACTTGGGTCTGGTCCCGATCTCACCACCACGCTGGAAGAGCCGGCCGAACAACGGCATGTCGGCGGCTTCCTTCTCCCGACTAAGCTCAGGACCACCTAACCCCAACAACTGCAGCACGTCGCGAGCAACGTAGCCGAACATGCCGGTTATCGCATGGTCAATCCGCATCGGCGACAACTCGACCGGGCCGACACTGAAGATCTTGGCCAACCTGATAGCCGCCTTGGTCGTGTACTCGTTGTACTGCTCCTCCGGGTCCTTCTGATCTTCCCGAGTCGGAACGATCGGCCGGTCGAAGTAGAACACCTTGTTGGCCAGTTGCTCGGCCGCAATCCGAGGTATCACTGGCATTGGGCTCGGAATCGAGGTCTGCAGGAACACCTTCATCCATTCCTTGACACCTTCCGGGTCCTCCTGGTACCAGCTATCCAAGAAGGCTTCAGGTAGGGCCGAGAACACCAGTCCGACCTCAAAAGCACGAGGGATCCGGACCAAAGTCGGCTCAGGGAAGTCGACCGGGAAATGCCAGTACATGAACTTCTCTTTGGCCTTCAGTTCCTTATACCAATCCTCGTCTTTATACATCCACCAGAGCCCGATCGTCGCCATGGCCAGTTGTGCACCGCGCCACGCGAACTTCATTTTGTTCGCCTTGGCGGCCCTGATATTGGCCCTCGGACCCTGGATGGCCGCATTGAAGAACGGAGCCATCCGGTTCACCAGCCGGGCCAATTCGCCAGCCGCTGTGAAGTCCGTAGTCACTTGCTTGCCCGCCAAGAGTAGCTGTAACGACTGGTCGAGCGTCATCGGCATCCCTGGCTCCCAGCCAATATCCTTAGCCACAGCACGGAACTCAGCGACCCTAGCGGCCATCTCTGGGAACTGGATCAACTCACGGTAGAACTCGAACCAGTTGCGCGGATCCAAAGTCTTTACAACCCGGCCCTGGAAGAGCTTCCGGGCTGCCAGGCGGGTATGTGGGATGTCTTGGCCTAGCGGCTGCGCCATCTCGCCGCCCATCTGAATGAACGCATCCATCCACTCAGATGGATGTATCTGTCCGGCAGTCGCACGATCGAGCATCGCACTGCCCATACTGTGCATCCAATACCAGAAGAGCTTCGCGCCGTTCGCCGACGCACGGGAGTTGACGTACAGGGTCTGGAAGTCACGTAACGGATTTGTGATCAGCCCGAAGCTGGCCCGGAGACCCGTTGTGCCAGCCCTGAAGGCAGCCGCAGGCTTACCCAGTCCCATCTCCAAAAGCGGCAGGCCGGCTACGTCGGGCAGTCGGTAGACGTCCAGTGAACTCAAGGTGTCGTAGAGCTTCCCGTCGACATGGTACCACTTGACTTTGCCCTCAGCGTAGATCGGGACTACCGGATCCACACCCTTCGGGAACGAGGCTGGCGCGAAGAAGGTAAGAGTCTGCTCCAGGTCCTCTTTGGCCAGATCGCTCAGTTTGAGTTCTTCGCCCTCCAGCTCCAGGTTCGGTAGATCTAGCTCCTTGAGTTTCTTGTTCGCCTCTTTGATGACCTGGTTCAAGCTGACGCGGGCGGCCGGCATATCATCTTTCGGCACCTCTTCGATGATGTGACCCATCCCCTCGACCCTCGAGACCTTGATAATCGCGTCAATCACCATCCGGGCATGGGCCGACCGGATCATTTGCTCGGTCTGGGCAATGATCTGCTGGATCGGCTCTTTGATTCGCCTACCAGACCCCTTGAGGTGTTTCACGGGGCTTCGCTGACTGGCGGTCCTGCCAACCGACTTGGCCCACATATCGTCGATCTCCTCGAAGTAGCGGGCGAGTGGGATGTAAGAGCCAGGATCGCGCTTGCGGGTCCGGGCGACTACCTGAGCGAAAGTAGGAGATGCCTCGGCCATGTAGTCCAACACACCGTCGAGCCAGGCGTAGAGCTTGACAGCCGCCGTCTCAAACTCGTCGGACCCGAGTTCTTTGATCGCCTGCACAGCGTCGATTCTGGAGATACCAGGATCACGGAACCCCTGTGGGTCGTCCCACATAGCCAGGCTCCGCTTGGCGTAGAGGTAGAGGCCGAAGTCGGCCTGTTTGCCCTTGATGAGGTTCGTGACATCTCGCATCGACGGGCCTACCAACTGGCCTGCCAAGTTGATCATGCCGTCCTCGATCATACCCTTTGTCCGTGCAGCCTGGACCGTCCGAAGAGCGGCCGTGATTAGGTACGGGTCTTGTGAGAAAGTCAGAGGTCCTTTGCCCTCTGCTTTCAACTTCGCGTTCACCTCTTTCGACAGATCGAAGAGCGGCTGTGCCATCTCGACCAACTTCTCCATCGAGAAAGCCCGGTGGATCTTCTCGTTCGCTCGCCGTAAGCGCTCTGGTATCGACGCGGGGTCGACCAATTTGGTCCTGCCACGTTCCACTGAGCCTTGCTCGCGCCAAGCCTTGACGCCTTCCTTGGCCTTCTGTGCCGCAGCGGCGATCTCTGGATTCAGCGTCAAGAACTCTTCGTGGAACCATCTGTAGAGTTCGGGTGCTGATTGTTCCAATCCCTTCTCCTCCTTCAACCACTTCTTCCAGAACTCGGCCCAACCCTCGCGCTTGTAACCACCATTCGGCTTCTTGTTCCCGTAGAGCGCCTTACCCAAGGCGGCAAGCTCTTTCTGCATCTTCGCAGAAGCGCGAGGCTTCTTCCAGGCACCACCCTTCTCCCAGCCGAACACCAGCTTCTCGATCGCATGTCCGACTTCGTGCGAACCCCTTGGAATGTCGTTCGCACGCCGAACCCGGATCACCTCGGGCTCGACCTTGAACTCGGCGGCAGCACCCTTCAACGTCAACCTACCGACCCTCATTGTCCCTGCCCCACCAGCCGCCACGAGAATGTCCGACAGGAGGTGCATCACCGTAGGCTCTGTGATCGTGTCGCCAGGCTTCCAGTCAGACGGCTTCTCGAGGTTCCCCTCGAGGCCGTAGCCGATGTTCTCAGTCCCACCGGCCGCTTCGCGCCGGCCCTCTGGCGAGACCACGTCGATCGGCGGGCTGCCTACGATCTTGTCGAAACCTTCTGTGCCAGTCCGCTCTTTTTCCATGGCTTCCAGAAGGTTGTCGAGCTGAACGCGCATCCGCTCCCAGCCCTCATGGCGACCAGTCTCGTTTGCTAAATCCTCTTTGATTAAACCAGCCTCGATTGCGGCCTCGACAACGCGCATCTCCTCATTGGCCACCATGTCAAAACCTTGATCCATCTCTTCGGGCCAGCGCCTACGGGCTTCGTCGTCTGTTAGGTCACGAGCGTCACGCCATTCCTCAAGGATTTCGTCCTGGGGAGATGAAGCGGGGCTACCCACGATCTCGTCGCCTTCTCCCACATCCTCAATGTCTCCTTCAGGCTCTACTGGCGGCAACTGACGCTCGGCACGCTCATTGAACAGGTGCTGGAGGTCTGCGCCCTTGAGCTGGCTCTCGTCCCAACTGAGTCCTAGATCACTGCTGCTTTTTTTGTTCAGCCACCGGATACCCTTCTCAAGTTGCTCGTCGCTGAGACCCTTAATCGTCTCCTCTGACAGGCCGAGTTTGTACCACTTCGGCCGCACGATGCGCTTCTTCTTCGGCTTGGCCTCAACTGCCGGCGCTTCCCGGAACTCGATCGCTTGCGGATCACCGAAATTCTTCCACAAGGTCTTGGCTTGGTCTCCGGTTGTGCTGGGATTAATGATCACCCCGTCGTAGCCACGATCCTCAACCAACTTCCTCAACTCGCCAATCCGGGTCTCGATCACCTTGGGATCTAAACCAAAGAGGTTCGGATACTCCCAGCCAGCCTCTTGAGTGAGCGTCCTCCAGTGATCGTCGGTACGAATGACCAACGGGTTCTTGATCCGGACGTCGACTTCCTCGACATCTGGCCCGTAGGCACGGGCAGCCTCTTCGACTGGGGTCGAGTACCGACCAGGACCCAGGATCGGGATCTGGGCACCGAGCGGGTTGTAGACTTCAGACGGGTCCGCACGTCCACTACCGTGGAACATCTTACCAGCGAACGGCTTGCCGGTCTCGGCCTCTTCGATCTTCGTGATCGCCTTCTGACCCTTTTCCAGTTCCATCTCCAGCGGCCGCTCACCCTCGGGCTCGACTTCTTCCGCTCGCTCGGCCATCTCTTCGGCGCCGATCTTCTCCTCGCCCAACTTCGCTGTGCGCTTACCGACATCAGCACCCAAAAGCTCGGTCTGTTCCTTACCCACGAACGTCTCACCGCCAAAGACTTCGGCCTGCGCTGCAGCCTCGTCGGCCGGCACACCACCCTCTTCCATCCCTTCCGGTGGCGGCTGCACCCGATCAATTAAGTCTTGGAGCTTGTAGCCACGAGAAAACAGTTCAGCCTCGATCTTGGCAAGAACACCAGCATCTAGTTCGATCCGCTTCTGTGCTTTGCCTGCTGACGGTGTGTGGCTGGCGCGGGTCGCCTGAATGTTCTCGTCAAACCGCATCCACTGATCGCCAGCGATTATGGCCGTTTCGTCTGCCCGCTTGAACACCTTGACCCAATGATCCGCCAACTCTTCGCTGTCGAGGTTGGTCGCTGGGACCTTTTTGATCTTGCCGGTCTCTTCGTCCTCGATCGGGATCTCCAGGACCGGCCGTCCTTCAAGTTCTTGTACCAGCCGGTGGTACTGCTTCGCGTCGATGTATTCGCGCGTGTAGTCGTCGACGATTGCCTCTCGCACAACCTCCATGTCACCTTTGGCTTTGCGAGTCTCCCTGATCGTCTTTAGGTGCCGCAGCTTCCGTTTATTTGAAGGAATGTAAATATTATTCGGCTCTTTCTTGGCAGCCTTCTTCTTCGCGGGCTTCTTGACCGGAGCAACCTCGGCTGGTTTTATAAGGTGCCTTGTGGTCGCAGCTTCGCCGCCAAATACGTATTCGTTGAGAGCATCGCGATCGGCCGGAGAGAGTTTTCGCCCCGCCATCTGTTGGAATTGAGTCATACCGAAATCTTCGTTCTTGCTTTCGGCTTCCTCTATAGCTTCCCGGACCAACCAGTCATCTACCTGATTCAGACGCTGCTGCAACTTTCCCTTGAACCGTGGTACTGTGATAATCCGACCCGATTCAGTCCGCAGCTGTTGGCCCTCCTCCAAGAACAGTTTGGATTCTACGCCGCGCAACGACTCAGCCTCTTCCTTGATCGTCAGGTCGCCTCGACGCTTCGCCTTCATGTCGAATACGCGCTGAAGATCGCGGAGTATTACTTGGCCCTCTTCATACGAGGTCGCTATTCTCTCTTTGTTTTTGTTCAGCCACTCGGCCAGTTTGTCGAGATCTTCGTCGCTTCTCGCTTCTAGGCTCTCCTCGGACATGTTGATTTTGTACCACTTCGGTCGCACGAGTCGCTTCTGCTTCGCGGCCTTCTTCGGCTTCGGCGCTGCAACTTCTGCGGCTGCAATGACGGCTTCCGCTCGCTCCACAGTCGTCACACCACCAACGGGGGCACCGGGCCTTTCTTCCACCAGCGGCACACCGCTCTTGGCTTGAGCTTCAATTTCCCCTATCATTTCCGTCAACTCAAAGACTCGGAACATTTCGCGGGTGCCTGCGCCCAGGGGTATACCCTTGTCGTCAACGACATCCATCATCACCAAATGGCTACCGTTGGCCTTGATCTGTCCAGCAACCCACTTCCTGATGATAATTGTCTGTTTTTCCGTTAACGTCCCTGAATAATGGACGAACGTGGAAGTTTCAGAAAAACCAACCCTGGCGTTGCCGCGATTCACGAACCGCGCAATAGCAGACTGGCTTGCACTGGCAGGTTCCGGGTCCGAGCCCATAATCCCTGCGATCGCCTGGTGATCCACAGCCCGCTGGGTCCCAGTCTTTGAATAGGGTGTGTCCGAAAAATCGAGCATCGTACCGTCTACCAGAAGGAACCCGGCCACCTTGGGGTCGTTAGTCGCGCCGAACCGTTCAATGGCCTTAACCTCGGGTTCGGCTGCTGGCGCGGCCTCTGCGTCGATCTTGAGGCCAGCGTCTCTCACCGACATCATGACGGACTTGGCACGGGCCTCGTTGTTCTCACCCAATGCCTTAACTAACTCGTCGCGCCAGAACTCTGCCTCAGTTCTCTTTTGAGGTTTGGCTTTCCCGTATTCTTGGATGGTCCTACTGAGGGTTCCGATAACCGAATCGACTTTGGTGCGCCATGAAGCAGCTTCGGCAACCGGCGCTGCGGGCTCAACCGCTTTGGCGAAACCACCCTCACGCTTCAACTCTTCCAAGTGCTCCCGCATCTTAGAAGGGCGCTTCTCGCCCTCAACGACCTCACCAGGACCAGGAAATTCCACAGGCACAGGGGCCACTAGACGCGCTGGCTTTGTACTCGGCTTGAAACTGTAGGTCTTTGTGGACTTCGGATTCAAATTCTTACTTCTGGCTGTTAGTCGCTCGGCTAGTTCGTTTGCGACCAACGTGGGTACACTACCCTCGGCGTTCGCCTTCTCGATTCGCAAGAACCAAGAAGTAAGCCCAGTGTCGTCCTTGATTTGCTCGATACGTTCAGAGTAGTAACCGAGAGGATCCTCCTTTGCTGCCAAGGGAGTCCGACCAAGGCTTTCCCTTATCCTGTCTAGGTATTCTGGGGTTATCCCTTCAAAATGGCCACTGGGCGCAGGCTCAGGAAACTTCAAGACACCCTCCGGTAGAACTTCCAAGGGCTTCGCTTTACCTTCACCTAGATCAAGCTCCTCCTCGACTTGATTAACGAGCCTATCCATCCACTCCCACTGACCTGCATATTTCTCCGCCTCAGATTGAGACGCGAAAACAGCCAAACGAGACTTGAAATCTTCTGGCGATAGGTATGTCGCCAAATCTTCCTTACCTGGACGATTGTCGCGAATTACCCACAAACCCCGCTCATACTCTTCTGGAACGAAAACCTTGAGATCTTCGGGTGCTATCCGCTGCTCTGGCGGAACGGGAGGACCATGTTTCGGATCGTTAACATCAGTCAAAAACTCAG